>ERZ808028.45-NODE-45-length-153934-cov-19.180544_pt1 | contig 153934 bp, 126 predicted proteins | sample MGYA00380184_ERZ808028 | MGnify/ENA primary metagenome ERZ808028 (study PRJEB31490, sample SAMN06133397) | mouse gut metagenome | isolation source: J8_1 | host: mice | place: China: Chengdu | collected 2015-05 ...
ATTCGTGCCCGCCATGAATTCATCTCTGCATTGATTCAGGATTTCAAACGAACCCAGCGAGTTTCGCAATCACCTATTTTTTTCTATTATACCACTTTAACGCTTGTGGTGCATAGTTATTTTTGGTATGATAAAAAGAAAATGGAGGAAAACCATGGCAGATATCAGACCATTTCAGGCATACAGGCCGGCGGCGGGACTTGAATCGGAGATCGCGGCGCTGCCCTATGATGTATATAACAGAGAGGAAGCGGCGGAGGAGGTGAAAACACACCCCGGCTCTTTTTTAGCCATTGACCGCGCAGAGACGCAGTTTGCTCCGGAGGTGGATACCTATGCGGACTGCGTCTATGAGAAAGCCCACGATCTGTTGTGGCAGTGGATTCGGGAAGGCCGTTTTGTCCGGGAGGACAAGCCCTGCTATTATATCTATGAACAGGTTATGGAGGGGAGGAGCCAGAAAGGCATAGTGGCCTGCGCCTCCATTGATGATTATCAGAATCAGGTGATTAAGAAACATGAGAATACCCGGGCGGACAAGGAGCAGGACAGAATCCGCCATGTGGATGTCTGCGAGGCCCAGACGGGCCCCATCTTTCTGGCTTATCGCAGCCAGGCTCCGCTACGGCAGGTGATCGACCGGGTGACGGCAGGGGAAGCCCTGTATGATTTCACTGCCCCGGACGGGATCACCCATCGGGTATGGGTGGTGTGGGAAGAGGAGCAGATGGGGATTATCCGGGATACTTTTGCCGGGATGGAACAGATCTATATTGCGGACGGACATCACCGCTGCGCCTCTGCCGTGAAGGTAGGTCTGCGGCGCCGGGAGAACAATTCCGCTCACACCGGGGAGGAGGAATATAATTTCTTTCTGTCGGTACTGTTTTCTGCGGAGGAACTTAAGATTCTGGACTATAACCGGGTGGTGAAAGACTTAAACGGGTATGAAAAGGATGCTTTTCTGGAGAAAATAGGGGAAAAATTCAGTGTGGAATGTCTGGGAGAAAAATCTTACAGGCCCCGGAAAAAATATGAGTATGGCATGTATCTGGAGGGAGAATGGTACCGCCTCACGGCCCATGAGGACATTCGAAGCAAGGATGCGGTGGAGGGACTGGACGTGTCCATCTTACAGGATCATCTGCTGGCTCCCGTTCTGGGCATCGGCGACCCCAAGACGGACAGACGCATTGATTTCGTGGGAGGGATCCGCGGCCTGGAGGAACTGGAGCGGCGGGTGCGGACGGACATGCAGGTGGCGTTTGCCCTGTATCCCACGTCCATCTATGAACTTTTTGACGTGGCAGACGCCGGCAGATTAATGCCCCCTAAGTCCACCTGGTTTGAACCTAAGCTGAGGAGCGGGCTGTTTATACATACCCTGTAAGCCCCCGCGTCCCGGGAGGGGAACCGGGCGTGCCCGGGAAGCTGTCCGAGGCGGGGTTCTTGTGAAATCACAGGCAGACAGGATACGGAGAAGTGAAATTTGAGTTTCCGGCGGCAGTATGGCATCCGCAGTATGAGGGAACAATGGAGAATATAGAAAAAGCCATACAGAAAGAGGCGACTATGGACAATAAGCTGTATAAACTGATGAACTGGCCGGGGATTGAGGAGATCGTCTACTCCGAATGCGACCATCCTCACGATTTGCTGGGTCCCCATAAGGCAGGCAGCCAGACACTGGTGCAGGCTTTTTACCCGGGAGCGGCGGAGATGACTCTCCGGCTGGTGAAAAGCGGCAGGGAGTATTCCATGGATATGGCGGACGAAGAAGGTTTCTTTGCCGTGTTGGTTCCCGAAAAAGAGATAGGGGCGTACTGCTATAAGGTGGTGGATCGGGACGGAAATACGGTTCAGGTACAGGATCCTTACCGCCATGGGCCCTTGATCACGAAAAAGGACACGGAAAAGTTTGACGCGGGCATCCATTACACCATTTACGAAAAACTGGGAGCCCATCCCTGTACCCTGGAGGGAGAGGAGGGAACCTATTTTGCCGTCTGGGCGCCCAATGCCATGCGGGTCAGCGTGGTGGGAGATTTCAACAGCTGGGACGGACGTGCCCATCAGATGCGCCGTCTTTGGGACAGCGGTATCTTTGAACTGTTCATCCCCCAGGTGAAGGAGGGCAGTCTTTACAAATTCGAGATAAAGGCCAGGGGCGGACTGACTTTTCTGAAAGCGGATCCCTATGGCAATGCCTCCCAGCTGCGGCCGGACAATGCTTCGGTGGTGACGGAACTGGGCCGCTTCAAGTGGGAGGACGAGGAGTTTGTGCAGGCCCGGGGGCAGTTCCAGGGCGGCAATGCTCCCATCAGTGTCTATGAGATGTACATGGGCTCTTTCCTGGATCCCCGGAAGGGCGAAACATATGCCAATTATCGGGAGATTGCGCCCAAAGTAGTGTCGTATGTAAAGGAAATGGGCTATACCCATGTGGAGTTGATGCCCATCATGGAACATCCTTTTGACGGCTCCTGGGGCTACCAGGTGATCGGTTATTATGCCCCCACTTCCCGGTACGGCAGCCCGGAGGACTTCATGTATTTTGTGAACGAACTGCACAAGGCGGGCATCGGTGTGATCCTGGACTGGGTGCCGGCCCATTTCCCCAGGGATACCCACGGCCTGTCCGGCTTTGACGGCACCTGCCTGTATGAACACCAGGACCCCCGACAGGGCTTCCATCCCCATTGGGGAACCCTGATCTACAATTACGGCAGGCCCCAGGTGTCCAATTATCTGATCGCCAATGCTCTGTTCTGGGTAGAGAAATTCCACGCGGACGGCATCCGCATGGACGCGGTGGCCAGCATGCTGTATCTGGACTATGGTAAAAATGACGGGGAGTGGGTGGCCAACATGTATGGGGGCAAGGAGAACCTGGAGGCCATGGAAATGATCAAGCACCTGAATTCCGTTCTGAAAAAGCGCAATCCCGGCGTGCTGTCCATTGCGGAGGAGAGTACCGCGTTTCCGCTGATCACCGAGGATCTGGACAAAGGCGGTCTGGGATTTGATCTGAAGTGGAATATGGGTTATATGAATGATTATCTGGGATATATCCGAATGGATCCCTATTTCCGCAGTCACCATCACGGAGAACTGACCTTCAGCATGATCTATGCCTACAGTGAGAAGTTCCAGCTGGTGTTCTCTCATGACGAGGTGGTGCACGGCAAGGCCACCATGGCAGGCAAGATGCCCGGCACCAGAGAGGAAAAGCTGGCCAATCTGCGGCTGACCTACGCCTATATGATGACCCATCCCGGCAAGAAGCTGTTGTTCATGGGCCAGGAACTGGGGGAATTTGACGAGTGGAACGAGAATCGCCGGGTGCAGTGGGAACTGCTGGAGGTGCCGGAGCACAAGGGCGTGGCGGAACTGTATAAGGATCTGAACCATTTGTACCGCAGGGAGACGGCGCTCCATGAACTGGACCAGGACCCTTCCGGTTTTGCCTGGCTCAATGCCATTTCCGGCAATGATTGCTATCTGAGTTTTCTTCGGAAGGGCAGTGATGCTGCCGATATGCTGCTGGTGGTGGCAAACTTTGCGGGCGTGGCCCAGGAAATCCGCACGGGCGTGCCTTTTGACGGCAAATATAAGGAAATATTTAATACGGACGAAACCATATACGGCGGCACAGGAGTGGTGAATAAGCGGGCTCTGGCGGCGGAGGATATGGAGTGGGACGAACAGGCCGTGTCTATCAGCGTGAAGCTGGCGCCTCTGTCTCTGAGTATTCTGCGTTTTGAGCCCTACTCCGAGGAGGAACTGAACCGGGTGATCGAGGAGCGGGTGCGCAGGAAGCTGGCGCTGATCAAGGAGAAAACCCCCAAGAAAGCCACGAAGCAGACTGCTGCCGGGAGTAAGAAAAGCGAAAAGAAGAGCGGGAAAGCCGTATCCCAATAGAAGGGAGTGTTTAGCCAATGCATTTGGAATGGATCGTCTCCTCAGCGTCCCAACAGACGCCGGTGCTGGATCCTAATGCCATAGAACAATTTATATCCGGCCTTCCGGAAAAAGCCCTGCGCATGGGTTTGCGTGTCCTGCTGGCCCTGGTGGTATTTCTGCTGGGGGTGCAGTTGATCAAGCTGGCCCGCAGGATTGTGAGAAGGTCCCTGGAGCGGGGCAAGGTGGATGTGGGAGTGAGGCAGTTTACCGACTCCTTTCTCAAGGCGGTGCTGTATATCCTGCTGGTATTTATGATCGCCGGGGGATTTGGCGTGGACGCGGCCAGCGTGGTAGCCCTGCTGGGTTCTGCGGGCGTGGCCATCGGTCTGGCGGTGCAGGGAAGCCTGTCCAACCTGGCGGGAGGGGTGCTGATCCTGATTCTGAAACCCTTCCTGGTGGGGGACTATATCATTGAGGGAGGCGGCAAGGAGGGTACGGTGACGGAGATTCAGCTATTTTACACCAGGCTGCTGACCCCGGACAATCGGACCGTGATATTGCCCAACGGGGCTCTGGCCAACGGAAGCCTGGTGAATGTGACTGCGGACAAATACCGCCGGTGTGACATTTCCGTGGGCATTTCCTACCAATCCGATCTCCAGACGGCCCGGGAGGCCCTGATGGGAATGTTGGAAGCCGATCCGGCGGTGCTGAAAGACAGGGACATGCGGGTGGTGGTGGATGCGTTGGGGGAAAGCGCCATACAGTTGATCGTCCGCTGCTGGTTTACCAACGAGGAATACTGGGATGGGCGCTACCGCCTGACGGAGGGGATTAAAACCGTTCTGGACCAGGCCGGCATTCAGATTCCATATCCTCAGTTGGATGTTCATGTCCTGGGACATGAGGGAAATAAGGAATTGTAAACGGTTTTTTGGATGGACGGAAATTCGAGCAGGAGACTTGCAATATGCATTATGATTATCTGGTGGTGGGATCGGGCCTGTATGGCTCGGTCTTTGCCCATGAGGCCAAAGCCCGGGGCAAATCTGTGCTGGTGGTGGACAAGAGGCCCAATGTGGCGGGCAATATTTATACGGAAGAGGTGGAGGGAATTCCCGTACACAAATACGGCGCTCATATATTCCATACCAACAACAGGCGGGTATGGAATTATATTACCCGGTTTGCGCAGTTCAATCGCTTCACCAACTCCCCCGTTGCCAATTACAAGGGGGAATTGTACTCTCTGCCCTTCAATATGTATACTTTTAACAAAATGTGGGGAGTGGCGACGCCCCAGGAGGCGGCGGCCAGGATCGAGCAGCAGAAGCAGCAGGCGGGCATCACCGAGCCTGGGAATCTGGAGGAACAGGCCATCTCCCTGGTGGGCCGGGATATTTTTGAGAAATTGATAAAGGGCTATACAGAGAAACAGTGGGGCCGGGACTGCAGGGAACTTCCCCCGTTTATTATCAGGCGGCTTCCGGTGCGGTTCACTTTTGACAACAATTATTTTGATGCCGCTTATCAGGGGATTCCTGTGGAGGGTTATACCAGGCTGGTGGAGAATCTGCTGGAGGGGATCGAGGTGCGTCTGAACATGGATTACCTGAAAGGCCGGGAGGAGATGGATGATTTGGCGGACAAGGTGATCTATACCGGGCCCATAGACCAATTCTACGGCTACAGGCTGGGGGCGCTGGAGTACCGTTCCGTTCGCTTTGAGACGGAAGTGCTGGACATACCCAATTTCCAGGGCAACGCGGCGGTGAATTACACGGATCGGGAGACGCCCTGGACCCGGATCATCGAGCACAAGTGGTTTGTGTTCGGCAGGGACAAAGAGGGAAAAGAATTCCCGGGAACGGTAATCAGTCGGGAGTACAGTTCGGAGTGGAAACCGGGAGACGAACCCTATTATCCGGTGAACGATGAGAAAAACAGCGCATTGTATGAGGCATACAGAAAACTGGCTGACGGAGAGAAGAAGGTGTTTTTCGGCGGAAGGCTGGGAGAATACAAGTACTATGATATGGATGCAGTGATTGCGGCGGCACTGGAGTTCTGCGACAGAGAACTGCCGTAAGCAAACTCAGCAGTATGGATTGTTTCGTCGGCGGAGCATTTAATCGGCTGATAGACTGCAATTCAATAGGAGAGAGACTATGATGCGGAATAATCGGCGAGTGGTCTCTCTTTTTTCGAAAACAAAGCGGTCGTTTGAACGTATAATATGAGACAAAAAAGAAGGTTATCAAGCTACTGAATAAATCAGCCGGTTTGATAACCTTCTTTATCAGCTGAAAATGGGACTCGAACCCACGACCCCTTCATTACGAGTGAAGTGCTCTACCAACTGAGCTATTTCAGCACTGAAATTTATTATATCGGGTAACAGGAAAAAATGCAACAGTTTTTTTCTTTTTTTGTATTGTTTTTTGGAGACAAAATGTAGGGCATTTGCTATAATATATTTGCTGTTTGCGGTTGAACAAACTTGTTTGCGCAGAGAGGTAAGAATTTGAGTATGGACATTGTTATAAGAGAGATTGAATGCAAAGATTATGTATCCGTAGCGGCAATTTGGCGTGATGTGCTGGGTATTTTGACAGCAACGGATGAGAATGTTATTGGAACATATGAAAAGATGAAGAACGACAATCGCTACTGCACATTTGTCGCCGATATAAACGGTGCGGTTGTTGGCTTTGCCACGATCGTTGAAACTTTAGCGATCGATCATCCCAATGGGTATATCAAGATGAATGGACTGGCCGTTTTGCCTGCGTTTCAACGCTGCGGGATCGGCACAATGCTGATGGGACATGTGGAGAAACTGGCGGAAGAGCGAAATGCTTCGGTTATTGGACTTGCGTCAGGTTTCCAGAGAACAGGCGCACATCGGTTTTATGAGCACCTGGGTTATCAAAAATTGTCGTTTTGGTTCCGCAAAAACGTGGAGTAGCTTTTTACATATAGGGGGAAAAATGGACACGCTTTTAAGTTTTAAAGAAGCACTCCCGGATCCTGTAGGCGCTGTGAATTACCCGGGGGAGGATTTCGAGGTAGAATTTGATGTTGTGACCCTGGCAGAGCCGTCTGCAGACGGCAGAGGGCGGGAGATTGCGGAGAATCTGGAGGAGATTGAAGGACGCATCGCAGCCGGCAAAGAGCGGGTTCGTGCATTGGACAGCGAGATAGACCGGCTTACCAACCATGCGGATGGTCTGGATTATATGGTGGCGGTGGCCAGCGGCATCATCGCAGGGGTAATCGACTCTGTGTGGGTAGGGGAATTTTCCATTGACAGAGCCAACTCCTGGGGGGACGAAAAGGTGAACCACTTTGTGGTGAAGGTGGCGCAGTCCAGGGGATACAAGGGAGAGGATCTGGAGGGAGCCATAAGATATCTGGAGGGGAACTATGGCCTGGCCAGCGACAGTATGACGCCGGATTTCGGCGGGGGCAGGCAGCATCATCTGCGGGATTTTTCTCATCATCCCACGCCCTGCGGCCTGTTGTTTTCCCTGCTGACACAGTTTACGGGAAAGGCGTATGGCACGGATACCAAGGGGATGTTCATGGTCTGTGAGATCGCGGACAGGCGCATGATCGGGAGAGATATTCCTCAAAAGATCCTGTTCGGAGTGGTGTATTGGGTTTTCCACATGGTGAGTGATATGGCGGGATCCAGTGCCAATGCCGGGGCCGGAACCGGGCTGCCGGGGCCGTTGGTCTCCATGCTCAAGGAACTGTCGGTGCTGCCGTTCTTTAAGAATATGGATATAAATGACATGCAGCTTTCTGTTTGGATATCCAAGCTGTTTAACGGTACGCTGCTGGCGAGGCGGGACGAGGCGGGGAAGATTACGGAAAAGGTGAAGTTTGATCTGCGGACGGAGATTGGGGTGGCTCATGAACTGGGGAGACAGGCCCTTCCTGTGGTTATAAACGAATGCATTGTGCGGGGCTTTTATTTTATCCGACGATTTTTCTTTGAACTGCGGGACAAAAAAGTCCGTGGTTTTAAGGATTTGGGGCAGATTGACTGGCAAAAAACGCTGCCCGCCGGAAACCGTACCATTGTCCGTATGCTTACCATCTCCACAGGCACTTTTACCGCCATAGATCTGGCTGACGCGGCAGTGCGTTCCGCAGTTAAATCCGGGGGAGTGGCGGCGCCCGCGTTTCTGGCCAATATGGTCCTGCGGGTGAATTTTGTGGGTATTGGAAGATTTGTGGTGGCCCTGGGCACGGACGTGGGGATGGGGATCAGGCGCAGCAGGCTGAGAAACGAGAGAATACGCCTGCATACGGAACTGATTGCCTTGAGCAGCGCCAAAGTCTTTTATCGGCAGGCAGATATGTGGATTGCGGCGGAGAGCGCGGGGGCGGCTATAGAAAAAGCATATGACATGATGGAGAAAACCACGGCTTTCTGGATGGATTCCATGCGGGAGATGGAAGAAAATCTGGATAAAATAGGCCGGTATGCTCCGGAGGCCGGGAAGAAAAACGCCGGTCTGCTGGAGGAAATCGAGGATATCCTTACTTGGGGATAAGGCATGATACATACATATGGGAAAGGAGAAAACACGAAAATGGATGAATTACGGACTTTTGATGTGAAAGAGGAGGAGATTCCCTCTATTATTACTTCACAGTTCAAGGAGATTGCCGATTTGCAGAAGAGCGTGGAGCAGGCCATGAAAAAGGCCGAGGAGGCGAAGGAGTCAGCGGACAGGGCCTACAGCCACTCCGCGGGCCTGTTCCAGAAGCGCAATGCCATCGAATCCCTGCAGAGCGCGGCGGTGAACCTGGCCGATTCACAGGTCAGCGCGGCAGAGGCACAGAAGCTGTCCTTTGTGTATCAGGAGAAACTGGGAAAGATTACCCAATATTTGTTTGGTCTGGGTGTGGCTAATCTGGCAGCCAACCGTTCCGTGGTGCGGGAACTGGAACTGAAGCTGAAAGGGGCTTCGGAGAAGGAACTGGGCGATCTGGCAAGGCAGGAAATCGTCAATGTCATTAAACAGCTCAAGGCCCAGGAAGACATTATGAACAAGCAGAATGAACTTTCCCTGAAAATGAGGCAGCATGAGCAGAGACTGAGTCAGCAGGAGAACACAGAGAAGGAATATGGCAAGATGCTGGCGGAGAACGCAGAGCGGGATGCGAAGCAGGATCGGCTGATTGCGGAACAGGCGGCAAAGGACGCGGAACATGATCGGTTATTGGCGGAGAACGCGGAGCGGGATGCGGAGCAGGACCGTCTGCTGGCAGAACAGGCGGCAAAGGATGCGGAACATGATCGGTTGTTGGCGGAGAACGCGGAGCGGGATGCGGAGCAGGACCGTCTGCTGGCGGAGCAGGCGGCAAAGGATGCGGAACATGATCGGTTGTTGGCAGAGAATGCCCAGAGGGACGAGGAACAGGACCGTCTGATCGCGGAACAGGCGGCGAAGGATCAGGAACACGACCGTCTGCTGGCGGAAAATGCCCGAAGGGATGCGGAGCAGGACCGCCTGATCGCGGAACAGGCAGCGAAGGACGCGGAGCACGACCGTCTGCTGGCGGAAAATGCCCGGAGGGATGCGGAGCAGGACCGCCTGATCGCGGAACAGGCAGCGAAGGACGCGGAGCACGACCGTCTGTTGGCGGAAAATGCCCGGAGAGATGCGGAGCAGGACCGCCTGATCGCGGAACAGGCAGCGAAGGACGCGGAGCACGACCGTCTGTTGGCGGAGAACGCTGAAAGGGATGCGGAACAGGATCGTATGATCTCGGAACAGGCGGCGAAGGACCGGGAACATGACCGTCTGATTGCGGAGAATGCCGCAGAGATTGCAGAGATCAGGAAAGCCCTTGAAGAGCTTCAGACGGAAAAAGAGAAACTGGAAAGACAGTTACAGGCGAAAACAGACAAGTCTGCAACGGTCATATCTTTTATTCTGGCAGCTGCCGGCATACTGGCGGCATGCATCCAATTTTTTCTCTGACTTTTTTACTTTACAGAGTTAAATGATTGAAGTATAATAGAGATGTTACGATTCACAGCATATCCGGGGTCCTGCGTAAGCCAGGCCCCGGATATGCGGAAAAGAGGAAAGCATGAAACAGTTAATGTTAGGAAACAAGGCGTTGGCCCGGGGCCTCTATGAGGCGGGCTGCAGCGTGGTATCCAGTTATCCCGGTACGCCCAGCACGGAAGTGACCGAGGAAGCCGCCAAATATGAAGAGATTTATTGCGAATGGGCCCCCAACGAAAAAGTGGCCATGGAAGTGGCTTTCGGAGCCTGTCTGGCGGGCAGGAGAGCGTTCTGCGGCATGAAGCATGTGGGATTGAATGTGGCGGCGGATCCCCTTTTCACCTGCTCTTATACCGGCGTGAACGCGGGACTGGTAATCTGCGTGGCGGATGACGCGGGTATGCACTCTTCTCAAAACGAGCAGGACAGCCGGCATCATGCCATCGCTTCCAAGATTCCCATGCTGGAGCCCGCGGATTCCGATGAGGCGTACCGCTTTGCCAAGCTGGCTTTTGCCATCAGCGAAGAGTTCGACACACCGGTTATTATCAAGATGTGTACCAGAGTGGCCCACTCCCAGAGCATAGTGGACACTGGGGAGCGGGTGGTGCCGGAGATAAAAACTTATGAGAAAAATATAGCCAAATATGTGATGATGCCCGGCAATGCCATCAAACGTCATCCCTTTGTGGAGGAGCGGACCCGCAGGCTTGCGGCCTACGGGGAGACGGCGGAGGTCAATCGGGTAGAGATGGGGGATACCAGTCTTGGAATCATCACTTCCTCCACCAGTTATCAGTATGTCAAGGAGGTATTTGGAGACAAAGCCTCCATCCTGAAAATCGGCCTGGTGAATCCTCTGCCCAGGCAGTTGTTTTTGGACTTTGCCGCCCGGGTGGATAAGCTGGCCATCGTGGAGGAACTGGATCCCATAATAGAGAACCATTGCAGGCAGTTGGGACTGGAAGTAACCGGTAAAGATCTGTTCCCCATGGAGGGCGAATATTCTCAGAATCTGGTGGCGGAGAAACTGGGTGTATCCCTGTCCCCGGTAAAAAGCCTGGAAGAGGCTCTGCCCGGCAGACCGCCGGTCATGTGTTCCGGCTGTCCTCACAGGGGGCTGTTTTATACTTTGAAGCAGAATAAATGTACGGTGCTGGGGGATATCGGCTGTTATACCCTGGGGGCAGTGGCTCCCTTGAGCGCCATGGATGTGACCCTGTGCATGGGTGCCTCTATCAGTTCCGTCCACGGCTTTAACAAGGCGCTGGGACAGGAGAGTGAAGGAAAAACCGTGGCGGTTATCGGCGATTCCACCTTTATGCATTCCGGCATGACCGGTCTGGCCAATATCGCCTATAATCAGAGCAATTCCACAGTGATTATTCTGGACAATTCCATCACGGGTATGACGGGACATCAGCAGAATCCTACCACCGGATACAACATCAAGGGAGATCCCGCAGGAAAGATCAATCTGGAGGAACTGTGCCATGCGTTGGGATTTTCCCGGGTAACCGTGGTGGATCCTTACGATCTGGCGGAATGTGACCGGGTGCTCAAACAGGAACTGGCGGCAGAAGAGCCCTCTGTGATCATCAGCCGCAGGCCCTGCGTGCTGCTGAAGTATGTAAAACATGAGAAGCCCCTGAAAGTGGACTGTGATAAATGTGTGGGCTGCAAGTCCTGTATGAGGCTGGGCTGTCCGTCCATCAGCATCAGGGAGGGCAAGGCAGTGATTGACACCACTCTGTGTGTGGGCTGCGGTGTGTGCAAACAACTTTGTAAGTTCGGGGCGCTCAGGTCTCAGGAACAGGAATAACGGATTAAGGCGATAACACAGGCATGGCCGGAGCCGGATCAGGCGGAACTTCGGTTATGCGGGAAAGAGGAAGCTATGACGAAGAATATTATGATTGTGGGAGTGGGGGGCCAGGGCTCCCTGTTGGCCAGCAAACTGCTGGGCCATCTGCTTCTGACGGAAGGCTTGGATGTTAAGGTGTCCGAAGTACATGGCATGAGCCAGCGGGGCGGAAGCGTGGTTACATATGTGCGTTTTGGGGAGAAAGTGTATTCTCCCGTTATTGACAAGGGACAGGCGGATTTCATCGTATCTTTTGAGAAGCTGGAGGCAGCCCGCTATGTGGAGTATTTAAAGCCGGACGGGAGAATCGTGGTAAACACGCAGGAGATTGACCCCATGCCGGTGATTACAGGTGCTGCGGCATACCCGGAGGATCTGGTGGCCAAGATGGAGGCACTGGGCATCGCGGTGGACGCCATGGACTGCCTGGCCCTGGCGGAACAGGCGGGTTCCTCAAAAGCGGTGAACATCGTGCTCATGGGCAGATTGTCCAAATATTTTGATATCCCGGTGGATAAATGGGAAAAAGCCATAGAGGACTGTGTTCCAGCCAAATTCCTGGAACTGAACAAGAAGGCATTCGCTCTGGGAAGAGAATTTGCGGCATAAAGCCTTTGTCAGAAATAGAGCTGCCTGGGGCGGGAAGATATTTTCAATAGGAGAAAATAAAGACAGGAGAAGAGTGAAGATGGGAAATTATTACCAGCCGGAGATTGAGACCATGCCGCTTCCTCAGCTGCAGGCTCTGCAGAGCGAGAGACTGGTGGCGCAGGTGAAGCATGTATATGAGAATGTGGCGTTTTACCGGGACAGAATGGACCAGGCGGGGGTAAAGCCCCAGGATATCCATGGCATAGAGGATCTGCACAGACTGCCCTTTATCAACAAGGATGATCTGCGGGATCAGTATCCTTATGGATTGCTGGGCGTACCTCTGTCCGAATGTGTCCGCATTCACTCCACCAGCGGTACCACAGGGCGAAGAGTGGTGTCTTTCTATACGCAGGAGGATGTGGACCTGTGGGATGAGTGCTGTGCCCGGGCCATTGTGGCGGCGGGCGGGACCAAAGAGGATGTGTGCCATGTCTGCTATGGCTATGGCCTGTTTACCGGCGGCCCCGGCTTAAACGGCGGTTCTCACAAAGTGGGATGTCTGACACTGCCCATGTCCTCCGGCAACACGGAACGCCAGCTGCAATTCATGATGGACCTGGGATCCACCATTATTTGCTGTACGCCCTCCTACGCGGCCAACCTGGGGGAGGCTATTAACGAGAGGGGACTGCGGGACAAGATCAAGCTGAAAGCGGGCATTTTCGGTGCGGAGCCCTGGACGGAAGAGATGCGCCGTAGCATTGAGGAATCCCTGGGCATCAAAGCCTATGACATTTATGGTCTGACGGAGATCTCCGGCCCCGGCGTATCCTTTGAGTGTGAGGAGCAGGCGGGTATGCATGTGCAGGAGGATCATTTCATCCCGGAGATCATTGACCCTGAGACCGGCCGGGTGCTGCCGGAGGGAGAGGTGGGAGAACTGGTATTTACCTGCATTACCAAGAAGGCATTCCCTCTGCTGCGCTACCGCACCAGAGATCTGTGCTACCTGACCAGGAAGAAATGTTCCTGCGGCCGCACCCATATCCGTATGCACAAGCCCATGGGAAGAAGCGATGATATGATGGTGGTCAAGGGCATCAATGTATGGCCCTCTCAGATCGAGGCTGTGCTGCTGAACCAGGGCTACCAGGCCAATTATCAGATCCTGGTGGACCGCATCGGCAACAATGATACCATTGAGGTGCAGGTAGAACTGACCCCGGAGATGGTGGAAAATCCCACCATGACCACGGCCCAGAGGGAGAAGAAGATCGTATCCGGCCTTAAATCCATGCTGGGTATCCTGGTGGACGTAAAAGTGGTGGAGCCCAAGACCATTACACGCAGTGAGGGCAAGGCCGTGCGCGTGATTGATAAGAGGAATCTGTATCGGTAGAAGCCTTTAAAACTGAATAGGGGAAGATAGTAGACATAAGTCTGATCCACGCTTGTCAGGGAAAATTTTCCGGCAGGCGTGTTTTTTATTATCTTAGGAAGAAACAGTCTTGCAGGCCATAAGATATATAATTCCTTATCGGCTGTAAGGGATATTATCCAAATATATTTTGGAATAGGAAGGAGAAAATTTATGGACTTAAAATATGTGAGAATCCAGGGCAGAGAATTGTCCTATGTAACCAAGGCGCCCAAAGGGGTATTTTCCCTGTGCTGGCGTTTGATTTATAATGGGATTATGAGCGGGGAGGATGCGGCCATATTCAAAGAAGCGGAGCAGTGGTTTGTAGACCACCTGCCCGAACCGCCCATGTGCACCACCGGGGATCAGAAAATAATCTGTTATTTTAAGACTGCGTCTACAGTTCATATGCTGGACCGTCTGCAGCCCATCCTGGAATTGCTGGACAAATACCGTTGTCCCTATGATTTGGTCTATACCAATTATGTGGGGGAGGTGGTGTATGAAGATGTATATCAGGTGGCCGTAAAAGTGGAGAATTAAGACTGCTGTCCCACAGAAAAATTATCCACTTTCTGCGGCCGGGCGTAAGGCGGTGGTGTCTGATATGCTTGACAAATGCGGCAAAAGGGTGTTACTCTTGATACAGAAGATATACATAGAATGAATGCATATTTGGAGGAGGAATGAAGATGCGTCTGGCGGGAAAAAGGGGAAAGAGAATGCTGGCGGTATTGCTGTTTTGCGTATTGCTGGTGGGCAGCCTGGGGGCATGCGGCAAGGGAGAGGATTGGCGCTCCCGGGAAGTGCAGGTAATCGACGATAATTACCGTACATGGTATGAGATATTTGTGTATTCGTTTAACGACAGCGACGGCGACAGAATCGGAGATTTGCAGGGAGTAATTTCCAAGTTGGACTATGTGTCGGACATGGGTTTTAACGGGATCTGGCTGATGCCCATTATGCCCTCCCCTTCCTATCATAAATATGATGTGACGGATTATAAGGCCATTGATCCGCTGTACGGCAGCATGGAGGATTTTGACAGACTGTTGGAGGAGTGCAACAAGCGGGGAATCAAGCTGATTATTGACCTGGTATTGAACCATACTTCCTCGGAGCACCCCTGGTTTACGGCAGCCTGCGAATATCTGGGGCAGTTGGAAGAGGGGAAGGAACCCTCCGCAGAGGAATGTCCCTATTATGCCTATTATAATTTCGTCAAAGGAGATCCATCTTCGCCCACCTATTACCGGGTAGGGAATACGGATTACTACTACGAGGGCGCTTTTTCAGACAGGATGCCGGATGTGAACTTCGACTGTGAGGCGCTTCGGAAAGAATTTGAAGAGATTATGAGTTTCTGGCTGAATAAGGGAGTGGGAGGCTTCAGATTAGACGCCGTAAAGCATTTTTACGGCGATGATACCAGCAAGAATGTGGAAGTTCTGACCTGGGTGAACGATTATGTGAAATTCATTGATCCCAATGCCTATATGGTAGGGGAGTGCTGGGACGGCATGAATGTATACGCACAATATTATGCCAGCGGTATAGACAGTTTCTTCAATTTTGAGTTTGCGGATTCCTCCGGTGTGATTACCAAGACACTGACTTACAACGGGGAGAGCAACAGCGCCCAGGCTTACGCCAAGGCTCTGGTAAGAATACAGAATGCCATACGGGACAACCGGGAGGACGGTATTGACGCACCGTTTTTTGTCAATCATGACCTGTCTAGGGCGGCGGGATATCTGCGGTATGACGAACGAAAGATCAAGATGTCGGCCCCCCTCAATGTGCTGATGAGCGGCAGCGCTTTTGTGTATTACGGCGAGGAGATCGGCATGACCGGCAGCGGAAGGGATGAGAATAAACGGGCGCCTATGTATTGGTCGGACGACAGCCAGGCCAAGGGAATGACGGATGGCCCTGCAGATATGGAACCCCAGGAAAATCGTTTTGTCTGTGCCAAGGAACAGATGAAGGACAAAAATTCCATTTACAGCTTTTACAAAGACACCATCCTGCTGCGAAATCAAAATCCCGAGATTGCCAGGGGTACAGTGGCCCGGTTGGAGGAGATCACGGATCTGGATATAGCCGCCATCTCCAAGACTTATAATGGGAGTACAATTTACCTGATCTATAATCTGTCTGAGACAGACAAAAAGGAAGTGACGCTTTCCAGGGAACAGTATGGTTATACGGAAATAGTGGGATATCTTTCTGTGGACGGAGAGAAAGTAACACTGAGCGGAGACACTTTGACTTTGCCTTCCTACAGTGTGGCGGTGCTGCGGTAAGTAAGTTACATCAAGGTCAGGGAAATCATAAGATATATAAACACCATGAAATATATAAAAATATATTAAAAAGATTTATTAAATTAAGAAAAGATGTTGGGGACTTGACATTCATCCCTCATTGTGTATAATAAAAGTTACAACGGCAGAAAGAATAGCGGTCTCGCATCAGGCGGGGGTTATTCTTTCTGCTTTTTTGTGCTATACATGGGAGGAGAAAATATTTATGACCAAAGAGAGCGGCAGAGTTATTTCGAACCGAGAGGTGAAAGACAGCGCGTTTACGGCGTATTTCGGAGAACCGGAAAACGCGTCCAGACTGTATGCCGCTCTGGGGGACGAAGAGGTAACCCCAGACGATATTACTTATGTGACGCTGGAGGGAGTGCTGTTCGTCGCCAGGAAGAATGATCTGGCGTTCACGGTGAAGAATCGGGTACTGGTCATCAGTGAACATCAGTCTACGATTAACGAGAACATGCCCCTGCGGGATTTACTGTATCTGGGAAGGACTCTGGAGAAACTGCTGGATGAGCGGACGCTCTACAAACGCAGACAGTTTCGGATTCCTACGCCGGAGTTCTATGTTTTTTACAATGGCAATGAGATCTGTCCGCCAGAAAAAATATTGCGGCTTTCGGATGCATTTCTTGATAAAACAGAGCATCCTATGGTAGAATTGGAAGTGAAAGTAATCAATATAAATCTGCCAGCAGGACATAAGCTGTTGAAAGAATGCCGTCCGATGTATGAATATTCATGGTTTATTCAGAGAATCAAAGAGTATTTGGGCGCCGGATGGGTTCGCGACGAGGCGATTAAACGGGCAGTCAGGGACTGCAAAGTAGAGGGAGTCTTGACGGAGTTTATAAGGAATCATGGTTCGGAGGTGGTAAATATGTTGTATACACAGTGGAATTATGATGATGCGGTGGAAGTGGAACGGGAAGAGGCGTATGAAGACGGCCGGGAGGCTGGGATGGCCCTTGGAAAGTTAATTGGAATCGCAGAGGGAAGGGCAGAGGGAGAGCGGCAGGTAATATGTACGTTTTTGGAGCGTCTGGGGGAGATTCCCAGAGATATACGCCAGCGCATCGACAGCGAAGAGGACAGTAGGATTCTGAAAAAATGGTATATAATGGCATCAGCGGTAAAAGATTTTGATACGTTTTGGGAAAATATGAATGAGATATAAAGATAGATATTTTACTCGCATTGACTTTTTCTCTCAGGTATAGTAAGATGTATTATAACGCTTTAAAGCGTCACAGAAAAAAAGTATAGAGAGGGAAAGACAATGCCCGTTACGGATTTACTGGAGAGAAATCACAAGCTATATGGGGACGAAGTGGCCTTGGTGGAACTGAATCCCACGATGAAAGATACCAAGCGCACCACCTGGAAAGAGTATGATCTAGTGCAGCAGACTTCTGCGGAACCTTACAGGAGAGAGATTACCTGGAGCGTATTTGACGAGAAGGCCAATAGAGTGGCCAACATGCTGATTCAGCGGGGGATTCAGAAGGGGGACCGGGTAGCGATCCTGATGTTCAACTGTCTGGAATGGCTGCCCATTTATTTCGGCATCCTGAAAACAGGAGCCATTGCCGTGCCCTTTAACTTTCGCTTTGACGCCAAAGAGATTCAGTATTGCGCAGATCTGGCAGAGGTACATATCCTGTTTTTCGGGCCGGAATTTATCGGTCGTATTGAGTCCATAGAAGGACAACTCAGCAAAGGCCGGTTGTTGATTTATGTGGGAGACGGCTGCCCCACCTTTGCCGAGAGTTATCGGGAACTGGTGGCGGACTGCTCCAGCCAGCCGCCCTTGGTGCGCCTGGAGGAGGAGGACGATGCCGCCATCTATTTTTCCTCTGGTACTACCGGTTTTCCCAAGGCCATTCTGCACAATCATGAGAGTTTGACCCAGGCGGCTCAGATGGAGCAGAAGCATCATCTGACGGATCGAGACGATGTGTTTTTGTGCATTCCTCCTCTGTACCATACGGGGGCCAAGTTCCACTGGATGGGGAGTCTGTGTGCAGGCAGCAGGGCTGTACTGCTTAAAGGCGCCACGCCCGAAATTATTTTAGATACAGTATCCAAGGAACACTGTACCATTGTCTGGCTGCTGGTTCCCTGGGCTCAGGATATTCTGGGCAGCCTGGATCGGGGAGACTTGAAGCTGGAGAATTATGAACTGGGGCAGTGGAGACTGATGCACATTGGCGCCCAGCCTGTTCCGCCGTCCCTGATCAAGCACTGGAGGGAATATTTCCCTCATCATATGTATGATACCAACTACGGCCTGTCCGAATCCACCGGGCCGGGCTGCGTACATCTGGGAATCGAGAATATTCGGAAGGTGGGAGCCATAGGTGTGCCCGGTTACCGCTGGAAGTGCAAGATTGTGGACGAGGACGGGCAGCCTGTGGCGCAGGGGGACGTGGGAGAACTGTGCGTCAAGGGTCCCGGTGTCATGACCTGTTATTACAATGATCCGGAGGCCACGGCGGCTACCCTGAGAGATGGTTGGCTGCGTACCGGGGACATGGCCATGCAGGATGAGGACGGCTTCATTTTCCTGGTGGACCGAAAGAAGGACGTGATTGTAAGCGGTGGAGAAAATATCTATCCCGTGCAGATCGAAAACTTTTTGAGCGCCTGCGAAAAAGTGAAGGATGTGGCGGTGATCGGCCTGCCGGACAATCGTCTGGGTGAGATCACCGGCGCAATAATCGCCGTTAAGGAGGGGATGTCCTGCACGGAGGAGGAGATCCAAAAATTCTGTGAAGAACTGCCGCGGTATAAGAGGCCCAAGAAGATTATCTTCGCGGAGGTGCCCCGGAACGCCACCGGCAAGATCGAGAAGCCGGCTCTGCGCAGGAAGTACGGTGCTGATCAGCTGGTGGCCCGGCAGAACAGGGGATAAATGGAAAATAGAGAATAAGGGATTTTGAGCGCCGCACATATTGCATTTGCGTATGTGGGGCGCTTGTTGTATGGGAAGGGGAGCACGATGGATATAATTCATTCTTGCGGTGGTATACGGATTGTGTGCGCAGTGATATGCGGGTTGGTACTTGACAATATAAGGATACTTTTATATAATAAAGGAAAAGACTTTTTGGATAAAATATATAAAAGAAATTTTAGAAGGCGTTTTAATGATAGATGTTTTTGTAAATGAGAAACCCAAAGCGCAATTGCAATTTGTTTGGAGTTTGGTAATTATTTTTCAAAGAAGGGAGGGCGGAATTTATACTGAGAATGTAAGCGTATATGCAATTGTGCATTGAGGGGATATGTCTTTAGTGATGCAAACCTATATTTATTTTGCAGGTAGAAAGGAGTTGTATGAAAATGACGAAAAAGATGGTTGCTTGGATTGTAAGTATTGTTTTGTGTGTATCAATGTGTATGACAGCGTATGCCAATGAGAGTTTATATGAGGCTGAGACAGATGAGAATCTTCAGCTGATAGAAGCGGATGTCCTTGTGTCAATAATGCCAAGGTATACGGCGAATTTAGATTTTGACGAGATTCCGGTAGGCTATGTGTACTATGGTCAAAATCAGTTCAATTTGTCCGCGGGAACAAAAATCTTCTGCAATTTTGAGAGCACAGGAAAGTTTTCTCTGGCCCTTTTTAATCGTGATATAGGCAGGCCCTGGACAAGTGAAATCATTCATGAAAGTTCCTGCAGTTCCGAGATAACCGTTCCTGTTGATGGAACATATAGCATAGGGGTATATAACAGGGACTCAAAGCCGATTAAGGTTACGGGGTCATATTCTTTGTAGGAGGGAAGCATGAAGACAAAAAGAATGGTATTGTTTTTTATTCTGATCTGCTTTTGCGCAGTGGTGATAGTGGGTGTAAACATATACGCGAAAAACTTTGCGGCGACCGGCACAGGCGCTGATTCCCAGGACGGGGCTTATCACATTGGTTCAGAGGGCAGCGGCAGAGAGGCAGAAGGGATATTAATGGAAAGTCCGATAGAAGACGGATCTCAGATCCAGGGAGGCGCCCTGGGCACTGATGCGGTTGGAGGGGCCAGCTATATTGGGCCGGATGGCGATGAGGAGGACGGGGACAGGACGCTTTTGGAGACGCCTCTTGACCAGTAGCCTGTTAATAACGCAAACTATATCTCACATGGTTTACCAACGAGCCGTTTATTAAAAACGTCCCAGGCTTGGGTCTGGATGTCATTGGCTTCAAATAATATCTGCATCATACTCCGGGTGACATATTCGGTTCCGTCACGGTCAGACCAAAGAAACACCGTATACCCGTAAAACTTGTTTTCGTGCGCAACCGCAATAAGCATATCATCATTCCTGTCCATGGATTGTTCGTATTCAGACGCCGAGATTATACGCAGGTATGGCTGCCGCTGGTCCGTTGAGTGTTGCTGCAAAGTCTGCAAATCCCTGTTAAAATCCGGCAAGGAGTTCCGGCCAGTAAACGATAATGTGACTGTATCCAGTACTGCATTGGTGTTTACCCGTTTTATCATTTTTGAATGGCTGCGCCATAAGCAAAACAATCAAAAATTATCAAAGCCCTTTCACAAAAATCATGGACGACATTCTTGCGAAAGGGCTTATTGATTTAATATTTAAAAATAATCCGGGGGTATATCAAAATGAAAAAGGATGCTATGTGCTTTTCGAAAAGCGCAAAGTTCTTATTCAATGGAAATCAGGTTGTGGCTGTAAATCGGTATGATGGCGGGTGGATCAGATTTTCCAAAGAGTGTTATGAATATCTGCTAAGGGGCATGGAAGCAGGACTGCCCAAAGAAGATTTTCTGGAAGCCTTTATGGATGAAGATGACAAGGCTTACATAAAAAAACTGGTTGATGGGCTGGAAAAAATAGGCGTGGTTGTGGATGCCGAAGAAAGAGAATGTGAAGAAGAACCACAGCTGGAGAGCGTTCAATTTTCGATAACCAACAGGTGCAATCTGCAGTGTAAACATTGCGCTGCAAGTGCAAAAGGCCTGGAAGGAGACGAACCTCTTGATACAAACGATATAAAGGGCATAATCGATAAACTGGTGCCGTGTCGAATGAAAACTATTGTTTTGTCAGGCGGAGAACCTTTGGTGCGAAAAGATTTTTTTGAAATTCTTCGTTATATAAAGAAAAAAGATAAGAATGTTAAAATCGCGCTTATGACAAATGCTCTTTTGATTAACAATGACAATGTCAAGGATATCGTCGAAAATGTTGAGTCGATTGATATTAGTCTTGATGGATATGATGAAGAAAGTTGCAGCAGCATCAGAGGAAAGAATGTTTTTTCCCGTGTTATTAAAAATATTGCATTACTGCAAGAAAAAGGAATGAAAAAAATAGCGCTTTCGATGGTATCGCTGGGAAGGGATTATGAGGGAGAGAATAAGTTTAGAGAACTGTGTAAAAAGCTTAACGTGGAACCGATGATAAGGAGACTTTCATTTACGGGGAGAGCGAAAGAAAATGAAGAATACTTAAGAAAGTTAGAGAAAATAACACAAGCAGATGAAAAAGTCGGTATTCCTATCGAAAAGGCTAGAGATGCTACTAAGGCGTGCACTTGTAAGGCCGGAATCAGAATGATTAACATCAATGAATCGGGGTTCATTTATCCTTGTAATACCTTTGACAGCTGTATGGAGAAAATCGGAAATATTATGGAGATAGAATCTCTATATGATTTTCTAAAGAAGCGCATGAATTCGATTTCTGACAATGATATGGAATTTTACAGGTTCAATCCATATTACGAACAAATTTGCAGTGATTGTAATGTTCGATACTTTTGCTGGACATGTCCGTATGCTGCTATGGACTATAGGAGTGAACATTCAGATCTATCTGATTATTGTGAAGGGAAAAAAGCTTATTTATACCCGATTATTTGGGGAGAAAAGCCGGCACAGGTGGAATCATAGATGAAAAAGGCAACTTTTACGATATTTGTAACCACAAAATGCAATTTATATTGTACTTATTGTTATGAAAAGGATTTTCATAAAGCTGAAATGTCAGCGGATGTTGCTCAAAAAACAGTAGACTTTGTTAAAAAGAAGATAGAAGAAAATGGCCTGACTCATATAGTTGTTCGCTTTCATGGCGGAGAACCGCTGCTTAATTATGAAGTCATCGAGTATATCATGGATGCGCTTGCGGACAGCCTGTGTAAGACCAGCTTTTTTATGACAACAAATGCCACATTAATCAGAAGGGAAATGATACCTGCATTAGCGAAGTTTGAATCCTTAAGCGTGAGTATAGATGGCACTGCGGAAGAGCATAATAAAAACAGGATTAATATGGGCGGTCAGGGTACTTTCTGCGAAGTGTGTAAGAGTGTAGATTTGTTATTAAGATATATCCCCAATCTAACTGCAAGGATGACAATCACTCCGGATACATACAAGAGAGTGTTTGACAATTTTAAAAGCATCGCTGACTTGGGAATAAAAAATATTGATGCTGATTTGGACTTTACATCGAGTAGATGGACAAGTGAAATGCTTGCAGAATATCTGGACGAATTAAAGAAGATAGCGATTTATATCAGAAAAAGGGAAGAAGAGGGCGTTTACATAAATAGTTCATTAATCGGAGCAGCTGCTGTAAAAACAAAAAATACATTATGCGATGGCGGAAAGTCGTCTTTTTCAATTACGCCTGATGGAAAGATATATCCTTGCGTGGCGGTTGCATTTAACGAAGAATTTTTGCTTGGCACTGTTGAGAACGGAATCACGAATGAGAAATTGCTTGATAAGATAAAAGAAGTAGGAAATGAAAGAAATAAGCAGTGTGAAGATTGTGCCAGATATGATTATTGTGTTATGACGAGATGTAAAATAATAAATTACGCATATACTGGGGACTTTAACTTACCTATGTCAATAATGTGCGCAAATGAACATATCAAGGTAAAATTAGGAAAGTACTTGCTTCACCAAAATTATTAACAGAGGAACCTTGAAAATGGCTAAAAGCCACACAGCTACTATATTTTAATTAAATTTTGCTTTTCACTTATTAATAGAAAAAGAGTATATTATATCCTTTTTTAGAAGGATTTTGATGTTTTTTCTACATGTATTAAATTTTATAATTCATGGAGTAGTTTTAGTTGAGGTACTACTTTGTGAATAATGTAGGCTTCATTTGACCATATAACCACATGAATATATGGAATACTAAAAGAAGGGAGGAAAAAGCTATGCTGAAGATTGAAAAGATTGAGGACAAGAGCCTTAATCTTGATGTTCAGGGTCAGGGTTGTCACGACGATTGTTATATCGGAGCCCATTGGGAGTTAAAGGCTAACTACAGTACTATGGGTTGTGAATGGCATAATGCTGAAAACACTGCAAAGACCTGGTTCCTCTGGTAAGAGGAGTATGACGTAATACTCTGTGGTGCTCTATAATATATTATAGAGCACCTACCAAAAAAAGTAGTAAAGACGCAAGGGGGCATAATATGTGCTTTGTCATTAAAAGTAAAATGTTTCGCATTATGAAAAACCCAATATATTATATTGGCATAATAGCGATGTTAGTATTTGTATATATGGAGTGCGGTAAGTATCTGAAAATAAATTACTTTTCCGATGATTCGCATATAAAGCCTCTTGACGAAGCTCTTGTCGGAGAAGCGGATGTGATGGATGGGTACATACCCATGACGGAAGAAGAAAGATTCGATGACGGACTGCTTAAATTGAGAAAAGATTTGGTAGAAACAATCGGGATGGATGAATCTCAGGTAGAGCAATTTTGCATTAACGCGCGTAAAATGGAGATGCGGGACGCAATAGATTATTTACAAAAGGAATACCCTTTTGTGGCAGATGTTTCCCTCTATTTTTATGTGGGTGAAGGGAAAAAATTCGGATCCGTAACAGAAGTTAATGAGTATATAAAAGATGCTTTGAGCAGGGAAGATTACATGGATTATATGGGGCGCAAGTATGCAGATTACTTAGGAACTATTTTTGCGTTCTTTTGTCTGATTCTTTATCCGTTTTATTTTAGTTCGGACAGTAAGAAAGAGATCTATGAGCTTCTTCATACCAAGCCTATATCAGGCAGAAAGTATATTTTATCGCAGGCACTTGGCAGCATATTAATTGGTTTGTCAGCAGTTTTGGTAATAACGCTTGTGTTTCAGGGCATTATTTTATTTAACAAAGACAGATTTGATTTTACTGTAAATACCATGAGAATATGGAAATATACGCTTTGGTGTCTGACTCCGAGCATTGTTTATGTTTCCGCGGTTTTTCTTCTTTTGAGCAATGTTTTTAAGTCGCCTTTTGCGGCAATTCCGCTTATTTTTGTCCAGATTTTCTTTTCGAATGCCGGAGTGAAAAATGTGGAAGGTATTTTTGAATATATGCATCGTCCGGGTGCGATTTTTGTCAGATATCCCGAATTGTTTTTCGAGACGAAAATGGCAGATCAATTTTATATCTATCAGATAGGGCTTCTTGCTTTGGCTGCTTTGGCAGTGATGCTTGCTATAGTATTATGGGAAAAGAAAAGGGTGTAGATAAAGACCACTATGAAATGTCCATTATTAAGAAAAATAAAAACTTACATCGGCGTATCTCTTCCGTGGTATATCAGTATCCCGGTGATTATGTTTTCAATTATGTTTCCGATCCTGTTCGGATGTAACACGTATGAGGATGTTGGGGCTACTTTGGACAGATGCTTTAGTTTTTTGGCTGTCCTGACTTTTTCGAATGTTTATTATATCGAAATACAGCAAAAAACCGCCGAAGTATATAATTTGTTGCCAAACAGAAGAAAAACAGCGGATATTTTAAAAAGATTGCTTGTAAGATTTCTTTTTTTAACATGTATGATAGGCATATGCTTTGCAGGCTACTCAATAAAAGGCTTGCATGTGTATGTGGGTCAAGAAGCGGGGACTATGTTTATTCAGGCTTTTTTTTCGGTAGTGGCAGTAATGTTTTTGTTTGGCGCCATAAGTTATTTGTGTGTGAATCTATCAGCTAACATGGGTTTGGGAATCGGAATAGGAATTGTGGTTTGGATGATTTTGATTTCGACCGTGGCTTTAAACCTGCCTGCTTTGTTTAATTTCTTTTCATATGGTGTCAAAGATGATTGGTACAAAGGAAAGGTGACAGCGATCGTTGTGGGGATGTTATTTTTCTTTATGGGGACATCATTAATTGATAAAAAAGCAAATAAAGATTAGTGGGTGATGCTTTGGTTTGTAAAATTGCAATAATAGACAGTGGAATAGATTTGGATTTTTATAAAAATCACGTAATTAAGTATGTTGAATACGCGGAGGAGACGGGTGACGAAAGTGAATATGATTCAAACGGACACGGTACGCTGTGCTGTTCGGCTATGCTTTCGATTAATCCCGCTATTCAGTTTGTTGTAATCAAAATATTGAATGAAAAAAATCTCTGTTCCGATGAAAGATTGCTCAGAGCATTGAATTTATTAAAAGACGTGGATGTGGATATCATCAATTTGAGCTTATCGACGTATTCTATGGCGTTTTCGGAACAATACAAAAAAATAGTAGCGGATTTGGCTGCTCAGGGTAAAGTCATTATTGCGGCTGCCGCAAACGGAAATATAGATTCGCTGCTATCGGGTTTAAGAGGAACAATCGGGATATATGGAAATCTATTTGAAAGCCCCGATGATTATTGGTATAAAAAGACCGATGAAGTTCAGTGTGTTGCAAACTGCGTACCATACTTATACAGAGGAAAGCGAGGACAATACGAGCTGTTTGGCGGAAACAGCAAAGCTACGGCAGTTTTTTCGGGAATTGTTTCTTTGCATTGGGACAAAATCAAAAACTGCAGTTTTGCGGATAAAGAGACGTTTCTGGAAGGATTGGCCAAGCGGCAATCATGGTCAAAAGAAGATATTTGTTTGAATCCTTTATCGATTAAAGAATACACAGTGGAATCGGTCAGGGACGAGATCTATTTAAAAGTTGCCGATATTATGGCGGAAAAATTGAAGGTCAGTTTAAATGATGTCATGAATTCTAAGGGTAAACACCTGTATGAATGGGGATTAACAAGATACAATGTGTTTGGCATTGTAAAAGCCATAGAAAAAGAGATAGGGATTAAACTTACGTATTCAAATATTAATATTTTTTGGTTTAGTTCAATAGATACTCTTTGCAACAAAATCAGAGAGGCAAAGGATAATTTGAAGAGTTATGAATAATAGTCTGAAAATTCTATGGAAATATGTAAAGGAAATATATTTAAAAAGTAATATCAAAATCAGTGCGGCTGTTTTTGTTTTATCCGCAATAAAAATAGTAAGCGTATTGGTTCCCCCCATCTATATCATCAAGATAATGGATGAGGCGATTCCGAAAAATGACGGAAGAAATATTTTTACATATATATGTATAATTCTGGCTTTTACACTCCTGGACGTGATACTGGGGATTAGCATTCAGAAATTGTACAATGAAATGGGGAAGAGAGCGTACATCAAATACCAGAATCAGTGCCTGGAGCACATGTACAGGCTTGATGGGAGATATTTGAGCAACAGTCGTATCGGCGAAAAACTTACGACCATGATGAACGATGTGTCTCAAATAAAAACATTGACATCTTCGGTCATTTTTGATTTTGTGATGGATACAATCACAGCAATCGTTATGATGTTTTTTCTTGCACGAATTCAAGCGGATATGCTTTTGATGGTTTTGTGTATTTTGCCGATTATATTTTTCAGCCAGAGATACTTTCAAAAGAAAGGTATGGAAAAGGCTAATAAAGCCAGGGATATGCAAAGCCATTATGCGGATATACTTGAAACGATTGTTTCAAATACTTTTTCCTGCATATTAAGTAACGGGCAATCATATTTCTTTAAAAAGCATGATAAGAGAATAAATGAATCGGAAAACTGCACCAATGAAATGAAAATGGTGCACGCAAAAAACGCAGGGGTCTTAAATTTTTTGTCGGCACTTTTTACCATTACGATACTTGGTGTAGGCGGATTCAGGGTGATGAGAAACACTTTGTCAATAGGCTGCCTGATCGCATTTAACATGTATTCGCAAAGATTAGTTCTTCCTGTACTAAAGATTTCAAGTATGATTATGACTTTACAGGGGGTTGTTGTTTCACTGGGACGCCTGGAAAACTTTATGGGGGAGACAGAAGTTGAACCGGCTTCTTTTGAACCAAATGCGTTCATGAGTAAAGAAAGCAGGGAGATAAGCTTTGAAAATGTTTTCTTTTCTTATGAAGAAAAACCTGTCTTGGAAGATGTATCAATGAAGTTTAAGCCAAACAATTTCAATGTAGTAGTGGGCGAGAGCGGATGTGGTAAGTCAACGTTAACGACGCTTTTGTACCGAATATGGAGTGTAAGCGGCGGAACAATAAGAATTGATGGACAAGACTATAAAGACTATGCAATTAAAGATTTAAGAAATAACATTTCGATTGTAGGGCAGGATTCATTTTTATTTAATGATACGGTGCTGAAAAATATTGCCATGAACGATTGCGAGGACATGGATAAGGTGGTGCAGTGCTGCAAAATTGCTTGTATACATGATTTTATTATGTCGCTTCCGGAACAGTACGAAAGTTTTGTCGGGGACAGAGGAGTAAAGCTCTCGGGAGGAGAAAAACAAAGAATCTGTATTGCCAGAGCACTTTTAAAGGATAACCCCATCTTGGTGTTGGATGAGGCCACCTCAGCGCTTGATCAGTTAACGGAACGCAAGTTGCTGGATAATTTGGCTCAGAACAGTAATGGGAAGATATTTATTTTGATAACGCATAGATTAACCAGCATTGTTGATGCGGATAATATCATAGTTTTAAAAGACGGGAAAGTTGAGGCTGAAGGAAACCATTATGAACTGATGCAAAAATCGACCTATTATAGTACGATGTTCCAGCGCAAAGAAAACATTGAATAGTGAAATATCAGGAGGAATAACTCATGAACATTACGATTGAAAATGTTTCTATGAAGTTTAAGGAGAATAAAGCATTAGATAATGTCAGCTTTGAAATCGGTGAAGGAATCTTTGGCCTCTTGGGAGAGAACGGAGCCGGAAAGACGACATTAATGAGGATTCTGACCACATTACTTGAGCCTACGGAGGGCAGTGTTACCATCTGCGGACAGAAGCTGTGCGCGGCAAACAGGGAAGAGATAAAGAAATTGATTGGATACCTTCCGCAGGAATTGGGGCTGTATCCGTCTCTGACCGTGAGAGAAACTCTGGACTATTTGGGCGGTCTGTGCGGGTTAAAAAATAGGGAGAGAAAAGAAAGAATAGATATGCTTTTGGATCAAACCCATATGCTTGAGCATCAGAACAAAAAGAACAGGCAACTGTCCGGAGGAATGAAGCGAAGAGTCGGTTTGATGCAGGCGATGCTGACAGATCCCAAGGCGCTTATAGTGGATGAGCCAACTACCGGACTCGATCCTGAAGAAAGAATAAGGATCAGAAATTTATTGTCCGATTTTTCCAGAGATAGAATTGTTCTTTTTTCCACTCATGTGGTTGAAGATTTGAGTGCAACTTGCTTTAAACTCGGAGTGCTAAAGAGAGGAAAAGTTATATACCAAGGTACTTTGGCGGATATGATGAAGGCAGCTGATGGTCATGTGTTCCAGAAAGTTGTGAAAGATGAGAAGGAAATGGAAGCATTAAGAAACAGCTATAGTATTGTGAACAGTGTTTACGGGGAAGAAGGATGTAGGGTTAAATTTATTTCTAAGGACAATCCCGATATAACTGCCATCAGAACGGAGATATCTTTGGAAGATGCATATATATATTTAAACAGTATTTCTGATAGTTAATAATTCATGAATGATAAACCGGGCAAACACCAATGCGGTATTAGATACAGTCGTATTATAGTTTACTGGCTGGAACTCCTTGCCGGGTTTTAACAGGGATTTGCAGACTTTGTAACAGCACTCTTGAGTTAACAAAAAAACCATATAGAAAGGGGCCGGTGCAGTCAACCGGCCTCTTCCTTTACTTAATGGCTATTTGCCCAGGGCAGTGGACTGCTTGACCATGGTCTCTTTGTTGTAGCAGGCGAAAGTCTCCTCCACCAGTTTTTGATCGGGTTTTGGAGTGACCAGGCTCACCACCGGTACAAGAACCAGCCCGGCCAGCATGGCTATGGCGCCGCAGTTAATGGGGTTTCGCATGATAGCAGGCAAAAGACCGGGGGCTGCCATCTCCACCAGCATCAGCCCGGAACCGAAGATAAAGCATGTCCAGCAGGCGGCTTTGGTGGTCTTTTTCCAATACAGGGCGTACAGAAACGGCGCCAGAAAAGCCCCTGCCAGCGCTCCCCAGGAGATGCCCATAAGCTGCGCGATAAAGGTAATGGAACTCTTGTACTGGATCAGCGCCAGAATGGCGGAGATGGCGATAAACACCACCACCAGAATGCGAATCAGCAGGAGCTGCTTTTTATCGTCCAATTTTTTCAGAAAAGTTTCTTTCAAAAAGTCTATGGTCAGGGTGGAACTGGAGGCGATGACCAGGGAACTTAAGGTGGACATGGAGGCTGAGAGCACCAGAATGACCACCAGGGCAATCAGCACCGGTCCCAGGTTCTGCAGCATGGTGGGGATCACAGAGTCATAGCCATTTGCCGCGATGTCGATCTGGTCGGAGAACAGTCTGCCGAAGCCTCCCAGGAAATAGCAGCCTCCTGCCACCACCAGCGCAAACAGGGTGGAGATAATGGTTCCTTTTTTGATGGATTCCTCGTTTTTGATGGCGTAAAACTTCTGTACCATCTGGGGCAGTCCCCAGGTGCCCAGGGAGGTGAGGATCACCACAAACAGCAGATTCAGGGGATCCGGTCCGAAGAAGGAGGCGAAAATACCGGGCGTCTCGGTGACCGCGGGGTCTGTGATCCGGGCCAGTCCTTCATAGGCAGCCATGAAGCCGCCCTTGTTTCGGATCACGGCCACAATGACGGTGACGATGCCGAAGAGCATGATGATGCCCTGGATGAAATCATTGATGGCAGTGGCCATATAGCCTCCGGCGATAACATAGATAGCTGTGAGCACCGCCATCAGCAGGATACATACGGAGTAGTCGATGTCAAAAGCCATGCCGAACAGCCGGGAGAGCCCGTTGTACAGGGAGGCCGTATAGGGGATCAGGAAGATAAAAATAATTACCGAGGCGGCGATTTTCAGCGGTCTGCTGCCGAAGCGCTGCCCGAAAAACTGCGGCATGGTGGCGGAATCCAGATGCTGGGTCATGATCCGGGTGCGCCTTCCCAGTACCACCCAGGCCAGCAGGGAGCCGATGACGGCATTGCCGATGCCTGCCCATGTGGCGGCGATGCCGTATTTCCAGCCGAACTGTCCTGCATAGCCCACGAACACCACGGCGGAAAAATAGGAGGTTCCATAGGCGAAGGCGGTGAGCCAGGGCCCTACGGAGCGTCCTCCCAGCACGAAGCCGTTCACATCCGTGGCGTTTTTGCGGCAGTAAAGACCGATGCCGATGAGTACGGCGAAGTAGAGAATCAAAATGATCAGTTTTAACATAGTTCGATATCCTTTCGTATTTAGGAGTTCCGCACCGGGCCAGCACATGGGACTGCTGCTGCGTGTCCGGCGCATCTTTGGGGTTCCGCGCCGGACCGGACGGCAGACAGGGCCGCCCGGAAGCTGTCGGTGCGGACATGAGACGCTAATGCTTTAAAGCGTTGAAGCGTCACTGTGGAAAGTTTAGCATAATATGCGGGAAAAGTCAATCTCACATTTTTAACTGTATTTTTATATGGTGCTCTACACACTGGATGCCTTTGTAAAAACCCATGGCGATGACACACAGGATCAGGATGCTGGTGATCACCAGATTGAGTTGGAATACCTGGCTGCCGTAGATAATCAGGTATCCAAGACCCTGCCTGGCAGCCAGAAATTCTCCGATGATGACGCCCACCAGTGCCAGGCCGATATTGACTTTCGTAGTGCTGAGCATGATGGGGATGGAGCCGGGCAGGATTACTTTGCGGAAGGCATCGCCCTTACGGCCCCCCAAAGTGTAGATCAGCGTGACTTTTTCACTGTCCACCTGCTGGAAGCCGGTGTAGAAGCTGATAATGGAACCGAACAGGGCAACGGAGATTCCCGCCACCACAATGGTGGTGCTGCCCGTGCCCAGCCACACGATGAAGAGAGGAGCCAGGGCGGATTTGGGCAGACTGTTCAGAATCACCAGGTAAGGTTCGGTGATTTCGGACAGCTTCTGGGAATACCACAGCAGCGTGGCGGAAAACAGGCTGATCAGGAACACCAGCAGGAAACTGACGATGGTTTCCAGCAGGGTAATGCCCACATGCACAAACAGGGAGCGGTCCAATACCATCCCCCAAAGGCATTTGGCCACCAGGCTGGGGCTGGAGAAAAAGAAGCTGTCGATCCAGTGCAGCCGGGCGCTGATTTCCCACAGGGCCAGGAACAGCAGGAAAAAAAAGATGCGGTAAAAGGCAATCTGGTGATGATGCCGCCGGTGCTGCCGTACAAACGCCTCCTGTTTTGTCAATTCTTTTTTATGCTTGCTCATGTCCTCATCTCCTCCCATAACTCATTGAAATATTCGTTAAACTCCGGTGCGTTGCGGGCGGCCAGAGGCGAATCGTCCTGAATTGTCAAGTGGATGGGTATTTCCTTCTTGACGGTGGCGGGTCTGCCGGAGAGCACCACAATACGGTCGGCCAGACTTACCGCCTCCGACAGGTCGTGGGTGATCAGAATTACGGTTTTGCCGGTTCTGCGGATCAGATGGCAGATATCGGCGGACACCATAAGCCTGGTCTGGTAGTCCAGGGCGCTGAAAGGCTCATCCAGCAAAAGGAGCTGAGGTTCCAGAGCCAGGGTACGGATCAGGGCGGCCCGCTGTTTCATGCCGCCGGAGAGTTCGCTGGGGCGCTTATCCTTGAATTTCTCCAGGTCATAGTCCCGCAGCAGTGAATCCACATATTCCAGTCGCTCCGGGGTCAGCATATGGTTGATCTCCAGCCCAAGGATCACATTTTTATAGATGCTGCGCCATTCAAACAGATGCTCCCGCTGCAGCATGTAGCCCACCCGGGGGTAGTGCAGGGAGCCGTCAGGATTGTTGACCAGAATCGTGCCGTCCTCCGCAGGCAGAAGACCGGCGATAATGGACAGCAGCGTGGATTTACCGCATCCGCTGGGGCCTACCACGGCTATGAACTCCCCTTCCCGGACCCCGAAGGTGATTCGGTCCAGCGCCTTGGTCTCCCCATGGAGGCTATGGTAGGAATAGCTGATGTTTTTCAACTCCAGTATATTTTTATCCATCCAAGTGAGTCCTCTCAAAATTAGAATTTACTTTACTATATTCGTTCCTTGCAATAAAGTGCCATTCATGGTATGATGTAGGTTAGTTCTACTTTGGACGGAACGAAACAGTACGAATGGAGAGAAATGCATGGCTACATTATGGGGAGGACGCTTTACCAAGGACACGGACAGTCAGGTTTATGCCTTTAATGCGTCCATCGGGTTTGACAGGAAGCTGTACCGCCAGGATATCGAGGGCAGCATCGCCCATGTGGTGATGTTGGCCAAGCAGGGGATTCTGACGTCCCAGGAGCGGGACGAGTTGATCAAAGGCCTTACCGGCATCCGGGAGGATGTGGAGGCGGGGCGGCTTGTCATTGATGAAAAATATGAGGACATCCATAGTTTTGTGGAGGCTAATCTGATCGAGAGGGTGGGAGAACCTGGCAAGAAGCTGCATACCGGCCGCAGCCGCAACGATCAGGTGGCTTTGGACATGCGGTTGTACACCAGGGCGCAGGTGGTGTCCACGGACGGTCTGCTCAAGGAACTGATGACGGTGATTCTGGACACCATGGAAGCCAATGTGGAGACATATATGCCCGGGTTCACCCATCTGCAGAAGGCGCAGCCCACCACCCTGGCCCATCACTACGGGGCCTATTTTGAGATGTTCAAAAGGGACCGGCAAAGGCTGAAGGACATCCATGACCGAATGAATTACTGCCCGCTGGGAGCGGGGGCTCTGGCGGGCACCACCTATCCCCTGGACAGAGGCTTCACGGCGGCTCTGCTGGGCTTTGAGGGACCGACTCTGAACAGTATGGATTCCGTGTCCGACAGGGATTATCTCATCGAATTTCTTTCCGCATTGTCCATGATCATGATGCATATGAGCCGCTTCTGTGAGGAGATCATTATCTGGAATTCCAACGAGTATCAATTCGTGGAAATCGACGATGCCTATTCTACCGGCAGCAGCATTATGCCTCAGAAAAAGAATCCGGACATAGCGGAACTGGTTCGGGGGAAGACCGGTCGGGTGTATGGGGCGCTGCTGTCCCTGCTGACCACCATGAAGGGGCTTCCTCTTGCATATAATAAAGATATGCAGGAAGATAAGGAGATGGCCTTTGACGCCATGGAGACGGCCCAGAACTGTCTGTCCCTGTTTACCGGCATGCTGCGCACCATGGGCTTTCGGAGGGAAAGGATGGCGGACAGTGCCATGAACGGCTTTTCCAACGCCACGGACGCGGCGGACTATCTGGTGGGCAAAGGGGTGGCCTTCAGAGATGCCCATGGCATAATCGGAAGGCTTGTGTTATACTGTATTGATAAGGGTTGCGCCATAGATGCTCTGAGCCTGGAGGAACTCCAGGGGATCAGTGATAAATTCGGGCCGGATCTCTATGAAGCCATATCCCTGAAAGCATGTGTGGAGAAACGTCTGACGGTAGGCGCTCCCGGCAGGGAGGCCATGCAGGAGGTAATCCGCATCAGCAGGGAATATCTGGAGGAGGATTGGCAGCCCAGAGACTGGCAGCTGCCGAATTACAAATAGGTTAAACAGCGGGTTTCCCTACAGAGCAGCCCTTGGACAGACGCCGGGGCAGCCGGAGATAAAAGGGCCGGCTTATGGGCTGGCAGAAGGAAGCTGCGGAACAGAAAATGAGGAGGAGAACAGGATGAGTGACAAGTTGAAGGTAGGTATCTTGGGGGGTACGGGTATGGTTGGGCAGCGCTTTATCGCGCTGCTGGAGAACCATCCCTGGTTTGAGGTGACGGCTATTGCCGCCAGCCCCCGCTCCGCAGGTAAGAGCTATGAGGAGGCTGTGGGCGGCCGATGGAAGATGGACACTCCCATGCCGGAGGCTGTGAAGAACTTGGTGGTGATGAATGTCAACGAAGTGGAGAAGGTGGCGGCAGGCGTGGACTTTGTGTTCAGCGCCGTGGACATGACCAAGGAGGAGATCAAGAAGATCGAGGAGGAGTATGCCAGGACCGAGACGCCTGTGGTATCCAACAACAGCGCTCACCGCTGGACCCCCGATGTGCCCATGATGGTGCCGGAGATCAATCCCCAGCACGCCAAGATCATAGAGGCGCAGAGAAAGCGTCTGGGAACCACCAGGGGCTTTGTGGCGGTAAAACCCAACTGCTCCATTCAGAGTTATGCTCCGGTGCTGACAGCATGGAAGGAGTTTGAACCCTACGAGGTGGTGGCCACCACTTATCAGGCCATTTCCGGCGCGGGCAAGACCTTTCAGGACTGGCCCGAGATGGAGGGCAATATTATTCCCTTCATCGGCGGAGAGGAGGAGAAGAGCGAGAAGGAGCCTCTGCGCCTGTGGGGCGAGATTGTGGACGGCCAGATTGTGCCTGCCTCCAGCCCTGTGATTACCTGTCAGTGCATCAGGGTGCCGGTGCTGAATGGTCACACGGCGGCGGTATTTGTTAAGTTTCGCAAAAAGCCCACCAAAGAACAGCTGATTCAGAAGCTGGTAAGTTTCAGCGGAGAGCCTCAGAGACTGGAACTGCCCAGCGCGCCGAAGCAGTTCATCCGCTATATGGAGGAGGATAACAGACCCCAGGTTTCTCTGGACGTGGACTTTGAGAACGGCATGGGGATCAGCATTGGTCGTCTCCGGGAAGACGCGGTGTACGACTATAAGTTCGTTGGCCTGTCTCACAACACCGTGCGGGGCGCGGCAGGCGGCGCAGTGCTCTGTGCGGAACTGCTGAAGGCCCAGGGATATATCACCAAAAAGGAATGATATTTTACAGATTCAAAAGGCACTTTAACGATTGATTAAGAGTCCGCCCAGGCGGATACGGGGTATGACCATGAACGAACTGCGATATCAAGTGGATTTGCTGACTGCTAAAAATCAGAAACTGAGCGTACAGGAAAAAATGTACCGCCTGGTCTGTGAGACTTCCTACAATGCCTTTCTTTACTACTCTTTCGAAAAGAGCGAAATCAGGCTGCTTGGAAAGTGGGACAGCTTTTTCAACTTTCGCATTCGGGATTGGAAAGACCTGGGGCGCCTGTACGAGATGGTGGATGAACCTTATGTGGATCCCCTGAGAGAAGTGCTTTTTCTGGAGAAAAAGCAGAGGCAGGACGCCGTGACGGAGTGCATGCTGCGGGACCGAAGGGCCTGGCTGGAGTTCCGGGCCAGGGTGTATTATGATAAGGACGGGATTCCCCAGGACAAGATTATCTGTATCAGCGATATCACCAAGTTCAAACAGCAGAATGAGGAGTTGACCTACATGGCTTATTATGACTCCCTCACAGGCCTGTTTAACCGCAACTATTTTGTGCGGCTGCTGTCAGAGTATGTGCGCAGGGCCCAGGAAGAGCGGGAGATCGTAAGCGTACTGCTGATTGACATTGACGATTTCCGTAAGGTAAATGACGGATTGGGAATCATTGTGGGCGATGAACTGGTGCAGCAGGTGGGCAGCTTTTTGAAGGAGATGTCCTGCGAGGATATCATTGTGTGCCATTTGAACAGTGATATTTACTGCATGGCCATCTATAATCCCACGGGGCAGAAAACCGTAAACGGCGTCCATGAACGGATCCAGGAGCGCATGCGCAGACCCTTCCTGTTAAGCGGCGGCCAGGAGATTAATATCACCGTCAGCATCGGAGTGGCGGAATATCCAGAGTCGGCCTCCAATGCGTTGGAACTGATCGGCTGCGCGGAGATCGTCATGTACAAGAGCAAGGATATGGGAAAGAACACCATCCAATACTTTGACACTCCTATTTTGAACGAGTTTTTGCAGAATGTGCAGATTGAGAACCAACTGAAAGACGCCGTTCACAGCCGCAGCTTTGAGCTGTATTACCAGCCCCAGTATTACGCGGGCAACCGGCAGCTGCGGGGGATGGAGGCGCTGATCCGCTGGCGGGACGGCTCCGGGCGTATGGTCAGTCCGGCGGTGTTCATCCCCATTGCGGAGCAGAACGGGGCCATTGTGTCCATTGGCCGCTGGGTCATGGAAGAGGGCATCCGGCAGTTTGCCAAGTGGCGGCATATGCAGGAGGAATCGCTGGTATTGTCCATCAATGTGTCGGCCATACAATATATGAAGGACGGATTTGTGGATGAACTTATGCAGCTTCTCAGCACTTATCAGGTACATCCCCAGGAGGTGGAACTGGAGATCACGGAGAGTGTGCTGATTGAGGATTTTGACAAGGTGACGGCCAAACTGCGGGCGCTGCGGGGCTTTGGGATACGGGTGTCCCTGGATGACTTTGGTACGGGTTTTTCCTCTCTGTCCTATCTGAAAAAGCTGCCCATAGATACTTTAAAGGTGGATAAATCCTTTATTGACACGGTGTTGTCCGACTCGGCTACCCGGGTGATCACCGAGAGCATCATTTCCATGGTGCGCACGCTGGGGCTGGAGACCATTGCGGAGGGCGTGGAACAGGAGCAGCAGTACAAGTATCTTCATGCCATCGGCTGTGATGTTATCCAGGGCTATTATTTCGGCAGACCGCTTCCCGTACAGGAGATGGAAGCATTGCTGGAAAAAATGGCATAAGCGCCCCTTCAGGCGTTGAAATACCAGGGGAACGGGGCGTCAACCCAGGCAGCCCGGGAGCCTGGCACTGGTCAGGCGGCCGGGATACAGGAGCAAGATTAATTTGGGAAAAAGTTTATTTATAGCTGAGAAGCCCAGCGTGGCCAAGGAATTTGCCAAGGCTTTGAAACTGAATACCAATTCGCGGGATGGTTTTCTGGAGTCCCAGAACTGCATTATCACATGGTGCGTGGGCCATCTGGTGACTATGAGTTACCCCGAGGTTTACGACGCGAAATATGGAAAATGGAGTTTGGATACCATTCCGTTCATCCCCCGTGAGTTCAAATATGAGGTCATTGACAATGTGCGCAAACAATTCACCATTGTCAGCGGCCTTTTAAACCGTCCGGACGTGACCACTATTTATGTGTGTACCGACTCCGGGCGGGAAGGGGAGTACATATATCGTCTGGTGGAACAGATGTCCGGAGTCAAGGGAAAGGAGAGGAAGCGGGTATGGATTGACTCTCAGACCGAAGAGGAGATCCGACGGGGCATTAAGGAGGCCAAAGATTTGTCAGAATACGATGCCTTGAGTGATGCCGCTTATCTGCGGGCGAAGGAGGATTACCTGATGGGCATCAATTTTTCCCGGGTGCTGACCCTGAAATACGGCAGGGCGGTAAAGGATTACCTCAAGCGTGATCGGGCGGTGATCTCCGTGGGCCGGGTGATGACCTGTGTGCTGGGTATGGTGGTGAAGCGGGAGCGCGAAATTCGGGCATTTGTAAAAACACCTTTTTACCGGGTGCTGGGCAGTTTCGATCTGGAGGAAAGGAAACTGGAGGCGGAGTGGAAAGCCGTGGAGGGCAGCCGCTATTACGGGTCGCCCATACTCTACAAGGAAAACGGCTTTAAGAAAAAGGAGGACGCCCAGGCGCTGATTGACCAGCTTTCCGGCGATGCGGTAATGGAGTCCGTCACCCGGAAGAAGGAGAACAAGAATCCTCCCCTTTTGTATAATCTGGCGGAACTGCAGAATGATTGTTCCAAGCTGTTCAAGATCAGCCCCGACGAGACCCTGCGCATCGTGCAGGAATTGTATGAGAAAAAGATGGTGACTTATCCCAGGACGGACGCCAGGGTGCTGTCCACGGCGGTGGCCAAGGAGATTCACAAAAATCTTGGGGGACTGCAGGGCTATGGGCTGTGCGGCGGTTTTGCCAGAGAGATCCTGAGCCAGGGAAGCTGCAAAAATCTTGCCAAAAGCCGCTATGTAAATGACAAGCAGATCACGGATCACTATGCCATTATCCCTACGGGGCAGGGCCTTGCCGATCTGCAGGGTCTGGCGCCCCTGTCTGCCAGGGTTTATGAGGTAATCACCCGGCGGTTTTTGAGTATTTTCTATCCGGCGGCGGTGTACCAGAAGATAACGCTGGAGGCCAAAGTGGCAGGGGAGAGTTTTTTTGCCAATTTCAAGGTGCTGGCCCAGGAGGGGTATCTCAAAGTGATGCAGTACTCCTTTTCCAAAAAGAGCGGAGACACCGGTTCCCAGGTGCAGAGTGCGGATCGGCAGCAAGGTCAGACGGGAGCAGATTCCCAGGACCAGGGCACAGGGCAGCAGGGCCAGGCGGGAGACGGCGAGGAGGAGCAGAGATGTGATCAGCAGTTCATGACATTGTTAAAGGGACTGAAAAAAGGCTCCCGTCTTTCGGTCAGGGGCTACGAGATCAAAGAGGGAGAGACATCTCCGCCCAAACGCTACAATTCCGGCAGCATCATTTTGACCATGGAAAATGCCGGACAGTTTATTGAAGATGAGGAGCTGCGGGCTCAGATCAAGGGCAGCGGCATCGGCACCAGCGCCACCAGAGCGGAGATTTTGAAAAAGCTGGTGAATATTGAATATCTGTCTCTGAATAAGAGAACCCAGGTGATCACTCCCACCCTGATGGGGGAGATGATCTTTGATGTAGTGAATCTCTCCATACGGCCCCTCCTGGATCCGGCGCTCACCGCAAGCTGGGAAAAGGGGCTGACGCTGGTGGCGGACGGAAACATCACTGCGGACGAATATATGGGGAAACTGGATGATTTTGTGACCCGTCGTACCAACATGGTAAAGGGGCTGGCCAACCAGGGCAGCCTGCATCAATGTTTCCGGGCATCGGAAGCGTTTTACCAAAAGGGAAAGTGACGGCTGGGGGAGGCGGGAAAAACCTGTCGTATTAAGAAAAGGGGGAAGCTGTATGCGGGAAGAAATAGAGGAAAGAATTCGTACCCTGGAGGAGAAAGGGGTCGTCATTATAGATCCCAGGCAGACTTATATCGGCCCGGAAGTGGATCTTGACAGGATTTACAGCGGTAGTGTGCTTTATCCGGGAAGCCGCCTCACAGGGCCGCGCACATTGGTGGGTTCCCGGGCGCAGATCGGCACCGAAGGTCCCGGGATAATCCATAACTCCATCATAGGGGCCCATGGGGAGGTGGGCAGCGGCTTTCTGTCGGATGCCACTCTGCTGCCCCGGGCCAAGGCGGGAGCCAACTCCCACTACCGGGCGGGAACGCTTCTGGAGGAATATGCTTCCACGGCCCATTGCGTGGGCCTGAAGCAATCCATATTGATGTACAGTGTCACATTGGGTTCGCTGATTAATTTCTGTGATGTACTAATCTCCGGAGGACGTTCCCGCAAAGAACATACGGAGGTGGGAAGCGGTTTTATTCACTTCAATTTCACCCCCTGGGGGAAGAACGGGGACAAAGCCACTCCTTCCCTGGTGGGCAATGTCACGGAGGGGGTGTTCCTGGACCAACAGCGTATTTTCCTGGGGGGACAGTCCGGGATGGTGGGGCCTTCCACCGTGGGATTCGGCGCCATGACGGTGGCGGGGCAGGTCATACGGCATGATGTGCCCGGTTCGACCATGCATGCGGAGAGCGTGCGCAATATGGATCGGAACTGGGCGTCCTCGGATGTGGTGTTTCCGGAGAAACGGTTCAGACAGATCTACGATAAAAACGCGGAGTTCCTGGCTCAGCTGTATGCTCTTAGGGAATGGTATCTGCAAGTCCGCCTGGAAAGAAACCGGGTTCAAAAGGATTCTGAACTGGAACTGGTTCTGAAAGGAGCGGTGGAAACCATTGAAACCTGTATGAAGGAAAGGCTTGACAGATACAACAGCCTGGCGGCAGAATGGTCCCAGCCCTCCATCGGCGAAGCGGTACTGGAGGGGGCGGGCGATCACCGGCCCATGGATATTTTCACGGACTGGAAGCCGGAACTGGAGTATGACCAGTGGATCAGAGAGATGGACCGGCCGCAGGGGCAAATGCTGCGGGAGTGGATAGAAACTGTGGCAGAGGATTTCCGGGGTATACTGCGAAATCATACAAAAAAATGATTTTCCACTGGATTTTTAGGCTGAAATATGAGAAAATAGATAAGATGATTTATGAATACATTTTCCAAAATTGGAAAATAGTGTTTTAGCAACAAACGAAAGGAGATTTCACATGATTTACTCAAAAGAAGTTGAAGAAATGTGTCCGGTAGCGCAGGGCGTTCACCACGGCTGTGCTCCCATCCCTGAAGAAGCAAACTGGGTTCAGGCTAAGAAAGTGGAGGATATCTCCGGCTTTACCCACGGTGTGGGCTGGTGTGCTCCCCAGCAGGGCGCCTGCAAGCTGTCCCTGAATGTGAAGGAGGGCATCATCCAGGAAGCGCTGGTGGAGACCATCGGCTGTTCCGGCATGACCCATTCCGCAGCAATGGCCGCAGAGATTCTGCCCGGCCTGACCGTAATGGAGGCGCTGAATACCGACCTGGTATGCGACGCCATCAATACCGCCATGAGAGAGTTGTTCCTGCAGATCGTGTATGGCCGTTCCCAGAGCGCGTTTTCCGAGGAAGGTCTGCCCGTTGGCGCCGGCCTGGAGGATCTGGGCAAGGGCCTGCGCAGCCAGGTGGGTACCATGTACGGCACATTAGCAAAAGGTCCCCGCTATCTGGAGATGGCTGAGGGTTACGTGACAGGCATCGCTCTGGACGCCGAGGATCAGATCATTGGCTACCAGTTCGTGAACCTGGGCAAGATGACCGACTTTATCAAGAAGGGTGACGATCCCAACACCGCCTATGAGAAGTCCAAGGGCCAGTATGGCCGTGTGGCTGACGCGGTGAAGATCATTGATCCCAGAAATGATAAAGAAGTGAAATAAGAGAGAAGAGGAGGTAAAAAGGAATGGCCTTATTTGAATCATATGAAAGACGTATTGATCAGATCAATAAAGTACTGAACGGTTACGGCATCTCTTCGATCGAAGAAGCCGAGAAGATCACCAAGGATGCCGGTCTGGACGTGTATGAGCAGGTGAAGAAGATCCAGCCCATCTGTTTTGAGAATGCATGCTGGGCCTACACCGTAGGCGCTGCTATCGCCATCAAGAAGGGCTGCCGCAAGGCTGCAGACGCTGCTGCCGCCATCGGAGAGGGCCTGCAGGCTTTCTGTATCCCCGGTTCCGTTGCCGACACTCGTAAGGTGGGTCTGGGACATGGCAACTTGGGCAAGATGCTGCTGGAGGAGGAGACCGACTGTTTCTGCTTTCTGGCAGGTCATGAATCCTTCGCCGCTGCGGAAGGGGCAATCGGTATCGCCGAGAAGGCCAACAAGGTACGCCAGAAGCCTCTGCGCGTCATCCTGAACGGTCTGGGCAAGGATGCCGCACAGATTATTTCCCGTATCAACGGTTTTACATATGTGGAGACCAAGTATGATCCCTACACCAACACCGTGGAAGAAGTATTCCGCAAATCCTATTCCGAGGGTCTGCGCGCCAAGGTAAACTGCTATGGCGCCAACAGCGTTCCCGAGGGCGTTGCCATCATGTGGAAGGAGAACGTGGATGTGTCCATCACCGGCAATTCCACCAATCCCACCAGGTTCCAGCATCCCGTGGCAGGTACCTACAAGAAGGAGAGAACCGAGGCTGACAAGAAGTACTTCTCCGTTGCCTCCGGCGGCGGCACGGGCCGTACTCTGCATCCCGACAATATGGCGGCAGGTCCTGCTTCCTACGGCTTTACTGACACCCTGGGCCGTATGCATTCCGATGCGCAGTTTGCAGGTTCCTCTTCCGTACCCGCACATGTGGAGATGATGGGTCTGATCGGTATGGGCAACAACCCCATGGTTGGCGCTACCGTGGCAGTTGCGGTTTCCATTGAGGAAGCTGCTAAGGAAGGCAAGTTCTAAGGAATAAATACAGTAAAATCAATAATTTTAAGCCTCTTTTGGAGAAATCCAAGGGAGGCTTTTTGTATATTATTTTGAACGTAAAATTGAAAAAGTGGGTTGAATATAATTTTGCGCCGCCATAAAAACTAGAGGATGGAGACGGAAAATTTGCGGCGCAAATGGTGGCGCAGTATCATCTATAAAAGTCCCTCAACTTCGCAGAAAGTTGAGGGACCATGTCAAAACATTGCATTGAGAATATTGTTTCCTTGCTGTTTTATGGCATCAGTTAAGTGATTGGTATATACTTCAGTAGTGACCTTTTCTTTTTTATGACCCAGTCTCTTTTGTATATATTGTAAGGGTGCGCCTTGTTCGCTTAACATAGTAGCATGTGTGTGCCGTTACGGTATAATAACGACAAACGGAAAAAGCCTTTATTTTCAAGAAGCTTGAGCGTTTGCCGTCATTTTTTCAATTCCTTTTCCAAATTGAAATATGACGAGACAATTATCGAAAAAGGGAGGCTGTTTCATTAACGACAAAATTTAATAAATAGTGCCAGCGGTCCGGTATATTGCCTGGCCGCTGATTGCCGTGTCTGATTTATCTAAATCGTATAGCTAGTATAATGACTTTAAAATCAACATCTATTTGAGTTTTTTTCTCAAATAGATGTTGATTTTTTTGGAATTTTGTATATAATAAAATCAGGAGGTAATACATCATGTTGATACAATTTCGTTTTAAAAATTTTAAATCTTTTAGAGATGATACCATTTTAGACCTTTCTGCCACTAAAATTACTGAACATTCTGCCAGGGTTATTTCTGCTGGGTATGAAAAGTTATTGCCCACGGCAGCTATTTTTGGTGCGAATGCGAGTGGCAAATCAAATGTGATTGAAGCTTTTCGTTATATGATGACTTATGTGATAGAGTCTTTTTCATATGGCGGCGATCCAGAGGACAAAAAAACGAAAAATAAAAAATTGAAATATACTCCTTTTTTGTTTGATAGCACCAGTAGAGATGCTGAATCCTCTTTCGAAGTTTACTTTATGGATAATGAAGAACGGGGGCATAAATCATACAACTACGGATTTACACTGAATCAAGATGGTGTTATTGAAGAATGGTTAAATTCAAAAGCCAAGACTGCCAGGGAGTATAAACAAGTTTTTTATCGCAATAGAGATGAACTGGATTTGTCAGGACTTCCGGCTAAGAGTCAGGAACTTATTCGTATTTCTCTGAATAAGGAAGCGCTTATTGTTTCTTTGGGCGCAAAACTGAAAGTTGCGAAATTGAAGTCTATTCGAGATTGGTTTTATAATACAAATTTTGCTAATTTTGGAAATCCTTATGAGAACGTTTTTCTTTCATCTCTCATTCCAGAGGGGTTTGGAGAAAATAAATCTGTTCAAGATAAAGTTGTTGCGTATTTTTCATCTTTTGATCCTTCTATAATTGGATTTCATGTTGAGGTTATGAAAGGCGAAGATGAGGATCTCAGGCATGTTAAAATTGACGCAATTCATCACATGGCAGGCGGTGGAACAGCCTCTATACCATTGGAGGAGGAATCTGATGGAACTTTAAAAATGTTTGCACTCTATCCTGTTTTGCAGGACACCTTGGAAAATGGTGGAGTGCTGTTCGTTGATGAATTAAATGCCAGGTTGCACCCTTTGCTGGTTAGAAGCTTTTTAATTACTTTTTTGAACCCGGAAATCAACCCAAAACATGCCCAATTAGTATTTACAACCCATGATTCGTGGCAGCTTTCTAATAATCTTCTTCGAAGGGATGAAATTTGGTTTACTGAAAAGGATGGTAATGGCGTTTCCGTACTCTACTCTCTAGCAGATTTCATGGATGAAGATGGTATAAAAATTCGTAAAGACGAAAGCTATGAGAAAAATTATCTGCTTGGAAAATACGGTGCGATTCCTACATTGAAATATTTTGACATGTTCAGGGAGGGATAAGCATGGCAAAAGCAGATAGAAAAGGAAAACGTAAAGGGAGAGAAAATTTTCGCACGAGAGTTCCGGATTTGGGATATTATTTTATAGTAACCGATACAAGGGAAACCGAAGAGAACTATATGTATGGCCTCCGGGACTCTCTCCCTAAAGATTTGCAAGGACGAATTGTAATTAAAGTTTCTAGAGCTAAAACAGATGAACTTGTTACTGCATGTAAAGAGCAAGCTTCCATGGAACCTCAATATGGAGAACCTTGGATTGTTTTTGACCGTGATCGGGTTGTTCTTTTTGATCAGATTATAGAAACCGCCAAGCAGAAAGGGATTAATGTAGGCTGGTCAAATCCTTGCGTTGAGATTTGGTTTGATACTTACTTTGGAAGAATGCACAGCTATCAGGATTCTGTTACATGTTGTCGCGAGTTTGCTAATACTTTTGAAAAGAAAACCGGACAGGAATATAAAAAATCCAGCGGTCAGATTTATACTATGCTGAATCGTTATGGTAATGAGATGGAAGCCATTAAAATAGCAGAATCCCGTCTTACACAGTATTTGAGAGGCGGGATAGATAAGCCATCCGAGATGTGTCCGTGTACAACGATGCATAGATTGATAAGCGAAATACGGGAAAAGGTAGAACCATACAAATAGAGATGAAATGCATCACAAAAGTATAAGATCATATTATTAAGCATGAGGCATGACGTAATAAATGCTTTATGCTACAGAAAAACGGAGAAAATCATTGAAAAAGTATTTTGAAAAGAATTATAGAAAGATTACATACCCAATTGATACACCAAAAGTCAAAGGATTAAGAAATGCGCAACTAGGTGCTATACATGCAATATCCTCTTTTTTTACATTACGAAAAAAGGAGGCTGCTATTGTTATTATGCCGACAGGAGCAGGAAAAACAGCAGTTTTGATGTTAACGCCATATTTATTACGAAAAAATAAAGTCTTAATTGTGACACCTAGTAAAATGGTACGTGGACAAATCTTTGAGGATTTATCAAGTCTGAAAACATTATGCTATACCAATGTTTTTAGTCCATCTATGTCTAAACCCAAAGTATATGAGATGGAGCACCGTTATAAAGATGAATTTCTGCCGGAATTGGGAATGAATGATGCAATTGTGGCAACGCCCCAGTGTGCTCTTAGTCTTAGCGAAACTGAATGGGCAAAGGAAAATATAGAACTTGTACTGATTGATGAAGCGCATCATACACCAGCAAAGACTTGGGAACAAATACTGATTAACCTTAGTCAAGCAACACATGTTCTATTTACTGCAACTCCATTTAGAATGGACCGAAAAGAAATAAAAGGCGATATAATTTATGATTATCCGTTATCGCAAGCATATGCAGATGGTGTTTTTGGGGAAATACAGTATGTACCTGTGGAAGCAAAAAAAGATAAAGATATAATTATTGCTCAAAAAGCTGAAGAGGTATTATTGAATGATCGTGATGCAGGATATATCCATTATCTTATGGTTAGAACAGACACAAAAGAAAATGCAGCTCATTTAGAAGAAATTTATCAAAAGTACACTAGTTTACGACTTAAGAAAATTGATAGCTCGATGTCACATATTACTATAAAAAAATATCTTTCAGATCTGCATAACGGACAATTAGATGGAATTATTTGTGTTGATATGTTAGGAGAAGGGTACGACTTTCCTAATTTGAAAATAGCGGCTGTACATGCCCCTCATAAATCATTGGCTAGTACACTTCAATTTATAGGTAGATTTGCAAGAACAAATGCGTCTAATATCGGAACAGCAAAATTTATTGCTGCTAATGATGAAGAATTAGAAATTGAAAACAATAAATTATATACCACGGATGCTGTATGGCAAGATATGATTATAGGTATGAGTGAAGGAAAAAATCAGACCGAGGTCGAAAAGAAAAACTATTATAAAGAATTTGTGGGTAATAGCGAGTGTGTAAATAAAGTGCCACTTCATGCTATAAGACCAAACTGTCATGTAAAAATTTATAGAGCAAGGGGCTTTGAACTACAAAACGATTTTCCGGAATCTTTTAATGTTGGAAATAGGATTCTGAAAAATGTGTCTGAAAATACTATTGTTGGCATTGGTTTAGATTATTTATCTCCTCTTTGGATGGGAAATGGAGATAAGATAAATCAGGAATATATTCTATATATCCTTCATTATCAAGACGAATTGGGAATGCTTTATATTTATTCACAAAAACATACAGAAGCAGTATATGATGAATTAGTATCTTCGTTTTGCGAATGGTATGAACAGATACCCAAATCGGAAATATATAGAGTTCTAGGCGGCCTTAAAAATTTTGAAATCTTTAATTCAGGTATGCTTAATAAGCAGAGTGAGTCTGGAGAGGCATATAGGATTATGGCAGGATCTGATGTTAGCGAGGCAATAGACCCAGAGTCTGGACGACTATATGCAGCAGGACACGCTTTTTGCAAAGCAGTAGAAAATGATAGCAATGAATCAATAACAATTGGGTATAGTAGTGCTTCCAAAGTGTGGAGCAGCGCATATTGTGATTTACAAGATTATATTAAATGGTGTGATGGTATTGGAAAAAAGATTTCAAATAAGGAAATTAAAGTTAAAACTAATACAAACTTTGATTTTCTTCCACACCCATCTGCGTTGACAGAATATCCAAGTAATATTTTTTATGCAGATTATTCGCCAAAGACATATAGCAGTATCCCTATGGTTAAGTGTAGGGGAGAAGAAACAGGGTTTCGCTTAATCGATTATATCATTAAAATTGTCAGTTCTACTAAAAATAAGTTGCAGATAGAACTATCAGCAGGTGAGAACATAGAAGAAATAGAATGCGATTTAAATGGACGTTATAAATCTATAACTAATATACTTTCCGTTCGTAATAGTGTTGGGTGGGTGGGGGTAGCAGACTATTTAACTGATAATCCACTTATATTTAGAACGTTGGACGATCAGACTATAGAAGGTATTAATGTTCTTACTGGTGATTTTTCAGAAAACGTTTTTGATAATAGTATTGTAGAACCCATTAATTGGGAGACATACGGAACTGATATACATGTAGAATTCGGAAAATCCCAAAATGATACCGCCATATCTATACAAGATGCTTTGCTAGAAATTTTAAAGTCAAAGAATCAATACGATTATATTATTTTTGATCATGGAACTGGCGAATTGGCGGATTATATAACCATACAAGAAACAGAGCACGAACTTTATATAGAGTTATATCATGTAAAGAAAATGAGCGGTGCTCAATTTAATAGCAGTGTTAATGATATTTATGAAGTGGCAGGACAAGCAATAAAATCAACTTCATGGTTTACAACAAAAGGAAAGTTTATACAAAAAATAGTTGATAGGCATAAAGCTGGTCATTGTCAAATTTTAGTTGGTGGTGAATATCAACAATTAATCAGAAACCTTAGAAGTTCTGAAAAATTGTTGAGGGGAACTATTGTGATTGTTCAACCAGCTATTAGTGTTAGTATAGAAATTCCCAATAAGATTCAACAAGTTCTGGCTGCAACGACAACTTACATAAAAAGAGCCGGAAAAGTTAATGCATTAAAGATAATGGGCAGCAAATAAATCTATTTAACTTGACTGAGCTTATAAAAAGAAGTAATAAGTGTGCATTCGCAAGTGTATTGTTTTTGAATCATAGAAGGGTACATTCCCTGCTGCTTGCAGCGTACAAGCTTATACCGAACGAAATGAGGTCGGGGCTAGATACCCCATAGCTTGCTGCGGGGAGTTGGCCTTCATTATAGCACTGAGCTTATAGAAGATTTCATGATTTTAATGGAAAGACTACCCGTTTACGTGAAGCTGATGACAAAACGGTATTTGTCAGTTATTTGGGTATGTTATGTGCCATAAGGAGTGAAAATATTTCAAAATATTCTAAGAGTTATGGTGAAAGAATATTGCGAAGAGTCAACAAAATGGTCAAAAATAGTTGCGTGGAAGTGACGGAGGCTGTGATAATCAAATTCAGAAAAAGTTAAATTATGGTGTATTATTGATGATGTATGCTGCATTGTCCGGGCAGTGATATAGGAGCCGTCTTCCCTGGAATTTATCAGGTGAATCTCAATAGGACCTGTACTGCTGATTTTATTCTGTGGCGGCTGCGTTTTTGGCTCTTTTCCTGAAAACTGTAAAGGGTGTTCAACATAGTAGCGTACAAAGTGTTCATCATAGTATGGTTCCGCCTTTTCACGTTTGGCTTTTTCTCTTTGCAAAAGGGCCAATATTTCATCATCTAAATTTATAATCCGATAGGATTGATATTTTGGCTCTGAAAAATACCAGAAGCCATTCCCAGCTGCATTGCTGCCATTATTCTCAAGTTTGTCATTTTTGGTACGGCTGTTGTCACTTTTCCATTGCACTTGGCGATTTACTTTCAGCAGCTTATTTTCAAAGTCTACGTCTTCCCAAACCAAACCGAATGTTTCACCTAGCCGCAGTCCACAGTGGTATCCAAGCATAAGCGCAACATGATTCGGTGTTCCCTCTAGGAATCTATTAAATATCTCATTAGTTTTGTCCTGGGTAATATATACATGATTGAGTTTCCGTAAACTGTACTCAAAAAAATGAATATGTAGGTTCAAAGTACCAATTTGCCATTTTTTGAATACAGTTGGGCGGCAGTATCTGCGATTAGAGGTACCTCAAATAAGCCCCGCCGGAACCGAACTGTGGGAGAACTATTCTTTTATCTATTCAGACGGCCAGCTTAAGGCATAGCTGACGGTAGGCCGGACGCTTCGTCCGAAACCAGAGCCTGATGCCCTCTTTCGCATACGAGAGTATGCCGGTGATGCCTTTTGCCAGCCGGTAATAACTGAAATACACTTTCTCCTTTATAGAGCAGCCGTTTTTATGATGGAAACCTTAAGAGCATTCGTCTCCGGCTTCATGGACAGATGTGCCAGGAATGCCATGCATAAGGTGATATAGAAGTTCAAGGCGTTGATGGCCGGACGATTCAAAAGGCCTGAAAAGCATAGGGATGGAGAAAAAGACCATCCGAAAGGAAGAAACGGAGCAAAAAGTTGCTGAAAAATTGCATCGTGACGAGTATAGGACATATGACTTGTTAAAAAAACGGAGGAAATGCGTTTGATTATTATGAAAAAATACAGATAAAGTATATTTCGAAAAAAGTGTGTGTCTGGGATTAAGCGGAGGCACACGCATTCCCCGGCCAGGGCGTGGAACTGTCAAGCCCTCCCCCTGGGAGGGGGCGGGGGGGGAATGGTACACAAAAATAGGAAAAGGGGTTATGATTGAATGCATTTTCTGTTATAATATTCTTACGGCAATTTGACAGTGACGGTAAAGGTCAGGATGATAAAGGATGTTAATCTTTACAGTAGCAAGCTCTCCCGTATTGTATGCGGTCATGTTTTGCATGACTGCATTTTTAACGGATGAGGAAATATTCCGGGAGTAGGTTGGCAGAAAAAGTACAATTCGGGAGAAGTGTATGCCGGAGCCGAAGTGGGGCATACATTTTCGTACATGTAAAAATATTTAAAATCGCTTTAAATTGTAAATTTTTCTTTATTTCTGATAAATTGTAACAAATGATAGTAGAAACTGCGTTATACTTTATAAAGGGATAGAGGGAGCGACATATGCTGTAAAAAGGAGTACCTGAATGATGATTCTGATGAAGATAGATACACCGGAGGATAAGAGGAAATTTGTTGTCCTCTATGATAAATACCGACATTTGATGATGAAGACAGCGCTGGATGTGCTGCATGATCCTTATCTGGCGGAGGATGCAACCCATAACGCCTTTGTCAGTCTGGCCTGTAACATAGATAAGGTGGATGAATCTGAGGATATTCCAACAAAGCTGTATCTGGTTGCCTGTGCCAGAAATGCAGCGATTGACCTTTATAGAAAGAGAAGCAGTCAAATGAAAACAGAAACTATGCTGGATGAGGTTGTTGAAAAAGACAGTTATGCGGCTTACATAGAGTCAGATCTTGAATACGGTGTATTGGATATATTGAAGAATCTGCCTCTGAAATATAAGGATGTATTTATGTTAAAGTATGTAAACCATATGGAAAACCGGGAGATTGCAGAGGTGTGTGGTATTCAGGAGGGAACTGTGCGGCAGAGAATTGCCCGTGGAAAGGTAATCATAGAGCAGAAAATAAGGCAGATGGAGGGAAACTTGGATGGAGAAAATACAGGTAACAGATGAATGGTTGTATCGGTATATGCCTGTGGCAGCGGAAGCTCTTTTAGAGGATATGGAGAAAGAAGTAGATTATAAGTATGAATTTACGGTAGGCTTTGAAAAAAAGATGAAGCGTCTGATGCGCTGGGAACGACGCAGGAATGTACGGAACAAAATATATAAGGTTGGCAGGAAATCTGTACACATAGCGGCTGCCGCTATAATGCTGCTTTTCTTATTTTCCATGAGTATTGAGGCATGCCGAATTGTTTTTTTTGAGACCATAAAGACAGTATGGGAGGATTCATTTTTGTACCAATATATAGCAGATGGCAGGGAGGATGAAAAGCCAGAGCTTCATGCCCCGGATTATATCCCGGAGGGGTATGTTCTTGTGGAAGAAAATGTGATGGAGGTTATTGCAGAATATGTATATGAAAACAAGGAAGGAGTACTGCTGATTTGTCAGCAGGAGGTGATTGCAGAAGATAGAACAGTGGTGTATGATAATGAGTATGACGAAAAAGTATATTTGCCTCTGAACGGATATTCGGCGGAAATGTACCGATATGAGGATGGCACCGTCTACGCTTATTTTGAATTTGGCAGCAGTATATACACAATATTTGCGAAACAATTATCTGCAGGGGATATTGAGCAGATATTTTTACATTGGGTATGGGAGTAATTAAGAAAGAAATAAAAATATACCATATTTGTGTAACAAAATGAGTGGCGCAAATCGTTATAAATAATATAAGGGTTAGAAAGGGGGTGTAAAAATGACAAGGAAGCATTACGGAATTACAGCATTGTGTATCATGCTTGCAATGTTAGCCGTTGCGATGCCGACTATTAAGGCGGAGGCAGTGGAGCCAAGAATGACATATATTATATCTTATTCCTCCGACTTGTATATCTCGGATTCGGGAGAAGCCAGTATCACCGGGTATGTGCGGGGAAAGAGCGATGTAACAAGCACCCATGTAAGCGCAACATTGCAGAGAAAGTCTGGAAATGACTGGATTGATGTAGAATCCTGGGAGGATTCCAGTACAAAAAACAGTTTGTCGGTTATGGAAACCTATTCTGTTTCCAGAGGAACCTATCGTCTTGTTGTAACAGTGACAGCGAACACAGAGACGAAAACTGCTTATTCAAAAGAAAAAAAATACTGAAAAAGCAATACCGTACATTAAGGTAGATACCCAAATCTGCCAGACTATTTCAAAGTGATTTTGCGTAAGGCAAGTCAAGAAAGGGATACTATGATGAAAAAGATGTTAATATTTTTTCAAAATGGAGTAGGAGTTCGAACGAGAAGGATCAAGGGATTTGGAGATTGCAAGATTTTTGGGTTTGCTCTCCTTGTTATATCTCTTATGAGTCTGTTTACGTTTACTGTTCATGCGGAAGAAAATCCGGAATCTGTAGTAGAAGCGTATGTGCAGGCCATGGATGAACATGATTGGTATGAGTTTTCTAATCTTCATTGTAATGATGAAAGAGTAAGCTTGCAGCATTTTTTTAATGATTCAACAAATGCTGCGGAACATGTAGGCGTTTTAAATGTTGAAAATGCTTCCTTGGTAGAATTAAAGGAAATTAATTTAAAGGATGCTGCGGATATGCTTTATAAAGAGTATGATGCGAGCAACACGAAGGTTTTCGTGTTTGGTGTAGATTATGATGTATATAAAGACAGCAAATATTTTTCATCTGGAATCAATTATAATTTTATTACCTGTGTTAAAGAAGGAAGCGTCTGGAAGATTTCAGAAATGATACCGATTGCAGAGCCGGAAAAATTGATAACGAAAGGATATGAGTTTACAAACAATTTTTCTGCGACCGTAGATGTAATGAGGGCCAGGAATGAGGGTTGTCTTATTAATTATAATGGTGAAGTGTTTGCGCATATAGGTGAAGAAGATGGAATTTCTACTTATGAAGTCATTAACCAGCGGACTGTTCCGACAAGTACAACACAAGTAAGATTAAAAAAGGCAGATGGTAATATCGAGTCAATATATTTTCATGATTATTGTTTAGGTGTGTTGGCTGGAGAAGTAAGAGGAAAAACATTTGACGGACAGGTCAGGCAGGCGCAGGCTATTGCGGTAAAGACTTTTACATGGCATTACTTAATTATACCCAAAAATCCTACTGAGGGATACGATTTAAATTATTTGCAACAGTCATATAAACCGGATAAGGTATCCGAAAATACAAAAGTAACTGAAGATTATGATGCTGTTAAAAGCGTGTGGATGGAAAGTTATGGCGGTGCAATATTTGCGGCATATTATAAAGCGGGTGTTAATTCAGACCAGTCAAAGTATAAAAATGGTGGAGAGTTCAAGCAAAACGGAGCGCTTTGGTTATATAATAACGATGTGGCGACCACATACAAAGATTTGCTGAAATACTACTATGATTCCTCCAGCGCGTCAAAGGACGGCGCGATCCGCTTCTTCGATGATAACAAAAACGAATTGTAAGGAGTGGGAAATGAAGAAAAATATATGTGTTATTTTAGGTGTTTTCATTGTATTAGCCATGGCGGGCTGTAATTCAAACAGTGATGAAAGGAACAGTGGAAATTCGGAACAGGCAAATAAAGAAGATGAGCATTTCAATAAGTCCCAAATAGTATTTGTTGAGGATGATTCTGCGACCTGGAGCAGAGATTTATTGGCAACAGGAATGCTTGTCACTGATTTGAACAAAGATGGAGTTGATGATACCATCCAGATTGAGAATACGGAGATAGAGGGAAGTCAATATATTTCTAAATTTGAGGTCAAATTATCGAATACCGAATCTGGTTTTTCGATAAGCGAAACATATGATGCTTCGTTTGATAAAATGAAAATGGTGGACATCGACCAGGATACTAATGAGGAATTGATATTGTTGTTTGATTCACATGGGGCCGGCGGCCAGGGGACGCATGACTTATATGTTCTTTGGCTTAAAGAAGACGGCGTTGTTGCGAGAATGATAGATACCATAGATGCAATAACTGTTGATATAGAGCCTGATTGGAATGTTGACAGCATATATGATATTGATAAAATAGAGTATAATGGAGAAAAGAAACTCCTAGTGCGTCAATACATGTGGGGTGATGATGAACATTCAAACTGGGTCGGAGATTTGGTGTCTATAGTGTCATTCGATAGCGAGTCAGGTTTGTTCAAAGCAGAGGAAGCCTGGATAGAGCAATAAGCCAAGGTATGTGTAGAGGCTAGAAGCTGTCAGGCATGTCTTATCTTAGGGAGTGGAACAACGGAAAAAGTAAAGTCCGGGGAAAATGTGTGTCGAAGTCAAAGCGGAGGCATACGTTTCTCCCTGCTAGGGCGCAGGTCTGGAATCGCCAGGCATGCGCTCTTTGCATGTCTGGCTCCTGGGAGTGGAACGGCGGAAGAAGTACAATCCTGGGAAAGTGTGGTAAGCGTCAAATATTCCGTAAACGGTGGAGAGTGTGTAGTGGTCAAGCTTTTTTGTAATATTTGTGGCAAAAAAAATCTACCTGCTTTCCTTCCTCCGGCTCGGAATCTTGGAACAGGCTGTGGTGCCATGTACCTGTCACTAGGTGCACTGTGCTTCGAAGGGGGGTCTTGTACCCGTTGTAGGAATGGGGGCGCACATGGTTATAAGTGGCATAGGCGAATTCCTCCACTGTCTGGTACATCTGCTCCTCCGTCCTGAATTCATACAGATTGGTGCATTCGTTCTTCAGAGTGTTGAAGTACCGTTCCATCGGTGCGTTGTCGTATGGGTATCCAGCCTTGCTCATGCTCTGAGTCACACCAGATGATTCACAGAATTCCACAAATGCTTTTGATGTGTACTGGGAGCCCTGATCGCTGTGCAGGATCAGCCCTTCTTTGGGCCCTGGCTGTGATTCCAGGGCTTTCCGCAGGGTACGGACGCAAGGTCGCTGGTAATCCGCCGGTCCGTAATGCTGGCCACCACGCTGCGGTCATGGAGGTCTATGATGGTGCAGTTATAGCGCACATCTCCGTTTTTCAGAAGCAGGCCAAGTTCCCAGTTCATATATTTATGGACAGTCGTGCGGCTGTAGCGGTATCCCCTGCGTTCCAGATAAGCTGTCATGCTGCGGTAACCGTCCACGCCGTTATGGTTGTGGTAGATATCCCTGATCTGCTCCTGGACCTCTGCTTTTGGGGCACGATAATCCGCCTTCCGGTGTTTCCGGTAGTTGCAATAAGCATTCGGGCAGATTCCCAGCTGCTTCAGCAGCCAGCGGACGCCGTATTTCTTATGGTGTTGGTCAATGAACCGATAAGCCTCTAATCGATTTCCTTCGCAAAGAATGCCGCCGCTTTTTTTAGGAGGAGATTCTCCTTTTTGGCCTCTTCCAGTTCCTTTCGCAGACGGAGGTTCTCTTTCATAAGTTCCATTTCATTTGGGGCATCAGGATTGGCTTGGGCCTTCATCTGGCATTCTTTGCTGAATTCGCTGCACCACTTGGAGATGCTGGCCTTGGACCCTCCATACTCGGCAGTGATGCTTTTATAGGTGCGGCCTTCCTCCTCATGGAGGCGAACGATTTTCTTTTTAAATTCGGGTGTGTAGCTTTGCGGCATAATGAGTACCTCTTTTCTTGTGATTTTTATTATACTTCATTAGCCACTCCCGTTACAACTTTATTATAGCACTTCATAAAGCAGCTCTGGGGCGTGGATATCCTTAAATGCAAGCACTGCGGGGGACGCATCGTACCACACCACAAGGTGATCCCGCTGCGGGATTGACCTGCCGGACATCATATGGCTCTGAAGGCTTCCCTTCGGGAGGCTTGTTTGCTATACACAAATTTCAAATACCACAGAAAACAGGTTCCATTCCTGTAGAATTATGATATGATATTTTCCAGAAGGACAAAGATTGAGATTCTAAACTAAAGAATTTGGTGAGTTAAAGCTAAAGAAGCACTTTCATTTTCTGTCCTGGATATTAGTTCTTCCTATATCGGAAGTCACAAGGACATATTTCTGCGGGAAATAGATTTTCTGTTTGGAGTGTTGCAAAAAAACAAGACTATATTGCAGACTTGTTTTTGAAAAATATAATTAAGCATAAGATATCTTAAATATATTTAAACATTGTAAAAACAAGTTGATAAACTCTAAGAGACATGCTATGTTTATTAGGTATTCTCTGCTCAAGAATGAGAGTATGGTAAAAACAATGGCTTCCCTAAAGGGATATGATAAAATTTCTAATATTGGAGGTTAGGCTGCCGTAAGGAGTTGGGGATTAGAGAGGCCAATCATAGCACATAGAGACGACGTCTTATTAAGTGTACCCCAAATATCCCATTATTCATGATTTATGGCCAAGGGGAATGGCGTAGACTTAGAAAACTTCTCTATGTAAAAAAGAAAATGTAAGAAAAAGCGAGTTAACAAGAGAAAATAAAGAATAATATGGGAGGGTACTATGACGAAAACTGCTTTAGAGGACGGAAAAGGAACATCTAAAATTAAAAAAGGTGATTGTTGGTTTACTGTTGAGAATATTTTATGGTCTGATATAGAAACAATCATCGAAATTATTCAAGAAGAATTTTCTATGTCTAATTTTCAAAAGGAGGAGCAGCCTAATCAATATGGTCATGCAGTTTCACTTAAGATAGATAATAATGAAAGAATTGTTATTACGCATTTTGATAAAGGGAATAAGGTTTTAATACAAGGAAAGCCCAAGAAGCTGTTTGAAACATTCGTGGCTTATGTGGTAGAACTTGTGGAGGTCGAAAGACTGCCTCAGATATATAAGGATTCTTACAATATTGATATAAATAAGGATGAAGTGAGATCGGAGTTTCAGGAATATATGCCTAATGCATATGATAAGCTGCCGGAAAAGATGTCCCGCACCTTACATCAGGCAGTATGTAATTTGAAGTTGACAGGAGATCTGTTTGATGGAACATTTCTTGCACAGCCGGTTATTAGGGCTATTGATGGTCATTTGAAAATGATATTGACAGCGTCAAATATTATTACGGATGACAAATGTAAAAAAATTAAATACAACATGTTTAAGAAGGTTAGTGGCAAATACAAACTGTGTTCCGACAGAATGGGGACAGCAACAGCTGAGCAAGCAGATTATATAGGTAAGTGCTATACATTTTTTAATAGTAACAGGAACCAATTGTCGCATTGGGACAACCCCATGGATCCTTTGGATACAACCAGGCTATTAGATGTAGAGGAGGCTCGTAGCCTAATAAAAAGAACGCTGGCACTGATAGATGAATATTATGAATAGGCAGAACATTATTTGACAGAAAGGAGATTGACTGATGAATGACTTTGAGATTTTTAAGGTTGAAGAACAGGATATAAAACTTGTCATTGTTATGAAAACCAGTGAACCTCCTTTTGACTATGAAGCAGATATTCAAGAATATTTAAGGAATATGGGATTTGTGGGGACTTTTTTAATAGATCAATTGTTGCATAGTGGAAATAATGAAGAACGCTTTATCAGAGGTTTTTTTGACGGAAAGATTTTTGATAAAGAAGAATTTTGTTTTGAACCAATTGCAAGAAGGAGCAAATTAAGAGATTTTGCGTGTCAGTATCTAAGAAGTGATTTGGATGTCTTGAATTGCAGCTGTTTGTCAGAAATACAGCAAAAGCTAATCTCTCATGGATGTGTGGTGTGAGACGGATTTTTTGCATAATGAGTGTAGTAAGATTAATGGCAATGAGCCTCCCTTGAAAAAATCTGAGGGAGGTTTTTTGTTGGCTCTTAACTGGAGTGCTGCAAAGGCGTGGCTTTATGTAATTAAACAGGTTAGTTTATTATGCAGGTAGAAAAACAGACATGTAGGAGTAGGTTAAACATTAAATATTTATTTTTGGTATTTAAATATCAAAAACAAATACTATTGACAATCACCTTGGAATTTGATAAGATACGTATAAATAAGTAAAGTAGCTTATTTGGGAGGCGGCTATGGGCAGACAAAGAGATGATATTGAGAGCATGTATGATCTTTATGGAAACAGGATGAGCGGCAGGGAGTTTTTGAGGGGAGCATTGTTGATTTGTGATACAAATATACAACTTAAGCGCGAGGGCGGGGAAGGTGACGAACATAAAGCCTATGAAACAATGCTGCGGATTGCGGATGCCAATAAAATGAGAAATCCCTTTGAAAGTCCATGGTCTTTCTGCGAAATGTATAAGGCCCTGCTGCAAACCGGCGAAATAGAATGGGAAAAACTGATGGGGTCACTCAAAGACAAATCCATGGGGATCGTGCACATTCAGCCTGCCGTGATAGAATTGTTTCAAAAACATTTTCAACCGGATACAAACCGTGTGCTGATTGTGGAAGGTGAGAAATTTGCGCCTTACTTAAAGCTGCTGGTAAAGCTGTCTCCCCAATGTGCCTATGTCATCACCACACAGCACAAAATATTTTTTTCCATTTTGGAGAAGGTGTTTGAGGGAGATGCAAATGTAAGGGTGGTTTTGAGCAGTGTGTATGAGTACGAATTTTTAAACGAGAGATTTGATCTGATATTATCCGTTCCTGCTTTTGGCGGGCGCAATCTCACGGAAAAAGATCAGCAGTTCATCTGCCGTGAGTATGGAATGGTGGCATTGGAGAATTTATTGCTGCATTTGCATACGGATGGAAAACTGGTGATTGTACTTCCCGCAAGGCTGACCTTTGCCTCCGGTAATGTAAAAGAGCTTCGGGAGTTCGTGCAGCAAATGTACAAGTTAGAAGAGATAGCGGAACTGCCCACGGGAATATTTGCAGAAACCGGGATAAAAACCTGTCTTTTTGCCATAAAAACCGGTCAGACAGATGATATTATGATACGGAAGTACGAGTTTGGAACATATGAAAGCAGTTCTGAGGGGCATTTGCCGGGGAGTTTTTTGCTGGCGGATGAGACTTTTATCATGAAAGAGGAACTGGAGGAACAGGGCGATTGGAATATTGACAAGATGTTTGCCGCCCAGGATGAAGAGTGGCAAAAATATTTCGGAATGCGGAGAGTGATGCTCGGAGATGTAGCCGAAGTATTTCGAGGCCGTACAGTGAGCAGGAAGGATCCCAATGGAAATATTGCCGTGGTAACTATTTCCAATCTCCGTGAATATGACATTGACTACGGGGGGATGGAACATACGGAAGAATCTGAGCGGAAGGTGGCAAATTATGTTCTTCGGGAGGGGGATCTGTTGCTGCCGGCCCGGGGGACTACAATGCGCATGGCGGTATTCAGGGAACAGGGCTACACATGTATCGCTTCAGCAAATCTCATCGTGATTCGTCCGGATCAGAGCCGGCTTTTGGCGACTTACTTAAAACTCTTTCTTGACAGTCCGATGGGAAATAAACTGCTTGCCTCTGCGCAGCAGGGGGCGGCTGCAATGAATATTAGCTATGGTGATTTGAAGAATTTGGAGATTCCCCTGCCGCCGTTAGAGAGTCAAAAAAAAGTTTCGGAGGAATACCAAAGAGAACTGGAACACTATCAGAAAAGTATAAAGGAAGCGGAAAAGCGATGGAAAACGGCCATTGCCAAACTGCAAAATGAAATCCAGGCAGGTGGGACAGAATGATCGGAGCGGTAGTGGGGGACCTGGTGGGTTCCCGATTTGGACGAAATAAAGAGAGAGGGAAAGAATTTGAATTTCTCACATATAAGTGTTTTCTTACGGATCGCAGCGTTATGACTTTAGCATTGGCGCAGGCGATTCTGATGAGCAAACCGGACCATAGCGATCTGCGTATCAATGCGGCGGAATATATCCGGCGTATAGGTGGTAGGCACTCCCGCTTTGAAACCGGAGAAGAGCTGTATAATAGGATACAAGCAAAACTTTCCAGGCCGTATAACAGTGGGGAAAGCGCTGCGGCCGTGCGGGTGAGCGCTGCCGGGTTTGCCGCTTCCGGTTTGGACGAGGCCAGGCAGATGGCCGGAGTGATCACGGATATTACCCACAGCCATCCGGAGGGAATGAAGGGAGCAGAGGCTGTTGCAGCCGCCATATATATGGCACGTGCCGGAAGCAGTATTCTGGAGATTCGGGACTATATAGATAAGAAGTATTATCCCATGAATTTTACACTGGACGGCATCAGGGATACATATGAGTTCAGCAACACATGCCAAAACACGGTGCCCCAGGCGCTGATGGCATTTCTGGAATCAAGAGGTTTTGAAGATGCGGTCAGGAACGCGGTTTCCATAGGCGGCGACAGCGGTACGATTGCGGCGATAACCGGAGGGGTGGCAGAGGCTTACTATGGAGTGCCTGCAAGGGTAAGAAAACATGCGCTGACGTTTTTGGACGAGGAACTTTTAGGGATTGTAATAGCATTTGAAAACAAGTATTCTCCGTTCATGGAAAAGAAAGTTGGAGAAGAGATTTGTGTTCCGGTCATAAGAAAGTCAGCGCGCAGGGTGAAAGAAACAGGAGGAAAAGGAGAAATGATTAAATCGGCCATGGACATCGCGGACGCGGATGTGAGAGATTCCGAATTAAATGCGGAAGAAACCACCAGCAAGAAGCTATTTAACCATTTGTTTGAGGCCTGTAATATTTTGCGGGGGCCCATCAACCAGGATGAATTCAAGAGTTATGTGACTCCCATTCTCTTTTTTAAACGGATTTCCGATGTCTATGAGGAGGAGTATGCCGAGGCGCTATACTTTTCCGGCGGGGACAGGGAATATGCGGAGGCGGAAGAGATGCATTCTTTTATCATACCGGCAGGATGTCACTGGGAGGATGTGCGGGCAGTGGGCACCAATGTGGGCAAAGCCATTGTGAACGCCATGGCGGGGATTGAAAAGGCTAATCCGGATACTTTAGCAGGGGTGTTCAGCAGCTTTGATGATGCCACATGGACGGACAAAAATAAGCTGGATGATCAGAGGCTGAAAAATCTCATTGAGCATATGTCATTGGTGAAAGTGGGCAACCAAAATTATCCTGCCGATATCATGGGGGACAGTTATGAATATCTGATCAAAAAATTTGCGGATATGTCCAAGAAAAACGCAGGCGAATTCTATACGCCCAGAACCATTGTAAAATTGATGGTCAAGCTGTTGGATCCCAGGGCTGGAGACACTGTATATGATCCGGCTTGTGGGACAGGCGGGATGTTGATTGAAGCGATCCGGCATATCAGGAATGATCAGATGACATATGGGAGGATATTCGGCCAGGAGAATAATCTTTCAACATCTGCTATCGCCAGAATGAATCTGTATCTGCATGGTGCAAAGGATGTTCAGATTAGGAAGGGCGACACGCTGCGGGACCCTCTTTTTTTGGAAAAAGGAAAACTGAAAACCTTTGATTGTGTGTTGGCAAATCCTCCTTTCGGCATGAAAAAATGGGGAGCGCTTCCCTTCGAAAATGACAGATATGGCCGCAATATTTGGGGCTGTCCCAATGATTCCCGGGCGGATTTCGCCTGGCTGCAGCACATGATAAAGTCCATGGACTCTAAAAAGGGACGCTGTGCGGTGGTGCTTCCCCAGGGAGTTCTGTTCCATGGAGGTAAAGAGGGAGAGATCAGGGAACAGTTGATAAAATCGGATAAAATAGAAGCAGTGATCACCCTTGCCAGCGGCGTTTTTTACAGCACCGGCGTATCTGCGTGTATTGTTTTTCTCAAAAATAAAAAGCAGCATAATCATATCGGTCGGGTTTGCCTGATCGACGGAACAGAGGTATATACGGCGCAGCGCGCGCAGAATGAAATTTCTCTCAAAGATATGGAGGTTTTGCTGAAATATTATGAGGAATATCGGGATGTGACAGAACGGGTCAAGATTGTAAGCATAGAAGATCTGGAAAAGGGAGGATTTGATCTCAGTGTGAAGAAATACATAGAGAAAAGAGAGCGGGAGACGCTTTCTCCAGCTCTGGTCCGGGACAAGTACTTTGCGGCTCTGGAAGAGGTGCGGGTGGCCGAGGAAAAGGTACAGAGGCTGCTGATTGAAGGAGGATTTGTTCATGAGTAAAATGATTACGCAGGAGGAACTGGAGTCATATCTGTGGGGGGCTGCCACTTTGCTTAGAAATAATATAGATGCCGGCGCATATAAGCAGTATATTTTCCCGCTTCTGTTCTTCAAGCGACTGAATGATGTATTCGAGGAGGAAACAGAGAAAGCCATAGAGGAGAACGGCCCGGAGGCGGCAGAATGGGAGGAAACCCATAGTTTTGTGATTCCAGAAGGGTATCACTGGGACTGTGTCAGGAATGTGACGCAGGACGTAGGCAGAGCCATCGCAGCAGCCTTTCGGGAGATTGAAAAAGCAAATGGAAATAAACTTACAGGGATTTTTGGAGAAGGACGAATCTGGACAAATAAAAACAGACTGCCGGATAGACTTTTGAAAGATCTCTTAGAGCATTTCAGCATCAAAACCCTTTCCCTTCAGAACTGCCCGGAGGACGAATTGGGAAACGGATATGAATATCTGATCAAGAAGTTTGCGGACGACAGCGGGCACACGGCACAGGAATTCTATACCAACCGGACGGTGGTCCATCTTATGACAGAGATTTTGAAGCCGAAGTCGGGAGAAGCGATCTATGATCCAACCTGCGGAAGTGCCGGAATGCTGATTTCATCCATAGCCTACCTGAAGCAAAACGGTTTGGAGTGGAGAAATGTGTCTCTGTATGGACAGGAGTTTAACGCTCTGACCTGCTCCATTGGCCGCATGAATCTGATTCTTCACGGCATAGAGGATTTTCGGGTGGTAAATGGCGATACCCTGGCGGCGCCGGCTTTTATAGAGAAAAAAAGGCTGAAACAGTTTGATCTGGTGTTGGCCAATCCGCCTTATTCCATCAGTCAGTGGAACCGGGAAGCCTTCGCCTCAGACAAATATGGGAGAAATATATTAGGGGTTCCGCCCCAGGGGCGTGCGGACTATGCTTTTTTGCAGCATATTCTGGCCAGCTTGAAAGAGGAAACCGGTCGGTGTGCGATTCTGTTTCCCCATGGGGTGCTTTTCCGCAATGAGGAGAGCGCCATGCGGGAAAAGCTGGTCAGAGGCGACTATGTGGAATGCGTGATCGGTCTGGGTCCCAATCTGTTTTACAATTCTCCCATGGAGGCGTGTATCCTTATCTGCCGCATCACAAAGCGGCCGGAGCGAAGAGGCCAGGTACTGTTTATTAATGCGGTAAGGGAAGTGGAGAGAAAGAACGCTCAGAGTTTTTTGGAGGAGCAGCATATCCGTAAAATTGCCGACGCGTATCAGGGATATGTCAATGAATCTGATTTTGCCAGAGTGGTTACGATTAAAGACATTGAGGAAAACAACTTTTCTCTGAGTATACCGCTCTATGTAAAGCCTGCGCCTGAAACGGTTGAGATAGAAATTTATTCCTTGCAGGAACGATATGATAACTGGAAGGCGCGCTCCCAGAGAATGAAAGTGTATTATGAAAAATTGACGGAGATGTTGAGGGGGGAGGAGCAATGAGTAGGGTAGTGTTAGGGGATGTTGCAATAGAACACAAAGAGTCCTGCAAGGTGAATAGGGGTATGTATCCAACGGTTGGATTGGAGCACATGAGATCAGAGGAAATAGCACTTACCAAATGGGATAATGGCGGTGACAGTTCGTTCACAAAGATGTTTCGTAAAGGGAATGTTTTATTTGGTCGCCGAAGAGCGTATCTGAAAAAGGCTGTGATTGCTCCGTTTGATGGTATTTGCTCTGGCGACATCATAGTTATTGAAGCAATACCAAATAGGATATTGCCGGAACTTTTACCGCTTGTTATTCAAAATGACGCATTGTTTGATTATGCGGTTAGCAAATCTGCAGGATCTCTTTCCCCACGTGTCAAGTGGGAACATTTAAAAGAATATGAATTTGAACTGCCTGACTTGGATAAACAGCGGAAATTAGCCGAAGTTCTATGGGCGATCAATGATGCGGTTGAGTCGTATAAAAAGCTGCTGGATGCAACGGATGAGCTGGTGAAGGCACGGTTTGTGGAGATGTTTGGAGATCCAATAAGTAATCCATATGGATGGGAGAAAGTTCATCTTTCCGAATTAGCTGATATTAAAATTGGACCGTTTGGTTCATTATTGCATAAGGATGATTATGTTGAAGGAGGACATCCATTAGTGAACCCTTCTCATATTAAAGATGGCAAAATTGTTACCAATAATAAACTTACAATTTCTGATAAAAAGTATAAGGAAATGACAGCTTATCACTTACAAATTGGAGATGTAGTAATGGGAAGGAGGGGGGAAATGGGACGCTGTGCCGTTGTGGACCAAGGCGGTTTATTATGTGGAACGGGAAGTATTCTTATACGTAGCAAAGGAGAAATTACGGCTGATTATATACAAAAAATTATTTCATTTCCATCATTTAAAAAAGTAATAGAAGATATGGCTGTTGGACAAACAATGTCAAATTTGAATGTACCGATTGTATCCAATTTTGATATTATTATGCCACCAATTAAGGTACAATATAAGTATTATTCCTTCGTCCACCAGACCGACAAATCAAAATCCGAACTGGAACAAGCACTTTCTGAACTGACAGCCACATACAAGCGGATATTATCTGAAAATCTGGGATGAAGGAACAGGTAGAAGCAGGATTCTACAAAGTAAGAGAGCAGAATATATTTCAACCTTAAGCATAGAAATGCAGTCACAAATAGGAAAGGGGGACCAGACCTTGTTTAACGAAGATAACACCACAGAACAAATGATTATTTCAACATTGCGCAGGAACGGCTGGACCTATATGGCTCCTAGAGATCTGCCTCGCAAGAATGGCGATGTTATGGTGGAGTCCATGGTGAAGGACGCCCTGATTCGTCTGAATCCTGAGATCGCCGAAGATGAATCTTTTGCCGACATAGTGATCCATAAGCTGCGTACCATCATTCTGTCCACAAATGAGCACAACCTTGTCACCCAGAATGAATTGTTTAAGACCATGGTTTTCGACAACAATTCTTATCCGTTTGGAGAGGACGGGCAGCAGGTTTCCGTTGACTTCTTTGGGACAGAAATCAATGGCAGGCTGGAGCAAAATGAATATGTTGTGACAAATCAGTGGGAATACCGCGGGAAACGTCTGGATATAGTTCTTCTGGTCAATGGATTTCCAATGGCGGTTGGGGAACTGAAGACCCCGGTGCGCGCAGCGGTTACCTGGCTGGACGGGGCGATGGACATATCCGATTATGAGAGAAGTATCCCGGAGATGTTTACAATGAATGTCTTTAATTTTGCCACAGAGGGAAAAGCCTATCGCTATGGTTCCGTCAACATGCCGGCGGCGAAATGGGGCCCCTGGCATACCGCTGACCACAAAGCCGAAGGCTGTCTGGCGGACGTGCAGATCAGCATTGAAGATATGATCAAGCCGGAAAAAGTAATGGATATTTTTCAATATTTTACCATGTTTGCAACGGATAAGAAGTTTTGTAAGTACAAGATCATCTGCCGTTACCAACAATATGAGGGCGCCAATATGCTGGTGGAGCGTGTGAAGGCGGGTTATCCCAAAAAGGGATTGATCTGGCATTTTCAGGGCTCCGGGAAATCACTTCTTATGGTGTTTGCGGCGCAGAAGCTGCGCATGCATCCGGAACTGCGGAATCCCACTGTGATTATTGTGGACGACCGTTTGGACCTGGAGACACAGATTACAGCTACCTTCAACGCCTCTGATGTTCCGAATCTGGAGTCTGCCGGAAGCCGAGAACAGTTGATGACCATGCTGCGGCAGGACATTCGCAAGATTCTTATTACCACCATCTTTCGCTTTCAGGAAGTGGAGTGTGAACTCAGCCTGCGGAATAACATTATCGTTATGGTTGATGAGGCGCACAGGACCCAGGAGGGAGATTTGGGTGTAAAAATGCGTAAAGCATTGCCCAATGCGTTCTTTTTTGGGCTGACCGGCACCCCCATCAATCGTCTGGATAAGAATACATTTCACACATTTGGGGCGGAGGAGGACCGCAGCGGCTATATGAGCAAGTATTCCTTTTCCGACTCTATCCGTGACAATGCCACACTTCCGCTTAATTTTGAACCTGTTCCGATTGACATGCGGGTTGACAAGGGAACGCTGGACCGGGAATTTGATGTATTGACGGAACATTTGACGGAGTCGGAGCGGGCGGAGCTGTCTTCCCGTGTAAATATGCAGGCGATCATGTACGATCCCAAACGCATCCACAAAGTCTGTGCGCATATTGCGAGACATTTTACCGAAAAAATAAAGCCCAACGGATACAAGGGCCAGATTGTGGTATATGACAGGGAGTGCTGCCTGAAATACAAGGAGGAACTGGACAAGCTGTTGGGTACAAAGGCATCCACAATCGTGATGGATACAAATGACGATAAGCAGGATAAATATAAGTTGTTCAGGCGCAGCAAAGAGGAAGAGGCCAAAGTCCTTGACCGTTTTCGTGATCCCCACGATCCGCTGCAGCTTGTGATTGTGACTTCCAAATTGCTTACCGGCTTTGATGCCCCTGTTTTGCAGGTAATGTATCTGGATAAACCGATGAAAGATCATACCTTATTGCAGGCCATCTGCCGGACAAACCGCACCTATGACGAAGGCAAAACCAGCGGCTTGATTGTGGATTATATTGGTATCTTTGACAATGTGGCAAAGGCTCTTAATTTTGATGAGGCCGGCATGAAAAAAATTGTCACCAATATTGAGGAGGTTAAGAAAAAGGTTCCTGCGCTTGTGAAAAAATGTCTGAGTTATTTCATGGGGGTGGATCGCACCGTGGAGGGATGGGAAGGACTGATGGCCGCGCAGGAGTGTCTCCCCACCAGCAGGGAGAAGGATGAGTTCGGTGCAGACTACAGGGTGCTGAATCGTGCGTGGAACGCATTGTCGCCGGATCCTTTTCTGGCACCGTTTCAGGTGGAGTATGTTTGGCTATCCAAGGTATACGAATCGGTGAAGCCCACCAATAACAGCGGCGGGCTTATATGGGCGGCCCTGGGTGCAAAGACCATGGAACTTGTACATTCCAATCTGGATATGGGAAAAGTGCACGATGATATGGAAATACTCACATTGGATGCGGATTTGATCGACGAATTTATTGCAAGACAGCAGGATGTAAAAAAGTTGGCCAGGAAAGTTGAGATCGATCTGGTGGCAAGAATACAGAAACATGGGGATGATCCGAAATTCGTGAAATTGGGAGACCGTCTGGAAAAACTACGGGAACAACATGAGCAGGGCCTGGTCAACAGCATTGAATTTTTGAAATTGCTGCTGGAACTGGCCAGAGATGCCGTGCAGGCGGAACGGGAAGTGGTGCCGGAAGAAGAGATTGACAAGGGCAAGGCGGCGCTTACGGAACTCTTCAATGGTGTGAAAAATGACAATACACCTATTATTGTGGAACGTATTGTCACGGACATTGACGATATAGTCAAGATTGTGCGTTTCGACGGATGGCAGGATACAAATGCCGGCCGACAGGAAGTGAAAAAGGCGCTCAGGAGTGTCGTATGGGTAAAATACAAAATTAAGGACAAAGAAGTGTTTGATAAGGCCTACGGTTATATCGAACAGTATTATTGACAACGGTACGGTTTCTGTCGTTATATGGAAGCAGTCTATAATAATCGGAAAAAAAGAGAGGCGTAATGAGGAGGCTGTCAAATGAAAAATATTGAGTTGTATAAATTATTGGAAATTCCTGATGAGGTGGAAAAGAAACTGGTAGAGTATGGAAATATGAGAAATGTCCATTTACCGGATACCACAGTGAGAAAAGTCTTAAACCGCAGCGAATGGAGCGAAGGAATCGGGGAGCTGCAGGAAGCATTGGGTGAAGATCCCGACGGAATTAAAGTTCTTTGGGAATTATTGAATATAGCCGGAACATATTCATACACGGAGTACATAAAACACAATATTTCCATGGATATTTTTGCGGATACAATGAAATTCTGCACCAGATTTTTGAAGGAACATTATCGGAATTTTCAAACATATCAATTTATTTGGTCATGGTGGTTTCCTCGCCAAATATCGTTAAACGAGTTTCGGATCGGGGCATTGGAATATGAATTTGTTGACGAGGGAGAAAGGGAGATAGAAATTCATATTCCATCGGATGCCGATTTACGAAAAGAGCAGGTTGCCCTTTCCCTCGAGAGTTTTTATGCATTTCGGAGAAAATATTTTGCAGGGTGGGAAGCAGTATGCCTGACATGCAGTACCTGGATGTTAATGCCCGAATTAAAAGAATTTCTGGGGGAAAATTCCAATATAGTTTCCTTTCAAAACCTGTTTGAAATTGAGAATGTAGATTATGAAGCCACATGGTATATGGGGTGGATTTTCCCGGGCATTCAAACGATTGATGAGCAGCTGCCGGAAAAAACAATGCTGCAGCGGAAGTTGAAACAATACTTATTGAGTGGGAAGAAATTCGGCATAGCAAAAGGCCGCCTTAAGGCTTAGCATTACGCTGAAATTTCCCTTGAAACCCTTGAAGGCCTTGAAACTTTCCTGCGGAAAGAACTTGCGATAGAGTAATAAGTTGGTATATAATAATAAAAACAGTTATTTTTACACATTTTACATGTAGTACTATTGTGTCTCCAATCAAAGGTGGTCGCGCTATATTCCTTAACGGAATTGGCAGGATTGGACAGGGGATTCGTATGGCAGATGCAGGGAAAAGGCCGGGTGGCAGGGCAAAGCGGTATTTGCTGCTTCTATTGGCATTCTGGGCATTCACGCTTTTGGAAGCGGCGTCAGGAGGAAGGCCTGGGATGGTATATGGCGCGGAGAAGCGCACCGTGCGGGTGGGGTTCTTTCCCATGGAGGGTTATCATGAGATTCGGGTTGACGGCAGTTTCGCAGGCATGGATGTGGAGTATCTGGAAGCATTGTGCGACTATGTGAACTGGAAAGTAGAATATGTGGTATGCGAAAACTGGAACCACGCTCTGGAGATGCTGGGGGATCAGAAAATCGACCTGGTGGGATCGGCGCAGTATTCCAAAGAGCGGGCGGAGGTGTACCAATATGCCAGCCTGGCCAGCGGCTATACCTTTGGGGCCGTTGCCGTCAACAGTGACAGCACCTTGGCCTACGAAGATTTTGCTGCCATGGGCAGTGCTGCTTTTGGAATTGTGAGCAGTTATATACGAAAAGATGAATTCTATGAATATATGGCGGATCATGGCATTCCCAGTCCCCGGGTGCGGGAGTATGAGGACACGGCCGCACTGCAGGCCGCTCTTGACGCAGGGGAGATTGACGCCATGGTGCATTCCCTCACGGAAGTCCGGGAGGGACAGCGCGTTGTGGGCAGATTTGCCCCCATGCCTTTCTATTACATAACGTATCAGGGAAATGATGATTTGATGCGGGAGCTTAACCAGGGCGTGGCGGATGTGAAAATGCATCGTCCGGAGTTGGAAAACGAACTGATGGTGAAATATTATGACAGCAGACTGGATCAGACCATTCTGCTTACCAAAGAAGAAAAGGAGTTTATTGCAGAGCAGAAGAGGCTTACCGTGGGATATCTGGAGGAGTATTATCCTTTCTCCTATGAGAATAATGGGGAATACGCCGGGCTGACCAGACAGGTGCTGGAGGAGGTGTCGGTGAGTACGGGCCTTTTCTTTGAGTATGTGAAGCTGGAGGATCTGGAGGAAGCGAAAGAGGCACTGAAGGACGGTCGTATCCACATCCTGGGTTACTGTGGAGAATCCTCTGCAAATATGAAGGCGGAAGGATTGGCGGTGACAAAGGTGTATGCCCAGGTTCCCCAGGTCATCATTATGCGCAGGAATGATAAATCAGACACGATTGCCACATTGGCGGTAGAGGAGGGCAATCGGGCAGGGGAGGCTGTTCGGAAATTTACGGGTGAGAACACCCGGTTACTGACTTTTTCCACACAGCTTGACAGTCTGTACGCGGTGAAAGCGGGACAGGCTGACGCGGCCATGTGTGACGGTTATCTGGCGGAATATCTGTTAGGCTCTCAGCTTCGTTTCAATAAGATGGAAATCCGCAGTGTATTGAGCGATGCCCACAGCATTTTTATGGTGGTGGCGGAGCAGGAGAACGCCCTTCTGATCAGCATTTTAAATAAAGAATTGATAGAGGTCAGTGACAAGATGGTCAATGACTATATGCTTCAGGATAATTTTTATTCCAAGATGAGCATAGAAAACTTTATCAGTGACAACAGTATTACGATTATACTCATTCTCTCCGTCTGCGCAGCCGCCGTTATTCTGGTGCTGTTTTTTCTTCTGCGCAACAGTATGCGGGTGCAGAAGCTGATGTATAAGGACACGGAATTCAATATTTGGAATCTGAATTACCTGCGGTACCGGGCAGCCCGGAAGCTGGCCGGGGACAGGAGCGGCAATTACGCGGTGGCGTACACGGATATCGGCCAGTTTAAGAGTTATAATGCGCTGTATGGCTGGAGTGCGGGGCAGAGGGTGCTGGAACTGGTTATAGAGGCGCTTTCAAAAGAGGTGGACAGTCGGAGAGAACTTTACGCCAGGAGCTATGGCAGTCATTTTGTGCTTTTTGTAAAATACGAGGATTTGAATGCTTTAAAAAGAAGGCTTCTGGATATTGCGGACCGGGTTTCCGAACGCATCCTTGAAGAGACGGACAACCATATGCCTTTGACGATGGGCGTAGGATGTCTGGAAAACGGTGACAGCGATCTGCGGCGGGCCCTGTCCGAGAGTATCCAGTTGGTAGACTCTCTGAAAAACAATTATGGCAGCACGGTACAGATCTATGACGAAAAGCTGCGGACGCAGCTTCGGGAAAATCATGAGCGGGAGAAGCTGCTGGAGTCGGCAGATGCATACAGAGATTTTGTGGCCTATTATCAGGCAAAAGTGGATATCCGCAATGAGCGGATTGTGGGGGCGGAGGCGCTGGTTCGGTTTAAGGATCCTGCGGCAGAGGGGGCCGTTCGGGCTCCGGGCTATTTTGTGCCTTTTTACGAAAGAACCGGCAGGATCCGGGACATTGATTTCTTTGTGATGGAGAGTGTGTGCAGGATGCTGCGAAGACGCCTTGACGCAGGGCAGAATGTGGTGCCTGTATCCTGCAATTTTTCCCGGGTTCATTTTACCACCGACGGATTTCCGGAAAGATTTGAGGAGATAGTTGAGAAATACCAGATTCCCAGGGAACTGATCGAGGTGGAGATCACAGAGACCCTGGTGATGGAGGAAGTGCAGCAGCAGAAGGTCAGGGAGGTCGTGGGTATCCTGCGGGAAAAGGGGGTGCGTCTTTCCATAGACGATTTCGGCTCGGGTTATTCCTCTTTGGGTGTATTTGAGCAGATTCCGGCTTCCGTTATCAAGCTGGACCGGTCTTTTCTTCTCAACAACGAGAATCGCGTCCGGCAGGTACAGATTATGAAAAACATTGTGAATCTGGCCAGGGATTTAAATGCCCAGGTGGTATGTGAGGGAGTGGAGACAAAAGCCGACACGGAGCTTATGCTGGAGATAGGCGCTTATGTGGCCCAGGGATACCATTATTGCAGGCCGGTGCCGGAGGATGTGTTCGAAAGAATGCTGGATTGAACTTATTTTCCAAATGATTTTGCTGAAGGTAAAAAAACAATGGTGTTTTTGCATAATATCACGTGGGAAATATGTGCAATTTTATGGGTAATGTACACTTTTTTCTTGCAATACATTAAGCAATGTGTTAAAATCATACCAAACCTATCCCGGTTTTATCCCGGTCCCTTTTGGCTGGGATTTATCTATTTGAGGAGGGAAACAAATGAGACTGAAACAAAAATTGATTATGTTGGTTCTGATTCCGGTGGTGGTTCTGGGGTTTGGTGTGGGCTTTTTTTCATTTGTCCAGGCTAAGAACGCGCTGGTGCAGGCCATAGAGGGACAGCTGCAGGTAGCCTGCAGGGGATACAGCGATGATCTGTACGCGTTCAGGGATATGGATATTGACATTACGGTGTTTGAGGGGGATACCAGGGCGTACAGTTCCATAGAAGGGGTGGTGGGGACCAAGGCTTCCCAGGAAGTGATCGAGACTACCTTAAACGGCGGCAGGACATTTTTCAGCCCTGATGTGATGGTGGACGGACAACCTTATTACGGATATTATATGCCCACGGAAGGAGGAATGCTGTTTGCGGGAAAGCCCCAGGCGGACGTGCGGAAAGTGCTGACCCAGCTGCTGGCAGCCATTTTGTCCATCTCCGCAGGGATCATTGTACTGGTGACCATTGTAGCTTATATCATTGTCAGCAGGATGGCTCGGCTGATTATCAATGTGAGCGCCACGGTGAGTCATGTGGCCGAGGGCGATCTGACCGGAGAAGTACGGGATATGGCAGGGCGGGATGAGATCGCCGCAATGAATAACTCCGTGAGCTCCATGGCACGGAAGCTGAAGATGATGGTTTCCGATATTTCCAAAGTAAGCCGGGAGGCCCAGGGATCGGCGGAGAGCCTGCGGGGAACGGCGGCCTCCACGCTGAGTGCCAGTGAGGAGATTGCCAAGGCCATTGAGGATGTGGCCCAGAATAATACCAGCCAGGCGAGGATTGTGGCCAGCATCACGGGGGGCATCGGAGTCATGCGGCAGAAAACTTCTGACATCGCCGTCTGCGTGGAAGATATTGAGAGCTGTTCCTCCAGCCTGACGGATAATTGCAATGATATGCGGGAGAAGATCGAAGCCACCCAGGAAACCAGTGAGTTGATGTCCCAGAGTGTGGTGGGCATCAAGGAAAAGATTGACGAAACCAATCGGGTGATCGCCAAGATGTCCGAGATCCTGGACAGCATTGAAGATATTGCCTCCCAGACCAATCTTCTGTCTCTGAATGCTTCCATAGAAGCGGCCCGGGCGGGTGAGATGGGAAGGGGCTTTTCAGTGGTGGCGGACAGCATTCGTACCCTGTCGGAGAACACGGCCAGGGAACTGGTGGGGATTAAGGATATCATTTCCAACATCACAGAGGACTTCAAGGATTGTGCAGACAGCATAGATGTGGTGGTGCAGAACAATTCGGAGAGTATGAAGGGCATAGAGGAGGTTATTGTCTCTTTTAAGCAGGTGGACGAGGCCATCAGGAATAACACCACCCAGGTGGAAGCCATCGGCCGGGCAGTAGAGGAGACCCAGGAACAGATGCAGGGGATCGCAGAGGAAGTATCCGTGCTGGGAGAAGTCTCCGAAAGCAATGCCGCCGCCAGCCAGCAGGTGAACGCCTCCATCGAGGAACTTACATCGCTGATGCATTCTGTAGACCAGAGTACGGTAGACCTGGCTCGGGAGGCAGAAAGCCTGATGGAAGAATTATCCATATTCAAGCTGTAGATATACATATTTGCAAGAAGGGGCTGCTGCAATCTGCAATGCCCCTTCTTTTTACGTACATTCATGAATTCTTAAGTTTTTATTTACAAAAACTGCGGGATTTTACCCAAAGGCTGTGCTATTATAATAAGAAGTGGTTCATGTGGAAAAGGAGAAAACTATGCAAAAAAAAGTTTCGGCGGCGCTGGTTATGGTTTTATGCGTGTTTGCATTTTGGACAGGCTGGGGAAAAGGGGTGGCTTATGCGGAAGACGGCTCCTCGGAAAATTCCTTTTACGGAAATGTGGAACTGCTTCGGCAGGACCAGGGAAACTATGTGGTGCAGGTCACGGTGGAAAACAGGGGAGAGGATTTTTCCGGCAAGGTGCAGGTGGTTTTTCAGGCTGCCAGCGGCATGGGAAACTGTGCCTATGAGACGGAGGTAACGCTTCCTTCCCAGGGAAAGAAACAGTTTGCCGTCACGGTGACAGGCCGGGCAGTGGATGAGATCAGGGGGGAATGCGTTCTGCGTTTCCTGGACGAAAAAGGCAGGCTGCTTCAGACCATTCCGCTGAAGAATGTGCTGGGCAGCTCCACGCCGGGGATTGCCGTGGGTATTTTATCCGATGCTTATTCCGAACTTACCTATCTGGACGCCGGGGGATCCAGCCTTTATATGAAGGGGAATTCATACCCCCTGAACCTGATCAGACTGGATGGAGACAGCCTGCGGGGATATCTGGAGGGGCTGTATTTTCTGGTCATTGACCAGTTTAATGTATCCACCCTTCGCAGTGAGGATATCCGGGCGATTCAGGAATGGGTGAAAGACGGCGGCTGGCTGATCCTGGGAACCGGTGCATACGGGGAGCAGACCCTTTCCGGCTTTGAGGAGGATTTTCTGGAGATGGAGTATCTGGGCGTGTGGGAGGCCGGAGAGGAGAACTTGGCCGCCGAAAATGCCGATCGATACGGATATTATTACAGCTATGTGGAAGCGGAAGTTGATTTTGGGCAGATGACGATCGCCCAGCTGCGTTACGGCTTGAAAGGGGACGAAAATGAGGGTTCCCAGAACCCGGCTGTTTACAAGACCATCGGAGACGGGGCGGCGGCAGTCTATTTCTGCTCTCTGGGGGATGAGCAGCTCCGAAAGCTGGGGAATTATGCTGTGGAGGGTATGTATGAGGAACTGATGGGGCAGTCCCGCAGTTACCAGTCCTACAATCGGTATTCCGGCATGGACAGCGTGGGGCAGAGGCTGCTGGCCTTTATAGACAACCGAAACGCGGGGGTGGACTTTTCCCTGCTGAAATGGCTGATTATGATCTATGTGGTATTGGCGGGGCCGGTGCTGTACCTGGTCCTGCGCAAATGCGGAAAGCGCGAGTGGTACTGGGTGGGAGTGCCCGTAATGGGGCTTATGTTTATTGCTGCTGTTTTTTTCCTGGGACAAGGGGCCCGGGTCAACGAGACCAGAGTGTATTCCGTCACGGCCCAGCGGGCTGACAGCAACCGGGAAGATACTTATTTTCTGGCATATCATTCGGGAGTAAAGCCCTGGGAGGTGCGCCTGGAGGAAGGTTATGATGTGGCCGGGCCCGGCTGGAACGGATATGAGGGGAAATATTTCTATAACACCAACGATTATTTTTACAGGGTAGGCCGCGACAGCAAGGGGCTGTATATGGGAATAAAGCCCCAGGAGAACTTTGACAACGGCTTCCTCCATGCAGCAGGGCGTGCAGTATCCCGGGGAATCATCTCCGGGGAAAGACTTCTGGTTAATTCCGGTATCAATGGAGGCATCAGCGGCATGGCCGCCAATGGGACGGATTGTGACCTGGCCTATATGGCAGTGTGGCTGGAGCGGGAACTTATGGTATTTAAGGATGTGAAGGCGGGGGAAACTCTGGATTTGCAGCAGGCGGAGGCGGATGGCAGATGTGTGTACCGGAGCAGTTCCATAGAGGATCAGGGGGATATGCTTCGCAGTGACATGATCTCTCTCTATGGACACCGCAGTACCGACGGCGAATATGCTGAGGAAGATATGGCGGCGCTTATCATCGGTCTGGGTATCGCCCAAGAGGAGTCGCCCAGAGGCGGAGAGCGTGCGGTGATCGTGGGATTGGTGAAGCAATATGACAGAGCCATAGCGGACAAATGTAAGGAGACTTCCTACGGCTGTCTGTACGGCTATGGAGAAACGGGGGTGTAAGGATGCTGTATATCAATAATCTGAATAAAAGTTACGGCAAATTCCAGGCGGTGGGCAATCTGACGCTTCACATCCCCAGAGGGGATCTGTTCGGTTTTGTGGGACCCAACGGAGCGGGCAAGACCACCACCATCCGCATGGTCTGCGGGCTGATGCTGCCGGATGGCGGGAGTATCAGCATCAATGGCGTGGACGCACTGGCGCGTCAGAAAGAGATCAGGAAGCAGATCGGCTATGTGCCGGATTTCTTTGGGGTGTATGACAATCTGAAAGTGCGGGAGTATATGGACTTTTATGGTTCCATGTACCGCATGAGTGCCAGGGATATCCGGCAGGTTTCGGATGATCTTCTGGAGCTGGTGAATCTCTCCGACAAAAAAGAGGCATTTGTGGATACGCTCTCCAGAGGTATGAAACAGAGGCTATGTGTGGCCAGAGCGCTGATCCACAATCCGGCGCTGCTGATTCTGGACGAGCCCAACTCCGGATTGGATCCCAGAGCTCGGGTGGAAATGAAGGAACTTTTGCTGAACTTAAAGAGCATGGGTAAGACCATCGTGATCAGTTCCCACATTTTATCCGAACTTTCCGAGATGTGTAACAGCATCGGCATTATGAACCGTGGCAGTCTGGTGGCGGCCGGCCGCATTGAGGACGTGATGGAAGGGGTGTTTGGCAGCAATCAGCTTGTGATCACCCTGGACGAGGGAAGGGATACGGCTCTGCGGATTGCCAGCGAGCATGTGAAGGTCAAGGTGGACTCGGCGGGAGAGCATGAGATCAGGTTGTCCCATAACATGACCAAACCGGAAATTGCCGGATTGGTGGGGGAGATGATCGCAGGCGGCGTGGTGGTGACGGGATTCCATAAGCAGGAGGGCGATCTGGAGACGCTGTTCATGCGCGTCACCGGTGACGGAAACCAGTAAGTAAGACTTTTGTTAGGGAGGGCAGTATAATGTATCTCAACCCAATCGTAAAAAAAGATGTAAAGGTGCAGGCCCGCAGCATGAAGATCTGCTGGAGTGTGTTTGCCTATGAATTGATCCTGGCACTGGTCTTTTTCCTGGCTATAAATGTCATCCAGAGTGCCAGCAGATACTCCACCGGTAATATCTACAGCGCCATGGTGTGGCTTTACCCGGTATTGGCAGTGACCCAGCTGATCATTCTGGGTCTGGTGGTGCCGGTCAGGACGGCCTCCTCCATATCCGGAGAGAAGGAACGTCAGACCTTCGACATCATGATGACCACCAGTATGTCTCCTTTTTCGATCATAGCGGGAAAGGTGATGACAGCCGTGGTGCAGGGAATGTTTTTTGTGGTGGCCAGTATGCCCGTCATGGCTTTGTCCTTTATAATCGGCGGTATGTCCTGGGCGTATCTGTTCTGGTTTTTGGGGATAGCGCTGTTGGTGTCCTTCTTTTCAGCCAGTATCGGCATCCTCTGTTCTTCCCTGTGCAAGAGAAGCATCAGTGCAGTAATTATGTCCTATGCTTTTTACCTTCTGTTCTTTCTGGGGACTGCCCTGCCCATGATGTTGTATGAAGTGGTTAAGAGTAATCTGAGATACACCCTGGGGACTCTGCCCCAGTTCTATGAGGTTTACGGTGATAATATTTATCTTACGCTGCTTCTGAATCCTGCGGTTTATCTGACAGAATTTTTTGCCAGGATTATGACGGGGGAATCCCTGGTAAACAGTCTGGGCAATCACGCGAGCATGAGTTGGCAGCCCCAGACTTCTCAGGTGTGGGGACCGATCGTCTTAGTGACCTCGGGTTACTGGTGGCTAATTATCGCAACCCTGCTGTTCGTAGGGATCTCGTTTTTGTTTCTCTGGATCGCCTCCAGGCGGATCGACCCCATCAGGGGCAGACGGCCCAAGGGCGGTCGGAGATAAAGGGGAAGGCATATGGATATCCGAAAATACCTGTCGGAACAGATCAGAAAGTGCAGAAACAGAATGAACCTGGCCAGGTGCATTGACTGCGGTGTCATGTTTGCGGCGGCGGGGGGCGTGATGGGGATGGTCTTTGAACTGTCCTCTTTGGCGTGGCCCTTCTACTATGTTCACCTGGCGGCGGGACTGTGTTTCGGGGGCGGGTTTCTGGCCGGAGAAATCTATGCTGTCTGCAGTCGGGTGAATATGGCTCAGGCGGCCAGGCGGCTGGACTCTTTCGGATTGAAAGAGCGTATGACCACGGCCTATGAGTGGATGGACAGGGGGGCGGAGACCGGGGAGGAACTGGCGGATTTGCAGAGACAGGATGCCTTTTCTCATTATAACCGGCTTCGGGATCGGATCAGGATTCCGCTGTGCCCCCACAGAAGGCATGTGCTGGCCCTGCTGTTGTCCGCGGCGGTGACGGTGGGACTGGCTTTTGTGCCGTCCCCGGTCCGGGACCAGGCGCTGCTTCGTCATCAGATCGGGCAGCAGGCGGAGGAAGAACTGGAACAGTTGGAGGAACTGGTGGAGGCCCTGGAGGGGGTGGATCAGGAAGCTCTGTCGGAGGAGCAGAGAGCAGGGCTTCAGGAACTGTTGGAGGCAATGCGGCGTTCCGGGGAAGAATTGGCCCGGGCGGATACCTGGGAGAGTCTGGGCGCCGCCCAGGAGAGACTGGATTATAAATACCGGGAGGCGGGACAGAGTCTGGCCCGGCTTGCGGCGCAGATGGAAGATCCCGGGGCGGCGGGTGTCGCTTCCGCCCAGGCTATGGCTCAGGCGGCGGGCCGGGACGGGGCCCGGGAAGGGCTTCAGGCGGCCTCCTCCGGGCCCGGCAGTGATCCCGGAGGGGACGGAGGTGCCGGAGAAGATAACCCGGGCGGCCGGGAACAGGGCTCAGGAGAGGGTTCCGACAGCCAGGGAACAGGAGAAGGAGCGGGCACCAGCGGCCAGGGAACAGGAGAAGGAGAGGGTACCGGCGGCCAGGGAACAGGAGAAGGAGCCGGTTCCGACGGCCAGGGAGCGGGAGAAGGAGCGGGTTCCGGCGGCCAGGGCACGGGAGAAGGAGCAGGTACCGGCGGAGCGGGCACGGGAGAAGGAGCAGGTACCGGCGGAGCGGGCGGCAGCGGCAACGGAACCGGCCGGGGCACCGGCAGCAGCAACACCCCTCATGACTATGTCAGTGTTCCCAACGCCCCGGGCGAGAATCCTTCCCTCACCGGCAATAAAGACGGAGACCAGAATTCCGACTACTTCCGGCAGCAGAACGGTCTGGCCTGGGAGGGAGAACATGTGGACTACAATTCCGTCATAGGAGAGTATACAGACAATGCCTACGAGGGCATTGCCAGAGGACGGTATCCCAGCGGCATGGAGTCAGTAATCCGGGACTATTTTGAGAATCTGAACAAATAAACAGGCAGGAAGCCTGCGGAAAATAAATAAGGAGAACAGGATGGCAGAGTTAGAGTTGTATCAGCAAAAAATCATGGAGTGTGAGCAGGAGATCGGCAAGGGGATCATCGGTCAGAGAGACATTATCCGACAGGTAATGCTGGTGATGCTCTCCGGGGGGAATGTGCTTTTGGAGGGTATGCCGGGATTGGGCAAGACCATGCTGGTACGCACCATCGGCCAGGTGTTCAGCCTTCCTTTCAAGCGAATCCAGTTCACACCGGACCTGATGCCCAGCGATGTGACGGGAACTGATATCATGGTGAAGGAGGAGGGCAGAAGCAGTTTCCGATTCCAGCCGGGCCCCATCTTCGCCAATCTGGTGCTGGCCGATGAGATCAACCGAGCCACACCCAAGACCCAGTCTGCCCTGCTGGAGGCCATGCAGGAGCATACGGTGACGGTGGGTAATGAAAGTCATGGCCTGAAGGAGCCGTTTATGGTATTGGCCACCCAGAATCCCATTGAACAGGAGGGAACCTATCCCTTGCCGGAGGCCCAGTTGGATCGTTTTCTGTTCAAAGTGCTGGTGCAATTCCCGAGCAAAGAAGAATTGCGGGGGATCGTAGGACTGACGGAGGGGCAGCAGCCTCCCCGGATCCGCAGTCTGATGGGGGGAGAGGAACTTCTGCAGGTCCGGGAACTGATTGCCCGGATTCCCATTGCAGATGCCGTCATGGATTATCTTCTGGAACTGGTTATGGCCACCCATGAATCCCACCCCTATATCCGGGAGGGGGCCAGCCCCCGGGCGGCCCAGGCGATGATCCGTGCCTCCAGGGCACGCGCCTTTCTGGAGGGCAGGGTGAACGTGTCTTTTGAGGATGTACAGAGCGTGGCGTACCCGGTACTGCGCCATCGGTTAATCCTGAATTTTGACGCCGTCTCCGAGGGAATATCAGAGGACGCGGTAATCCGGCAGTTGATAGAAGCAAAGGAAAAAGGAATCTATGCTTGACAGGAATTTTTATGAAGCTCTGTCCCGGCTGCGGCTTCAGATGTCCCATAAAAGCAGCTTGAACATGTCGGGTAACCGCAAATCCATACAAAAAGGATTGTCGGCGGAGTTCTCTGACTTCCGGGAATATATGCCCGGTGACGATTTGCGCCGCATGGACTGGAATGTGTACGCCAGGCTGGACAAGCTGTATATCCGGGAGTATATGGAAGAGAAGGAAGCTGTGGTCTCGGTCCTGATTGACACCAGCGCTTCCATGGACTATGGGGTTCACAGCAAGGCCGAACTGGCCAGGGATCTGGCGGCGGTGGTATCCTTCCTGGCCCTTGGCAATATGGACCGGCTCTGGCTTTATGATATGAAAGACATGGGCCGGGGGCTGTCTGTGAGAGGTGGGCGCAGCGGTTTTTCCAAAGTGCTGCACTGGCTGGAGAAACGTACTTTTAACGGCCAGGTGGACATGCTGGCGGCTGCCAGGAAAATGCCCTGCCATGGGCCGGGGGTGACGGTGCTCATCAGCGACTTTCTGCATCCGGGTATGGTGGACGGGACATCGCCGGATTATGAAAAGCTGCTGCAGTACCTTCGCTATTGCCGGCAGCGGCCGGTGGTGCTGCATACCATGGCCCCGGAGGAACTGCATGTCACATTGGAGGGAGCGCTGAACCTGATCGACGCGGAAAGCCAGTCGAAACTGCGTCTGACAGTGGATGCCCGGGCCATAGACGATTACGAGAGAGCACTGAAGGGACTGACCGACCGTATGAAAAAAGGCTGCAGTGCCGGATACGGCACCGGTTGCAGTGCCGGCGGCGGAACTTATGTGCTCTGCGACGCAGGAAGGGACAGGCGTCAGTTGGTGTTTGGAGATTTAAGGGTGATTTATGATATTTGAGAGTATGTGGCCGTTGGCGCTGTTGCTGGCAGTCCCGGTGGTAATTATTTTTTATCTGTTAAAGCCCAGGGGGAAAGACTATCGTATTTCCTCTAATTTGTTGTGGAACCAGTTGATTCGTAACCAGCAGTCCAAGACCTTTCTGGAGAAATTCATTCACAATCTTCTGATGTATCTTCAGATTTTGATATTGATTCTGTTGGTGCTGGCTTTGATGTCCCCTTACTTCCAAAGGCAGGGAACCGGCAGGGGGAATCTGGTGCTGGTGCTGGATACCAGCGGCAGTATGCAGCATGACACGGGGGAGGGCAGGACGCGTCTGGAGGAGGCTGTGGACCAGGCAAAAGGCCTGATCGCCGCTTCGGAGGGAGCCGCTTTTTCCCTGGTTACCAGCGACTGTATGGGCACCGAGATGCTGGCAGTGGGAGTGCGGGACAGGCAGAGTCTGTACACCGCTCTGGACCGGATTCAGTGCTGCGATGGTCCCGGGAATCTGCAGGGGGCTGAGGGGGTGGTGGAGACCCTGCGCAGCGCGGGAGGACAGTCGGGGGAGCAGGCGGCTCCGGCGGAAGTCTTTGTGTTCACGGATGGCAACGGCGCGGAGGAAGCCATGGGATTTGCCGCTTATTTTGATGCCCAGGTGAGAATCATGGGCGGCGCGGTGGACAATGTGTCCAACAATTTTCTGTCTTATACGGATACGGAAGAGACGGACGGAGGGCTCAATGTGGTTTGCGCTTCCGGTCTCACCAATCACAGCGATGTGCCTGCCTCTCTGGAGATCAGCCTGTACCAGGGGAAAAAGCTGCAGGAGATCAAACAACTGAGCCTGGAGCCGGGAGAGAGCCGGTTGGTTTTCTTCGAATCTTTCTCCTGGCAGGGGGAGGCGCTGCGCAGTGAATTGGGCTCCGTATCCTTTGAGGGCAGAAGCCGGGGGGATTCCCTGCCGCAAGACAATACCGCCTATGCGGTGGCCGGGCAGACCGGCAAGATACAGGCGGTGTTGGTGGGCGCGGGCAATACCTATCTGGAGAAGGCGTACCAGGCAGCTACAGGGAAGAGCCTGACCAAGGTGGGAGCAGAGGGGGAACTGCCCGAGGGAGCCGGGGACGTGCGGGTCTATGACGCAGGAGTTGACGGGAACCGGCGGGAGGAGGCTCCCAGCCTGGTGTTCGCGGATCCCGACAATGCCACGGACTCCGTCCGGCGGGTTCTGCTTACTGCCACAGCCTGCGATCTGACTGCGGGCATATCTTCCTTCTCCGTGGGAGTCAATGAAACCAAGGTATACCGGGTCCCGGATTGGGGCATCGGTTTTCTGTGGGCCGGAGAGCAGTGTGCCGGGTATTACGGGGAACATGAGGGTGTGAAAACCGTAGTGGTGGGCTTTGATATCCGGGAATCGGATTTTCCCCTGCAGGCAGAGTTTCCCATCTTTATTTCCAATGCCATTCATTATCTGGGGGATACATCCCTTTTGGCGGGAAATCTCTATACGGCGGGGGAGAGAGTGCTGTTTCATCCCCAGGCGGATCTGGATGTGGAGACATTGACGGCGGAGACCCGGAAGGCAGGTCTGTACCAGGTCAGTGCGGGGGAACGGACGGAACAGTATGTGGTGCGTTTTGACACGGCGGGTCAGTCTGACGGGCGTCTTACGGCGGAGGGCACGGCGGATCGGGAAACATATGAAGGGCCGGTAAAAAAGAAACTTCGCAATGCCTTGCTGTTGCTGCTGCTGTTGCTGCTGGGCTTGGAATGGTTGCTGTACAGGCGGCAGACCCGCAGCCGAAGCAAATTTTATCTGGGGGTGCGCCTGGTGAGCGCAGTCCTGCTTCTGTTGGCGCTTTGCGGCCTGTCCGTTGACAGAAAAAGCGGAGCGAACACCACTATATTTCTGGTGGACATTTCCAACAGCAACCAGCAGAATCTGGGGGCCATGGAAAACTTTCTAAGCCGCGCTGTGGAGGAGATGCCCGGGAAAAATCAGTATGGCATTGTCACCTTTGGAAAAGATTCTATGGTGGAGCAGTTTCTTACCGGGGAAAAGCATTTCACACAGATTATGTCTCTGCCGGACAAGACGGCCACCAATTTTGAGGAGGCTGTATCCAGGGCGCTGGCCATGATCCCGGCGGAAGGGGCCGGGCGGCTGGTTCTGCTCACCGACGGCAGGGAGACCAGGGGCGATTTGACAGACACGGCGGCGGCTCTCATGTCCCGGCAGGTGGAACTGTTGGCTCTGCTTTACCAGGTGGAGCAGGGACAGGACGCCTATGTGGAAGAGGTGAAACTGCCCAGCTACCTGTATCAGGGAGACGCTTATTCCATGACTGTGACGGTGGTGAGCAATTATGAGACGGAGGCCCAGATTCAGATCTGGAGAGGCAGCACGCAGCAGGAGGCTTATGCCGTCCATCTGAATCGTGGGACCAACCGCTTCCAGTTCCGCCAGGAAGTTATGGGGGAGCATGTGGAGAACTTCGAGGTCAGAGTGGCAGCGGCCGGGGATACCTGCTCGGAGAATGACAGCTATCACGCCTTTGCGGCGGTGGATTCGGCGCCCAGGGTGCTGGTGGTCTCCGGCATGGGGCAGGACACCGGTGCGTATGAAAAGCTGCTGCGGGGCGCAAACTGTGACTATAGCGTGGTATCAGCGGGCAATGCGCCGGGAACGCTGGAAGAGTTGCTGGAATACAGAAGCATTGTTCTGGTCAATGTATATCTGGGGGATCTGCCGAAAGGATTTCTGGACAATGTGGAGACTTATGTGAAGGATTATGGCTGCGGTCTGATCTGCTGCGGCGGAGAGGAGAGTTTTGCGCTGGGCGGTTATCGGGAGAGCGTGTTGGAGACCCTTCTGCCGGTGGACATGGAACTGCGGGGCGTGAATGAGGCGCCTTCTACGGCGATGGTCATGGTAATTGATCATTCCGGCAGCATGAGTGCGGCAGCGGGAAACGGTCTCACCAATCTGGACTTGGCCGTTGCTGCGGCCCAGACGGCGGTGGACCAGATGCGGAGCACCGATTATGTGGGGGTTCTGGCCTTTGACGATACCTTCGGCTGGGTGGTGAAACCTACCCTGGTTTCCCAAAGAGAGGAGATCAAAAACCAGATCGGGACCATCCCGGAAGGGGGCGGAACCACCATTCAGCCGTCGCTGTGGGAGGCTCTGGATGGGGTGTCGGAATGTGATGTGGGTATCCGTCATGTGGTACTTCTGACGGATGGCCAGGGGGAGAGCAGGGACTATGACAGGCTTATTTCTTCTTATAAGGCGGCAGGGGTGACGCTGTCCACAGTGGCCGTGGGGGAAGGCTCGGACCAGAGACTTCTGGAGCGGCTGGCGGATGGCTGCGGAGGCCGTTATTACTATTCCGATGTGGCGGCTGACATTCCCAGGATTTTTGCCCAGGAGGTGTTTCTCAGCGGGGATACCTATTTGCAGAACGGGAAGTTTGCTCTGGCGGTGGGGAGTCATGAAATCACCAGTGGACTCTTTGAACAGGGCTGGCCTCTGATCTATGGATATGTCAGCGCCACACCCAAGGGATCAGCTCATGTGCTGATTGCTTCGGAGAAGGACGACCCCGTGCTGACAGTGATGCAGTACGGTCTGGGCCACACAGTGGCCTGGAACACGGACGTGACCAATCAGTGGACCGCCGAGTTTGCCGGGGCGGAGGACTATGTGCAGCTCTGGAAGCGTCTGATTGATTACAGCGCAGGTAATGCGGGCATCGGTGAGGACGCAGTAGATGTACTCACAGCAGGAGGCTACACGGATATCACCTATCGTGCTCTGGATTATGACGAAGAAACCCGGGTGGAGGCGGTTTACACTGACCCGGAGGGCAACACCAACACCCAGGTTCTGCAGGCCGTGGCTCCGGGAAGCTATGAGGCACGGCTGGATACGGACATGACAGGCGTCTATAATCTGAGCGTGCGCCGGATGGACCAGGGAAGCGTCACCAACGCAGTGAACACCGCCGCGGTGGTGCAGTATTCCGATGAATATAAATTTAATGTGGGCAATGGGGCTTTTACCGCCTTTGTGGAACGTTATGGACGGATGCTGGATCCGGAGGAAAATTTCTGGAAACAAAAAAGGAGCGGGGCCAGGGAGCGGTATGACCTGGCTCAGTGGCTGATCCTGCTGGCCCTCCTGTGGTTTGTTCTGGATGTGGCTTTCCGCAGGTTCTGTTTCCGGCCCCAGGACACCGGGCTGTACCGCCGGTTCAGCCGCCGCCCGGCCCGGGGAAAGCGGAAGAAGGAAAGTATCGCCTCGGATTTGACCCATGGCAATGGCAAATCAGAGGGAGACAATACGCTTCCGGACATGGGGAAGGAGCCTGCGGAGCGGGAAAGCCCCGGAGGTAAGCAAAGCGGTTCAAGGCCCCAGTCTCTGGACACCTCGGCTTTGCTTAGAAAGAAGGATCAGAGAAATCAGTCATAGCAGATTTTGGGAGGGGATTCTGTGGACGGACAGCATGCTTATATAGCCATTGATTTAAAGTCTTTTTATGCCTCTGTGGAATGCGTGGAGCGGCAGTTGGACCCCCTCACTACCCATTTGGTGGTGGCGGACGCCAGCCGCACGGAAAAAACCATCTGTCTGGCAGTATCCCCTTCCCTGAAAGCCTATGGAATTCCCGGCAGAGCCAGGCTGTTCGAAGTGGTACAGCGGGTGAGGGAAGTGAACCGGGAGCGCAGAAACAGAGCACCGGGCAGGCGGTTTACCGGCTCTTCCTTCCTGGCTCCGGAACTGGCGGAGCATCCGGAACTGGAACTTTCTTATGTGATTGCGCCGCCCCGGATGGCTTTCTATCTGGAGTATAGTTCCCGGATCTACAATATTTATCTGAAGTATATTGCCCCGGAGGATATGCATATTTACTCCATAGATGAGGTGTTCATGGATGTGACCCATTATCTGCGGACTTACCGCATGACCCCCCGGGAGCTGGCCGCCCGGATCCTGGGGGATGTGTTGGAGGAGACGGGTGTTACCGCCACCGCCGGGATCGGCACCAATCTGTATCTGTGCAAGGTTGCCATGGATATCGGGGCCAAGAAGGTAAAGCCGGATGAAAACGGGGTGCGGATCGCCCAACTGGACGAAATGACCTACCGAAAAACGTTGTGGGATCACAGGCCCCTTACCGATTTCTGGCGGGTGGGGCACGGCTATCGGAAAAAGCTGGAGGAGGCGGGCCTTTTTACCATGGGAGATATTGCCCGCTGTTCTCTGGGAGGGGACCGGGATTACCACAATGAGGAATTGCTGTACAAGATGTTCGGCGTCAATGCGGAACTGCTTATTGACCATGCCTGGGGATGGGAGCCTGTCACCATGGACCTGGTCAGGGCATATCGGCCGGAGACCAACTGTATCAGTTCCGGGCAGGTATTACAATGTCCCTATGATTTTGAGAGGGCCAGACTGGTGGTGCGGGAGATGGCTGACGCATTGGCTCTGGAACTGGTGGAAAAGAGAATGGTAACGGATCAGGTGACATTGACGGTGGGGTATGACAGAGACAATCTGACGAATCCGGGAGACAGAGGAAGGTACAGGGGTGAGGTCACTGTGGACCGATATGGCAGAAGAATCCCCAAACATGCCCACGGCACCGCTAACCTGAAAGTCCGGACTTCTTCCGGCCGGAAGATCGTGGAGGCAGTGATGAAACTATATGAGGAAATTGTGGATCCCGTTCTGACCGTCCGCCGTGTAATTCTTGGCGCCAACCGCCTGGTGGATGAAAAAGAGGTCGGAGGAGAGGATACTTATGTGCAGATGGACTTGTTCACTGACTACGGAGCCATGGAGAGAGAGAAGGAGGCGGAGGATACAAAGTTGGCCAAGGAGCGGAAACTGCAGGAAGCGGTGTTGGCCGTGAAAAAGAAATATGGCAGAAATGCTGTCTTAAAGGGGACGAGTTTACAGGAGGGGGCCACTGCCAGGGAGCGCAACCATCAGATCGGAGGACACAAGGCATGAATTATGATGATATCCTCCATCTGCCCCATCCCGTATCCACCAGACATCCCCAGATGCCGCTTCTGAACCGGGCGGCTCAGTTCTCACCCTTTGCTGCTCTGCCCCTGGAACAGATTGGTCCGGGGACAGAGGAGGAGCAGGAGGAGAGGCAGGAGACTATGCTTGAATAAATTTCCGAATGTTTTTCTCCTGGGCCTGGGGATTCAGCTTCAGGATCTGGTCACGAATCGCCTGACAGGCATCCTGAGGGGAGAGGGCAGTGGATAAGTCCTCTTTCCAAAAATCTTCCACGGTGCAGAATACGGTGCTGTTCCATCCATATCCCTGCCCCTGTCGATTTTTTTTCTGGGTCTGGCCGCACATGGTGATAAACAGGTTTCTCTGCAGGCTTACCAGCGCCCGGTCGAAACGGGAGGCGTCTTCTTTTTGAATGCTGCAGATGCGCTTCAGGTCGTGGAGGGCGACCTGGCCGTTTTCACTGATTGCCTTATAGATGCTGCTTTCCATCTGGCTGGCTTTCCCCTCGTCATACCATTCGTCAAAGACCATGCCATGCCTGCGCACGGTCAGAAACAGGGGATACCATTCTTTTGTGATATAGCCGCTGGTACCAAAAAACACCTTGGCATAGGCGATATCGTCCCGTTCTTTCAGAACCCGCATCCGCCATTCCCAGGGATCGGTCTCGGGATCGCCGGTATGCCATCTGATCCGCGAATCTTCCGGGGTGGAGTTCCAGTCGAAAGGGATAACCGCATGGATTCCCTTTGCATTGCCTCCGCCCATGGAAAAACCGCATTTTATAAGTTCACCGCAAAATTCTTCAAAAGAGTTCACCATTTACTTATCCTCCCGGTATGGCATGGCAGCCGGATTCCTTCTGTGATTTCCGACCTGAGCCGGAATTATTTTACCAAATAAAACAGGACACCATAGTGTCTTGTTTTGCGGCATAATAGACGAAATGTATAAACTTTGCGTCAGAGCCGGATTCCCAGACATAAAAGCAGTAAGTTCTTAATGATCCAGTTTACCGCCACGAGGCACAGTGCGCCATAGAGATACCAGCTGCGGAACCGCAGACCGTGGAAATAGCGGAAACGGGTGAGCCTGGCTGCCCCGTGGGAGAGCATAAATGCCCCGTAGAGCAGGGCGGCGTAGGGCACCAGCGGGTGATACCACAGGGATTGCAGAATATGGCCGTGAAGCAGGCTGACAAAGGCCCTTGTGCCGCCGCAGCCGGGGCAGTAAAGACCGAAGTATTTGTACAGCACGCAGGGGGGCAGGGAAAGATGTGGCAGGAGTACATAATAAAACAGTACCCCTGCCACAAGGCTTATTCCCAGGAAAACGCCTCCCAGGCAAAATAAATTATCCTCCAATGACCGCTGCTTCCTCATGGGTTACATGTAGGAAGTAATGTCAATACCGGCGGCAGCCAGCATGCCCATGATGGCAACGCTGAAAATGATCCAGATCACGGCAAATACGATACCGATGATGGAACATACCAGACCGGCGGTAGCCAGACCGCTTTTCTGCTTCTTCTTGGACATTACGGAGCAGATGATGCCGCCCACGCCCAGAGCAATGCCCAGATAGGTGATGCAGCAACCCAATACAATGGAAGCAATTCCCAGAATCAGGGAAACGATAGCCAGAGTATCGGTTTTCTGGGGTCCCTCGGGGGGTGTAGGCTGCTGATAGTTGTTTTGGAAGTTTTGACCGTCCATTTTTTAATCCTCCTCATAATGAATGAATTGTTTGGAGCTTCGCACCCGGTGCGTCACTCGGATAACGGTATGCCATTACCGTCCACATTTATCTTACCAACCAGGATCATGATACCTTCTACCAGACCCCAGATGGAAGTGGCCATAACAAAAAAGATACCTACGAACACACAGCAGAGCACATAACCCACGATGGTCAGTACCAACTGGATGACCGCTTTTTGGGTATAACCCAAATAAAAATTATGTACGCCGAACTGTCCCAGAAAGATTCCGAACAGGCCTGCCGCAATCTTGGATTTGGCATTGGCGTTTACCGGCGGATAGCAGGGAACGCCGCAGCTAAGGCAGACGGTGGTCTCCGGGGTCACGGGCTTGCCGCAGTTATGGCAGTAGTTGGTGCCCAATCCCTTGCCTGCGCCGCATTTTACGCAGAGTACGGCTTCGTCAGACATATAGGGTTCACCACAGTTTTTGCAATAATACATTTTATACCTCCTGCATACCTGGAGCTATGCCCACTGTATGCCGCAATCCGAAAAAAGTTTTAACTTCAAACTATTTTCTTTCCACAAAAGGAGCGCATCATGAAGCATCATGAAATGCGCTCCCCGTTGCCGATCAAGTAAATGCAGACTTACTTTAAAATCTTGATGCCGCCGATCAGAGGAATCTCTTTTTCCTCTTCCTTGCAGGCGGCGATCAGACCAATGATCCAGCATACGAACACGAAGATGCCCAAAAGGCCGGCCACAATGTTGACGAAAGGAATCACGCCCAGAACCCCTATGATAATTTGGGCGATGTTCACAATCAAAGCCTGGTTAAGATGAAACTTAGCCCCCTCCTTGTCACCTGCAAAAAATGCAACCAGCCAGCCAATCCAAGTGATGTAAGCTAAAATACCAGTTACTTTCTTGTCCATAACGCATAACCTCCTATGTATTTTTAATATAATTCTCATTATAATAGAAAAAATTTGTTATTGCAATACATTTTTCCAAATTTGACCGAACAAATTAATCGGGTTCTCTTTCCTCTGTATTTTCCCCCCGCAGATGTGCCAGGATTACCTGCATCCGCTTGCAGGCACGGACATAGTTTTCACGGGCGTATTCTTCCATTTCCTGATGAAAGCCGTCTTCGTAGGCCTTGTGGTAGGAGGCAGCGGCTTCCTCCATGTACCGGCCTGCCTCGTCCGCCAGATCTTCCAGATAATCATATTCTTCCGGGAAGTCAATATTGGCGAACTTCATGAATTCTATTTCCATCTCGTCCAGATAGGAGAGCAGATCGGAGGTAGCGTAACGGATACTGTTTTCTTCGGCTTCAACCTGGATGGCGTCGATTTTCGACCCAATGGCGGATACGTTCTCGCAAAAGGCAGCTATCTCGCCGTCAAATTTGGCGTTTATGGGATTTTCACCGCAGCCTGTCAGCAGGAGCAGGCAGACTAAGGCAGGCAACAGTTTTTTTCTCACGGGTATCTCCTCTCAAGATATGTTTTTGCCAGAAGCTGTTTTTCTTATCACTTTAGCATAAAAGCAGAGAAGCAACAAGTATAAAATATCCCCTGTCCGGCACAATATCCCATTAATAAGGCAATTTCAGGAAGGGAGTTTTTATGGCTGAGAACAGAGAAAACCAATACAGCGGACAGTTGTCCCAGGGCACGGGCAGCCGGGAAGAAAATAAAGGCGGGGATTCCCGGACTGCCGTCAGCGGCTGTCTGGAGCAGGACAGTGTCTGGCTGAATCAAAAACTTGCCACGGATCGCAATTTTGATGTGGTGACCCGCACCATCGAGGTGGGAGGCCGGGAGGCGGCCCTGTATTTTATAGACGGTTTCTGCAAGGACGATTTGCTGCAAAAGCTGCTGCAATATTTTATGGATATGAAGCCGGAGGATATGCCCCAAGACGCGTCCCAGCTGCTGAAAAAGGGATTGCCCTACATCGAGGTGGATCAGGAGAAGGAGTGGGAAAAAATAACCTCCAGCGTGCTTTCCGGCATATTTGTGCTGCTGGTGGAGGGCTATCGGGAGGCGGTGCTGATCGATGCCCGTTCTTATCCATCCAGAGGTGTGGAGGAGCCGGAAAAGGATAAGGTGCTGCGGGGCTCCAAGGACGGCTTTGTGGAGACGGTGGTGTTTAACACGGCGCTGATCCGGCGCAGGATCAGAGACACGGATTTGCGCATGGAGATGATGAGTGCCGGCAAAAGTTCCAAGACGGACATTGTGCTCTGCTATATGGATTCGCGGGTGGATCAGGGATTTTTGGAGGAGATCAAGCAGAAGATCCGGAATATACGGGTAGATTCTCTGACCATGAACCAGGAATCCCTGGCGGAATGCCTGGTTCCCGGGAGATGGTGGAATCCTTTTCCCAAGTTTAAGTATACGGAGAGACCGGATACGGCGGCGGCCCAGGTGCTGGAGGGAAATGTGATTTTGCTGGTGGACAATTCTCCTTCGGCCATGATTCTGCCCACCACTATTTTTGATGTGGTGGAGGAGGCGGACGATTATTATTTTCCGCCTGTGACAGGCACTTATCTGCGGATGACCCGTTTTCTGATCTCACTGTTGACCTACCTTATGACGCCCACTTTCCTGCTGCTGATGAACCATCCTCAGTGGATTCCGGAGGGCTTTTCTTTCATTATGCTGCAGGAACCGCCCAATATCCCCCTGGTGTGGCAGTTCCTGATCCTGGAACTGGCCATAGACGGGCTTCGGCTGGCGGCGGTGAACACGCCCAATATGCTGAGTACGCCTCTCAGCGTCATGGCCGCGCTGGTGCTGGGAGAGTTCTCCGTCAACAGCGGCTGGTTCTCCAGCGAGGTCATGTTGTATATGGCTTTCGTGGCCATCGCCAACTACACCCAGGCCAATTATGAATTGGGTTACGCATTGAAATTCATGCGCATAATCACGCTGGTCCTCACGGCCATCTTCGGCATCTGGGGATATGGCGCAGGGTTGTTGGTGGCGGCTCTGTGTATGTGCTGCAACAAGACGCTTTCCCATCGCAGTTATCTATATCCGCTGTTTCCGTTGAACCTTATAAAGCTGCGGAATCGCCTGGTACGCAGGCGTCTGCCCAGGGCCAGACAGGAGTGAGCGGGACAAAACAATTTTTGTATGGATTACCCTATTCCTTTTTATCCGGGAATGGGGTATACTTTTTGGGAAAAATGAAAGCAGGGAATGCAGCGGGGGAGGGGCATATGACACATGAGATAAAGACGACAATACAGCGGATAGAGGCAAAACCGGGGCAGCGTCTGCTGGTGGTCAGCGATATTCATGGGCATTTGGACCGCCTCATACAGTTATTGCGGCAGATGGATTACGGAGGGGACGATTTGTTGATTCTGGTGGGGGATCTGATTGAGAAAGGTCCGGAAAGCCTGCGGGTGCTGCAATATGTGATGGATCTGGCCCAACGGCAGCCGGTATATGTGTCCATGGGAAATGTGGATCTGGGGAGGCTTCTCAAGGTGGAGGACGATTCGCCGGAGGGTGTGGCGGATTGGGTGGGATTCCTGGGTTGGGCAGAGCGGGTCTGGGGCGGCAGCCTGTTTCATGAGATGTTGGCGGATATGGGAATTCCCGCCGGCCAGGTAACGGGAGAAAGGGCGGCGGAGTACCGCAGCCATATGCTGGTGCAGTTTCATGACGAACTGGAATTTCTCCGAAGCAGACCCACCATTCTGACGGCGGGCAGATATTTGTTTGTCCACGGGGGGATTCCCACAGAGGAACTGCAGACGCTGGAGGGAACAGACCCGGCAGCCTATCTGAAAAATGATAATTTTTGGAGTCAGGGGTATGCTTTTCAAAAATATGTGGTGGTGACAGGTCATTGGCCCACCTGCCTGTACCGGGCAGACAAAGAGGACGTGAGTCCCCTGTTTGACAGGGAGAGGCAGATCCTGTGTATAGACGGGGGCAACGGACTGAAGCGCGGGGGACAGTTAAACGGGATCATTTTGCCGGACTGTCAGACAGGGATTGAGGGGATCAGTTGGACGGGATATGACGGATTTCCACTGGTGGAGGCCCTGGAGGGACAGGCGGGCCGGGATTCTTGTGTGCATATCCAGTATTTTGAGAACCAGGTGGAACTTCTGGAGCAGAAGGGGGATATGGCGTTATGGCGGCAGATATCATCGGGCCGGGAGTTTGAGGGACCTGTGGACTGGATTTACCGGGACGGAGAAAGGCTTCATTACAGTGATTACGCGGATACTCTGCTGGAGGTGGAGCCCGGGAACCGGCTGTCTGTACTTCAGCAGACCGGCGCGGGATATTATTGTAAAAAGAACGGCCTGATCGGCTGGTACAGGGGTATGGCCCGACCGGTGAAACAGGAGTTGGCGTTGCTGTCCGGAGTTCCGAACAGGGAAGAGCGCCATCGCCGGAAGAGGGAACTGGCGGTATATGAACTGCTGGACCGCCTGGGAATCTGCTTTCAGCGGATCGACCATGCCCAGGCCAATACTATGGAAGCCTGCCGGGAGGTGGAGGAGGCGCTGGGCGGAGCGGTGGTATGCAAAAATCTGTTTTTGTGCAACCGTCAGCGGACAGAGTTCTATCTGCTGATGATGCCCGGGGACAAGCTGTTTAAAACCCGGGAACTTTCCGCTCAGATCGGCAGTTCCCGGCTGTCCTTCGGGGAGGCGGTGTACATGGAGAAGTATCTGAGCGTCAGTCCCGGCAGCGTCAGCGTCATGGGTCTGATGCATGACACGGAAAATCGGGTGCAGCTTTTGATGGACCGGGATATTTTGCGGTGGGAATATTTCGGCTGCCATCCCTGTATGAATACATCCACCATTCGTATGAGAGTTGGGGATTTGTTGGAGAAATTTCTGCCCGCGGTGGGACATGCACCCAGATATGTGGATCTGAAAGGGACTGACTGAGATAGCAGAAAATCTTCACGCAGGTTAAAAAAATCTAACGGAAGGTTTACTTTTCCTCCATTGTGTACGAGGTGGAGTTGGCTTTATACTATAGTTATCATTTCGATGAAGCCGCTGGGAAGCAAAAAGCGGGTATGGCCGGGATGTTTTACCGACGGGGCTCGGGTTGTACATACAATGGAAAGGTTGGGGTAAACTTATGGAACAAAAAATGGGAGCAAAAATCACGGCGCTGCGCAAGGCAAGGGGGATGACCCAGGAGCAGCTTGCGGCAGCGCTGGGGGTGTCGGGTCCGGCGGTGAGTAAATGGGAAACGGGCAGTTCCTGTCCGGATATTATGCTGCTCTGTCCGCTGGCCCGAGTCTTGGGCACCAATGTGGATACTCTGCTGTCGTTTGAGGAGGAACTGTCCCAGGAGGATTTGGAGAACTACATGGGGGAGATCATCGAACTGGCGCGGGAAGGTAAAATATCCCGGGCGGAGGAGAGGCTGAACGGGCTGCTGCATAGATATCCTACGGATATACCTCTCAAATTCAGTGCCATAGCCGCGTTGTCCCTTTTTAACATGAACGGGGAAGATGGGCAGCAGGGCACAGCCGGCGGAGATACGGACCGTTGGACCAGGCAGAAAAAGGATCTGGCCCAGGCTCTGTGTCGAAGCGGGGATCCCGCTTATTATTTTCATGCCCTGTCTATATTGGTGTCTCTGCACCTGGAGGAGGGAGAACTGGAAGAGGCTGAAAAACTGCTGAAAGAAAACCAGACAAACACAGGGGATTTCACCGCTCTCTGGGTGAGACTCTATCTCAAGAGAGGGCAGAGGGACCAGGCGCTTCGTGCCCTGCAAAGACAGGCATATAAGCTGGTGTATGACCTGCGTACCTGTCTTATGGGCCTGCTGGGAGAGGAAATTTCGCCGGAACAGGACAGGGCGCTGGAGATTTGCCGGATACTGGAGCAGATTGACAGCCTGTTTTCCGTGGGGGGAAACATGGGTGCGGGCCTGGCTGCGGAGGTTTATCTGCGTGTGGGAGAGCAGGAAAAAGCGTTGGTATGTCTGGAGCGTTTGGCGGATCGGATGACCGAGCGGATGGATCCTCCCAATCCGCTGGTCTTTGCCCCGTCTATCGCGCCGGAACCTGAAAAATTAGTCATTAACAGAGAGATCCGGCTGGCTATTCTGCAGGGGCTGGAAAAGGATGCCTGCTTTGAGCCGCTTCGAGGCCGGGAGCGTTTTCAGGTCTTGCTGAGGAAGGTGGCAGAGAGCCTTGAGCCTGAAAAAAAGGCTTGCAGTTTTGGAATAGAAGTGGTATAGTGTTAATACATTCGCATATCAGAAAATCTGGGCATGGTATCGGCTATTCGGCATTTGCCGAAGATAAGCGGGACATTTCGCCCCTAGTTTACCTGAAAACATTAATTGGCAGATAGGTAGAGTAAATTCGGATGTTGTACATCCTTAACTGCTTGACACAAAGAAGGCGTATATTTGGAGCGGATGTTCCAAATATGTATTTAAACTATATATGTGGGCAAAGTCCGGGATTCCTCTCCTTTCTGCGGTCTTACGACAGAAAGGAGTCTCAATGACCGAAAAAGCACAAATCGTTTTTAACAGTCCACAGGTTCAGAATCCAAATCTTCGGGACAGCAGCAGTAAAATTATTTTTGCGGATCATATTCTCAGTTCTCAATTCCTGCGTGACTATGCCGATCTGGAGATCCTGCGCCAAATCCGGCCTGAGGATATTGAGGATGTATCGGAGCGCTATGTCCCCTTATATAGTACGGAGCGAAACAGTGATACCGTCAAGCGGGTGGATCTCTCAAAATATTTGCCGGTCCGGGAATGCAGGACAGAAGATAGCCTGTCTGCGTCGGATCCGATCAAATGCAGGCGGACGGATACCGCGAATCTGCAGGGGCTGCCGCTTTACATTATTTCGCTGGTTGAACACAAAACAAAAGTAGAGTATAATGTGGTTATGCAGATATTGCGCTACATGGTTCATATATGGGAGGATTATGAAAAGGAGATGGACAGGATGCGTCCCGGTATCAGCAGGCGGAAAGGGTTTCGGTATCCGCCCATTCTTCCCATGGTGTACTACGAAGGTACAGACAGGTGGACGGCGCCGGAAGATTTGGCAGATAAAATTTACCATGGAAAACTTCTGGGGAAGTACCTGCCCCATTTTCGGTATCAGCTTGTCAATCTGCATGATTTCAGCAATGAAGAACTGCTGGAGAGAGGCGATGAAATTTCGCTTGCCATGCTGATCAACAAGATACAGACGTTTGAGGATATGTCGGAATTTACCAGCTTGTCCGAGGAAAAGCTGGAAAGTATCTTGAGGAATACGCCGGAGCACCTGTTGGAGACACTGGCCAATGTACTGCGTGCTTTGCTTTATCACATGAATCTATCGGAGAATGAGGTGGAAGGCGCAGTCGCCAAGATAAAGGAGCGAAAAATGGGATTATTATTTGAGAACGCGAAACTGGATATTTTGGAAGAGAGAAGAAAAGTGGAGATAGAGCGTCAGAAACTGGCTCAAGTGCAGCAGGAAGCGGCCCGGGTACAGCAGGAGGCAGAGAAGGCGCAGCAGGAGGCAGAGAAGGCGCAGCAGGAGACAGAGAAGGCGCAGCAGGAGGCAGAGAAGGCACAGCAGGAAGCAGCGCAATCGCAGCAAAGAGCGGCAGATTTGCAGAAGGAATTGCAGACGGCACAACAGGACCGGGAAGCGGCACAGTTGGATCAGGCCATAGTCTGTCATATTCTGCGTATGCTAAGACAGGGGAATTCCGATGAGGAGATTACGCAATCCATTATGCAACGTTTTTCTTTGAAAAGAGAACAGGCGGCAGAGAAACTGAACCTGGCATTTGGAGAATGATATCATATTTTTCAAAGAAATATTATTGGCTTGCAGCAGAATCCGCGCAAAATGACAAAAACCGCCCGATAGGTTGTAATCCTATTGGGCGGTCAGACTGTCAAAAAAGGTCAGCAAAAGCTGGCTTTTTTTGATATAATAAAATCAGAGGTGAAGACATGCTGATAAAAGAAAAGTCGGAAAGAAATACACTGGAAATGGTCAGTCTTGAAGGGGGCTTGTTCCACAGGATCATCTGTTACGGAAAATTGACTGCGCTGTGGATTTTATTCATATTTATGATTTTGTGGAAGACTTTTATTGTTCGGATAACGGGCGTCCCTGCGTTGATTCCGTGGTCCTGTTTAAGATGGTCCTCATCCAGCACCTGTATGGAATCCCATCCCTGCGGCGTACCGCGGAGGAAATTAATATGAACATTGCGTACCGGTGGTTTCTGGGATATCTGCTCAATGAACCGGTCCCTCATTTTGCCGCCATCAGTTAAAACTTCAGGCACCGATTCAGCGAGGACACCATAGAAAAGGGGTTTACCTGGATCCTTTTTGAGGCGCAAAAGAGCGGTTATCTTTCCCCGGAAGTAGTGTTTATGGACGGGACCCATATCAAAGCAAACGCAAACATCAAGAAGAAAATGAAAAAAGCGATCCCTTCTGCGGCGAAAGCCTATGAGGAGCAGCTTATGAAAGAGATCAATGAAGATCGCAGGGCACATGGAAAAAAGCCTTTTGACGGGAACTGCGGCGGCGGGAAACCCATGGAACGGGAGGTCATAGTATCAACGACCGATCCGGAGAGCGGCATGTTCCGGAAAGGGGATCATAAGCATTGTTTTGCGTATAAGGTCCATACCGTATGTGACAGGCATAACTTTATACTGGATACGGTGGTCACAAGTGGGAAGGTACATGACAGTGTAGCCTTTGATCAGCTTTATGAGAAGGTGACCGGACGGTTCCCTGAGATTCAAACAGCCACGATGGATGCGGGATATAAAACGCCGTGGATTTGTAAATATATCATATATAATGCGAGAATTCCATCCCTGCCTTGCAAGCGCCCGATGACGAAGAAAGGGTTTCATGAATGGTATAAATATGTATATGACGAATATCTGGATATTGTGATCTGTCCAGAATACAGGCGCTTGCTGTACAGCACGACCAACTGGAAAGGTTACAGGGAGTATAAGAGTCTGAAATATCAGTGCGCCGCATGTGGAACAAGACATTTATGCACGGAGAGCAGGGAATGTCAGAAGACAGTGACCCGCCATATCTGGGAGGATTACATAGAACAGGCGGAGGATATGCGGCATTCAGCGCAGGGAAAAGAAAGTTACCGATTCAGATCCCAGACAATAGAGAGGGTTTTTGCCGACGCAAAAGAAAAATATGGAATGCGTTATACGCCTTACCGGGGCCTGAAAAGAGTCCATATGTGGGTAAGGCTGAAATATGCTGCCATGAACCTTAAGAAACTGGCGATGTGGAAGTGGAAGGCAGTTCACCGACAGTTTTTTGTCACAATGAGTATGGCTGCTTTTAAAAAGAACCTCTGCTGTGCTGCTGCATAACAGAGGTTCTTTGACAGTCTGAGGGCCTCCCTGACGGGAAGCCCTTTTCCTTTTGTGTTTTAGCAGTCGCACCCGCAGTCACAGCCCGGCGTAGGCTCAGGGGTGTCGTCGCAGTCTTTGCAGCGGTCGAAGCCGGGATTAAAGGCGTAGAAGTTCCTGCTGTCCAATTTATCCTGGGTGATGCGCAGGGCTTCACCGAATCTTTGGAAATGAACGATTTCCCTCTCCCGCAGGAACTGGATGGGGGCACATACGTCCGGATCGTCCACCAGGCGCAGGATATTGTCATAAGTGCTGCGGGCCTTCTGCTCCGCTGCCATGTCTTCGAACAAATCAGTGATAATATCCCCTTTGGACTGAAATTCGCAGGCATTAAAGGGGATGCCGCCTGCCGCCTGGGGCCAGATTCCCAGTGTATGGTCTACATAGTACTTGTCAAAGCCGCTTTTTTGAATCTCTTCCATGCACAGATTGCGGGTGAGCTGGAATACGATGGCGCCGATGATCTCCAGATGTCCCAGTTCCTCGGTGCCGATGTCGTTCAGCAGTCCGGCCACTTCCTTGTAGGGGGTGGCAAACTTTTGGGACAAATACCGCATGCTGGCAGCCAATTCGCCGTCGGGACCTCCGAACTGGGAGATGATGACTTGGGCCAGCTTTGCGTTGGGCTCTTTGATGTTCACAGGAAATTGCAGTCTGCGTTCATAACTCCACATAGATTAACACTCTCCTTCCCATGGAAGAGGAGCGGCGCCCCATCTCCATTCTTTGTTAGATTCCGCCAGGTCCTTGGTGAGGGGGAAAAACCGCATGGAGAAATCCCGGCTCATCTTGTTCTTGATCCGTACATAGTGGTTGAAGTATTCCATGGCTTTCTGGTCAAAGGGGTGGGTGTCCAGATACAGGGACAGGTCCACCAGCACAAAGTCCACGATGCTGATATCGTTTAGCATACGCATTCCTTCCTGGCTCAACATTTCACACATCTCCTTCCTGTAAACGGTTTATGCAGTTCAGGAAAGATGGTTCCGATGCGGAAGCCTTCTTCCAGATTGTCACAGATTTTGTCAAACTGCTGCCAGGGCACATAGGCCATGCCCACCGGGAACTTGTCGCAGTTGCCGTCAAAACCAAAGTCTTTCATGCTGCTCCTTTCATAACTTGCGAGATTGGTTAATATTATGGTATGATCAAGAGAAATATTTGTGCAAAGCTATTGACCGTGGGCTCAGGGATCGTTTATAATGTGATTCTGACAGGGTAAATGCATATTGCATATTTTATAATTTGACTTTCATGGACTCCCAGAGGAGGATGTAAAATGAGCGAGACGAAACAGGTGAACGGCAGCATCTGGCACAGCATCAGTACCAGCCGGATCAAGCCTACGGATTTTATCTGCGTGATTGAGATTTCCAAGGGCAGCAAGAACAAATACGAACTGGACAAGGAGACGGGACTTCTGATCCTGGATCGGATTCTGCATACCTCTACCCACTATCCGGCTAATTATGGTTTTATACCCCGTACATATGGCGATGACGGTGATCCCCTGGATGTGCTGCTGCTTTGTTCCGAGCCTATTCAGCCCATGACGCTGGTGCGCGCTTACCCCATCGGTGTGATTTCCATGCTGGACAATGGCAAAAACGACGAAAAGATCATTGCGGTGCCTTTCGAGGATCCCAATTATAACTGCTATCATGACATCTCTGAACTGCCGCCTCACCTGGTGCAGGAGATGGAGCATTTCTTTACTGTATATAAGTCTTTGGAGAACAAGACTACGGCCGTAAACGAGAAAGGGGACCGGGAGGAGGCTGTCAGGGTAATCGAAAAGTGCCTGAACCACTATATAGACACTTTTGTGAAAGGCTGGTAGAGAGAGCAACTTTTGGTTGCACCCATTGGCAAAAATTGTATATTTTGGTTGGTTTCCATTTTCAAGGGGAAATGCTATAATAATGTCCGTGTACTCCCATGTAATTTGTGGACAATTTACTTACAGGAGGATAAAGGCGACAATGGGTTTTGCGGAAAAAATATACGCGCTTCGCACACAGGCAGGGATGTCACAGGCGTATCTGGCGGAGACTTTGCAGGTCAGTCGACAGACTGTATCAAAATGGGAATTGGGCACGTCTTACCCCGAGATTGAAAAACTGTTGGCCATCAGCGGCCTGTTCCATGTGACCACAGACTATTTGCTGAAGGAGCAGCCTGCCTCACAGGAGAGCGCCAAGCTGGATCGACTGGTACTGCGGTTTCTGGGGTATGCCCAGGACATGGACAGTATATCCCGGGATCTGGTGGACATTATGAGGGACGGTATTATCGACGATGTGGAGAAAGTGCGTATGAACGAGATTGTAAAGACTCTGAATGAAGTGGCCCATATGATTGAGGAGATCAAGCTGGCACTGCGAAATAACGGAGTCTGCTGAAAGATGTCGGAAGACATCTTTTTTTGTGCGCTTTTTAGTTGACGGGTCAGGGCCAACGGACTATAATTAGCATGTTAGTGGCGACTTACATTATAGGGTTGCGCTGTGCAGGGACTCATCTGTTATCCCATGTGGAAGGCTGGGAGGACATGCGCAGGCGGGGAAGAAGGCGGCAGATATATGACATTATATGAGGCGTGTAAGAACAGAGAATATACGGTGGAGGGATTGTTTGTGGAAGCGGCGGTAACCAGGCGGCTGCAGGCATTGGGGCTCAATGACGGCACCCGGATCAGGATCTTAAACCGAAAAAAGCGGGGGGCGCTGATCATCCAGGTGCGGGGTACCAGATTGGCTCTGGGCAGGCATCTCTCCTCCAATATTGAAGTCAGTGAATACACGCGGGAAGGATAAAGGAATGCGTTATGCAATAACGGTGTTCTTTGCCTTCTCGGGAAAGATAAATTTGTGATTTGGAGAGAAGAGGAAATCATGGAAAAACAACGCATATCCGATAAAAAATATATTCATGTGGCCTGTGTGGGCAATCCCAACTGTGGTAAGACCACCCTGTTTAACGCCTTGACGGGATCCCGGCTGAAGGTGGCCAACTGGCCAGGGGTCACGGTGGAGAAAGTGGAGGGGGAGACGGAGTATGAGGGCATGGGAATCCGACTGGTGGATACCCCGGGCATTTATTCCCTGACCTGTTATACGATTGAAGAAAAAGTTACACGGAGTTGTGTCATGGACGATGAAATCGATGTGATAATTAACATCGTGGATGCCTCTTCTCTGGAGCGTAACCTGTATCTGACACTGCAGCTTCTGGAGCTGGGAAAGCCTGTGGTGCTGGCCCTGAATATGATGGATATTGTGAAGGAGCGGGGCATGGAGATAGATCTGCACCGGCTCCCGGAGATGCTGGGTGGGATCCCGGTGGTCCCTGTGTCCGCTGCCCGCCGCACCGGGCTGGACATCCTGCTCCATGCGGTGGTACACCACTATGAAGAAGGAGCCGAGGAGTACATTTTGGATTATCCTTCAGAGATCGAGGACAGGATTGCCAAGCTGTCCGTGATGATGGAGGCTCATTATCCTACCCATTCATCGGTGCGCTGGCATGCCATCAAGCTGCTGGAAGACGATGAGGAAGTGCGCATAGAGCACCCCATTCAAACCGCAAATGTGGTGGAACGCAGCTATGAAAAAGACATTATTCAGTGTAAATATGCCTATATTGAACATGTGGTGGCGGACACCCTGTTTCACCGGGACAAAAAGGCTGCTACCACGGACAGGGCGGACAGGCTTCTGACCCATCCGGTGTTGGGAATCCCTGTTTTCCTGCTGATCATGTGCCTGGTTTTTTTCCTGACCTTTACAGTGGGGGATTTGCTTAAAGGGGTGTTTGAGCAGGGACTGGAAATTTTCTCTGATTCAGTAAGCCGTCTGTTTACGGCCATGCAGGTGGCGGGATGGCTGCAGTCCCTGGTGGTGGACGGCATTATTGCAGGGGTGGGCGGAATCCTCACCTTCCTGCCCAATATCTTCATCCTTTTTCTGGCTTTGGCGGTGCTGGAGGATAGCGGCTATATGTCTAGGGTGGCCTATGTGATGGATTCTGTAATGGGCAGGGTGGGACTGTCCGGCAAAGCATTCCTTCCCATGATTCTGGGGTTTGGCTGTACCGTTCCCGCCATCATGGCCACCCGGGCCCTGGAGACGGAGCGGGACAGACGCAAGACCATGCTGGTTACTCCCTTTATGTCCTGTTCGGCCAGACTGCCCATCTATGTGTTGTTCTCCGGAATGTTTTTTCCGGACTGTGCAGGGCTGACGGCATTTTCTCTGTATGTGGCAGGTATGGTCCTGGCTATTCTCTCCGCCATGGTACTCAACAAGCTGGAGAAGGGAAAAGCCAACGACTCTTTGCTTATTGAACTGCCGGAGTACAAGCGGCCCAACGCCCGGACCATCCGCATTTATGTGCTGAACAAAGTCAGAGATTATCTTTCCAAGGCGGGAACTACCATTTTCCTCGCCTCTATTGTGATCTGGTTCTTGCTGAATTTCGGTGTTGGGGGTATGGTGGAAAGTCCGGCGGATAGTTTTGGAGCCGTGATCGGGCGGCTGCTGGTGCCGGTACTGTCCCCTGCGGGCCTTGGCATGTGGCAGATCGGGGTAGCGCTGCTCTCAGGTATCTCCGCCAAGGAGGTGGTGGTATCCAGTTTTGCCGTACTGTTCGGTGTGTCCAACGCCAATTCCGCCGCGGGTATGGAGACCATTGTGGCCAATGTGCAGGCGGCTTACCCTGGCTTTGGCCCTTTGAACGCTTACTGCCTTATGCTGTTCTGTCTGCTGTATGTGCCCTGTGTGGCTACCGTGGCGACAGTGAAAAAGGAGAGCGGTTCCTGGGCTTTCACTCTGAAGATGATCGCTTTTGAACTGGCACTGGCCTGGGGGGTAACCACATTGGTCTATCAGATGGGGCTTTTGCTTTTGCGCTGATTGGAAACGGAAATCAGGAAAGGATATTTCGGAATTTTTGCTTGCAAATCTTTTCCGTATATGCTACTATATCTCCAGAGCATATATTCTTTTCTCTTTTGATGTTTTCTCTTTATCAGTACATCGGAAAATCTATGCTTGGAACTCAAACAGGAGAGCAACTGAACACAGGCAGGGGATTTTCGGGATGCGGTATTGATATGCGGACATTTTGGATGTTTCCTGTGCGGCAGACAGGGGCGGCAGAGTGCATTCATTAAGGAGGGCGCATTATGACAGAGAGCGAAAAATTAGATTTAATTCTCTCGAAACTCGGTAAGCTGGACAAATTGGAGGCGCAATTTGGCGGATTTAACGAGAGGTTGAAGAGGCTGGAGACGGAATTCGGCAAATTTAACGAGAGGTTGGAGAGGCTGGAGACGGAATTCGGCAAATTTAACGAGAGATTGAAGAGGCTGGAGACAGAATTCGGCGAATTTAAGGAAAGGTTGGACAGGCTGGAAGCAGATTTCGGTGAATTCAGGGGAAGGCTGGATCGGCTGGACAGTGATGTTACAGGCATAAAGTTGATTCTTGAAAACGAGATTCGACCAAATATTATGCGCGTTGCGGAAGGACATCTGGACTTATATCGGAAGTTGAGAGAAGCGACCAGGATTGATGATGAAAAGGAAATGATAGCGATACGGGTCAATATCATGGAAGAGCAGCTGCGGACCATCAAAGAACGGCTTGACCAGATTGCATAATGTCCGAAAATAAAAATCAGGAGAGTAGCCTATGAGCAGTATGAGAGGAATTGATACCCCGATTCGTCAACGCAGGCGGATGGTGTTCCGAGAGGTAGCCAATCTGGCATATACCTCAACCAACCTGCGTGATGATATGGAAGCGCTGCCTTACAAGTTGGTGGACTATGAGGAATCGGAGTACTGGGAGAGCGTGTACCGGGACCGGGCCATTATCCGGGAGCGGATTCGGCTGGCCATGGGCATGAGCCTGCGGCCGGAGAACCGCAACCGTCCCGGACATCTGACAGAAGGGATGGAGGAGAGCAATATAGCCGAGAAATATTACGAGCCTCCTCTGATGCAGGTGATCCCTTCAGCCTGCAATGCCTGCCCTGAGAATATGTATGAAGTCACCAATGCCTGTATGGGTTGTGTGGCTCATCCCTGTCAGCTGGTGTGCCCCAGAGGTGCCATTCGCTTTGAGAAGGGAAAGTCGGTGATCGACCAGGAAAAATGTATCAGGTGCGGTAAGTGCAAGGAAATCTGTCCCTATGATGCCATCACTCACAGGGAGCGGCCCTGCAAGGCGGCCTGCGGCCTGGGGGCCATCAGAAGCGATGCCCACGGCAGGGCGGTAATTGATAATCACATGTGCGTGTCCTGCGGACAGTGCATGGTGAGTTGCCCTTTCGGCGCAGTGGCTGACAAATCTCAGATTTTTCAGCTGATTAGGGCAATGCAGTCCGGCAAAAGCGTGATTGCGCAGGTTGCTCCGGCTTTCGTGGGACAGTTCGGGCCGAAGGTGACTCCGGATATGTTTAAAACGGCTTTGAAGGAACTGGGATTTGCGGATGTATACGAGACAGCCATCGGCGCGGACGCGGGCTGTATGGCGGAGGCGGAACATTATGTGAAAGAAGTCGCCACGGGACAGCAGGCGTTCAGCTTGACTTCCTGCTGCCCCTCCTGGATCATGATGGCGGAGCATCTGTTCCCCGAGACGATTGACAAGATCAGCCCGGAACTGACTCCCATGGTGGCCACGGCCCGAAAGATTAAGGAAGATCATCCGGACTCCCTGGTGGTATTCATCGGCCCCTGCGCCTCTAAGAAACTGGAAGCCATGCGCACCACAGTGCGCTCCGATGTGGACTTTGTCATAACCTTCGAAGAATTGGCGGGCATGTTTGAAGCCAGGAATATCCTGGTGGAGGAGATTCAGGCCCTGGACCATATGGAGGATGCCACCGCCGCAGGACGGGGCTATGGCGTGGCGGGAGGGGTGGCCTCCGCCATCGAGGCGTGTATCAAGGCGTACTATCCCGGCACGGAAGTGCGCATTGAGCATGCAGAGAGTTTGACAGAGTGCAAAAAGGCACTGTTATTAGCCAAGGCGGGCAAGATGAACGGCTGCCTGATTGAGGGAATGGCCTGCCCGGGGGGCTGCATCGCAGGTGCGGGAACCAATATTGCCCTGGGCCAGGCGGCCAGGGAACTGAGCAAATTCCAGGAGGCCGCTCACGATCAGATACCGTGTAAAGATCCCTTATAGTATACTGATCCATATAGGGACGCGAAGGCGGCCATAGATGGATCACCGGAATGTATGGTGTAAAGGGATATGCGGAACTTAAAACAGCAAATCCCCTTACAGTATGCTGATCCATATAGGGACGCAAAGGCGGCCATAGATGGATCACCAGAATGTATGGTGTAAGGGGATATGCGGAACTTATAATAAGAAAGGAAATAGAGAGATGGAAAAGATAAGGACTAGATATGCTCCCAGCCCTACAGGAAAGATGCATGTGGGGAACCTGCGGTCGGCGCTTTATGAGTTTTTGATTGCCAAGCATGCGGGGGGAGATTTTATGCTGCGCATTGAGGATACGGATCAGGAGCGCTTTGTGGACGGAGCCACAGAAATCATTTACCGTACTATGGCAAAGGCCGGATTGGTACATGACGAAGGTCCTGATAAGGATGGCGGCTATGGTCCCTATGTGCAGAGTGAGCGTATGAAAACCGGCATTTATATGAAATATGCGGAAGAACTCGTGCACAAGGGTGAGGCCTATTACTGTTTCTGCGACAGGGAACGCTTGGCTTCCCTGAAAACAGAGGTGGTGGAGGGCAAGGAGATCAGTATCTACGACAAGCACTGCCTGGGGCTTTCCAAGGAGGAGGTGGAGGCCAATCTGGCGGCGGGTAAGCCTTTTGTGATCAGGCAAAATATCCCGAATGAGGGGAGCACCACTTTTCATGATGAACTTTACGGTGATATCACGGTGGAGAACAGTGAGCTGGACGATATGATCCTGATTAAATCCGATGGTTTTCCGACTTACAATTTTGCCAATGTGGTGGACGACCATACCATGCATATCACGCATGTGGTGCGGGGCAATGAGTATTTGTCCTCCTCTCCTAAATATGTGCGTCTGTATGACGCCTTTGGGTGGCAGGTGCCAGTGTATATTCACTTGCCCTTGATCACCGATGAAAATCACAAGAAGCTGTCCAAGAGAAGCGGCCATTCTTCTTTTGAGGATTTGCTGGAACAGGGATTTGTGACGGAGGCTATTATCAACTATATCGCGCTGCTGGGCTGGAGCCCGGAGGATAACCGGGAGATTTTCACACTGCAGGAATTGATTGAGAACTTTGATTACCATCGTATCAGCAAGTCCCCTGCGGTGTTTGATATCGTGAAGCTGCGCTGGATGAACGGTGAGTATATTAAAGCCATGGATTTTGAAGGGTTTTATGAGATAGCAGAGCCTTATCTGAAGGAAGCATTGCCCGGACAGCTTGATCTTAAAAAAATTGCCGCGATGGTCAAGACCCGCATTGAGGTATTTCCTGATATTGCTGGGCTGGTTGATTTTTTTGCTGAGTTGCCGGAGTATGATATGGCCATGTATACCCATAAGAAGATGAAAACGGATGCCGCCTCTTCACTGGAGGTGTTGACGGAAGTGCTTCCCATCCTGGAGGCTCAGGAGGATTACAGCAATGACGGGCTCTATCAGGCGCTGAGCGCCTATGTGGAGCGGAAGGGCTGTAAGAATGGCTATGTAATGTGGCCCGTGCGTACCGCTGTGTCCGGTAAACAGATGACGCCTGCCGGTGCCACGGAGATCATGGAGATTTTGGGCAAGGAGGAGTCCCTGCGCCGCATCCGCAGAGGCGTTGAACTGCTGCAAAATGCATAGGCCGATGCCGGAGATTTTAGCGCATCTCAGCGAAGAACAGCGCCGGGCGGTAACACACGGGGCGGGGCCCATGCTGGTGACGGCAGGCCCCGGCTCCGGTAAAACCCATGTTTTGACCAGCCGCATTCTGTATCTGGTGCAGGAGCGGCTGGTCCCTCCTGGCCAGATCCTGGTGATCACCTTCACTAGGGAGGCGGCCCGTTCCATGCAAAGAAGATATCTGGAAATATCCGAAAAGTTCCTTTATTCCGAAGAGGCCCAATCCGGGCAGGTCAGCTTTGGAACCTTTCATTCCTTCTTTTATCAAATTCTAAGAAGTTCCGAGAAATATACCCGTTATCGTATAATCGGAGAAGCAGAAAAGCAGAAACTTATATACCCGCTGCTGAAAGATATAAAAGTCAGGCGGGGAGAAAACGACAAATATTTTGATCCGGTGAGCCAGGAGGACGTAAAAAGCATGCTTTCTGCCATGAGTTTTGATAAAAATACGGGCAGGATGCAGGAGGCTATGGGTCAGCTGCAGGAACCCTGGAGGGAATGCTACTGCAAGATTCGGCAGGGATTCGAAAAGGAGAAAGAACAGCGCAGGCAACTGGATCTGGATGACTTGCTGGTACTCACTGCCCGGGAATTGGAGCGGGACGCGGGTTTGCTGCAGTATTGGCGCTGCCGCTACCCTTATGCACTGGTGGACGAGTTTCAAGACTGTAACCCGGTGCAGTATGAGATTCTGAAAATGCTCTATCCCAAGGGAGGAAATCTTTTTGCTGTGGGGGATGATGACCAGGCCATCTATGGGTTTCGAGGGGCAGATCCCGGAATTATGCAAAAATTTATGGAGGAATATTTAGAGTCCGCTCCTGGTGCCGGAGCACAGGAGGAGATCGCCCATGTGGTACTGGGCAGGAATTACCGATGTGTTCAGAAGGTGGTGGATGCATCTGCCAAGGTTATTGCCTGCAATCGGCAGCGGGTGGAAAAACAATTTGCTTCCAACAGAGAGACCGAAGGGAATGTGCGAATTGTGGGTTTTATGGGAGGAAGGGAGGAGAGGGGCTATGTGCTGTCCCAATGTCGGGGCATGACACCTTTGGAATTGGACCGGTGGGCCGTCCTGTTCCGTACAGGCAGTCTGTTGGCGGCCTTCGGGGCGGAACTGATGCAGGAGGGAATTCCTTTTGTAGTCAGGGAAAAGCTGAACAATATTTATGAGCATTTCGTTGTAAGGGATGTGATGGACTATTTTCGGGCGGCTTACGGTTGTAGAGAGCGGCAGCTTTTTCTGCGGCTCTGGAACCGTCCCAGATTGCGGGTGGGAAGGGAGGCGCTGGATCACCCGGTGGTGGATTTCGAACATGTCAAAAAGTTTTACAGCGGGGCTTTCTGTCAAAATCCAAACGCTGTAAGGGATGTGGAGCAGTTTGAGAGAAAGTTGGAGCAGCTGCGGCGGTTTTCTCTGGAATTGGGAATCACCTTTATTCGAAGGGGCTTTGGATATGAGGAATTCCTGCGTCGCAGGGCCGGGGACAACCGGGAACTGCTGGAGAGTTGGTTGGAGGTGCTGGACTGGTTGGAGGGAGACTGCGCGGGATACAGGGATTTCCGGGAGTGGGAGCGCAGCCAGGAGAGTACAGCTCTCCGTATGTCTCAGGAAAGCAGTGGGAGTGTGTGTAACGCGGACAGGGAAAGCAGAGAAGGAGACGGATGCACAGGCATTGCAGGCAATGCTGCACAAAAAAAGGGCATACATATTTTGACCATGCATGCCGCCAAAGGCCTGGAATATGACAGAGTATTTCTGATGGACGTCAACGAAGGAAATATACCGAAGCTGAAAAGAGGCATCACCGTTACGGATTCTCTTTTGGAGGAAGAACGGCGTCTTTTCTATGTGGGGATGACCCGTGCCAGGGTCAGCCTGGAACTCCTGTACCAGACCGGTACCAGAGAGCGTCCCAGGCTTCCCTCCACATTCCTGCAGCCACTGTTAGAACAACAGGGCGTATGACTTCCGGCGTCAGCTGTTACTCCTCGTCCGGCAGGATCTCGTCGAATTCCTGATTGTCCAGAAACTCGTCAAAGGCATCTGTCACCTTTTCATACTCCTCATCACTGTCAATGTAGTCCAGCTCCGGCTCTTCGTTGGGATCGTCGGGATTTTCACTGTAACGGTAGAACCATACTTCACCGTCCTGATTCTCCCCTTTCTCATCCAGAGGCAGCAGTACGATATAGTCCTGGCCCTCCACCTCCAGGATGGTTATGACGGCACATGTCACGTCCTGTCCGTTGTCCAGGGACAGTTCCACGGTCATTTCCTCATTGGGTTCTTCATTTTTTCCCATAATAAGTACCTCTCTTTCTGCGATGTATCGCCCTTATGCCTAAACCCCATCCTGCCCTGCCGGGCCAAATATTCAAGGGCTATGACGGTCACATCTTCATTGTACAATATTGCATTTTTTATTGCAATAAGATTTACAGACGGAAAAAAATAGGCTATAATCTGATTATAAGAAAATGAAATTCAGTGATGGAATCCGTCTGCCGGGAAAGACGTCGGCAGGGGAGGACATGGGACTTTGGAACTACATATTTTTTCCGTCACCGGAGCCTGTATGATGGAAGGGAATATGCGGAACTCTAATTTAAGAAAGGAAAGCGTGGGCGATATGACATTTGAGAATTTTCCGCTCCCATATGGGGCATATCCCCTTGGACAGGGAATAGACGGCATCAGATTTTCTTTTCCCTCTCAGGAGGAAGACTGCGGCGTTCTGGTCTACCAGAGGGGAAGCGGAAGACTCTTGAAAAAGCATGCTTTCCGTCCCCAGGACAGGCTGGGCAGCATCCGCTACGGTGTGGTCACGGGCTTTCCGGCAGAGGGGATCAGTTATCTGTTTTACAGAGGGAATCAGGTGTTCCCTGACCGTTGGGGCCGGGCCTATGAACTTCAGGGGAAGTACGGTGCTCCCCGCAGCCCCGGAGATTATCGGGCGGTGATTGATGATGCTTCTTATGACTGGGGCGGCGATGCTTGCCCCAGAGTCCCCTATGAGGATGCGCTCTGTTACGGAATTCATGTGAGAGGCTTCACCATGCATGTCTCCTCCAAAGTTAAGGCCAGGGGAACCTTTGCCGGGATCGGGGAGAAGCTGGACTATCTGCAGGGCTTGGGGGTCACTACTCTGGAATTGCAGCCAATCTATGAACAGATAGAGATGGAGGATGCGCAGACATCTGAGGAATATAACAGGGAGCTTTATCAGCCCAGGGAGCCCCGACTGAATTATTGGGGCTATCAGGAGGGATATTACTATGCCCCCAAAAGTGGTTATGCCGCCTCGGCAGATGCTGCCACAGAACTCAGGGAACTGGTGAAAGCGCTGCATGCCAGGGGGATGGAATTGATTCTGCAATTTTATTTCCCGGACCATATATCTACGGACGAGATATTGGACGTGCTTCGGTATTGGATTTGGGCCTATCATGTAGACGGTTTTCACCTGATGGGGGGGAATCTGCAGGTCATGGCGATTGCGTCGGACCCGGCTCTCAGCGATTGCAAACTTTGGTATTATGATTTTCCCACAGAGCAAATCTACGGTTATCAAAAGATACCGGCCTATCGGAACCTGGCCGTCTATAATGACGGCTTTCAGCAGGAAATGAGACGGTTTTTGAAAGGGGATGAGGGCATGCTGCAGGGAGTGGCCCAAAGGATGCGCTGCAATCCCCTGCAGAAGGGCATAATCAATTATTTCTCGGATTATGCGGGCTTTACCATGATGGATCTGGTGTCCTATGACAGAAAGCACAATGAGGAGAACGGAGAGGACAACAGGGACGGCAGTGACTGTAACTTCAGTTGGAACTGCGGCGCGGAAGGGCCTTCCCGTAAAAAGCAGGTGACGGCGCTGCGGATGAAACAACTGCGAAACGCTTTTACCCTGCTGATGCTGTCCCAGGGGACCCCTTATATTTTCATGGGAGATGAGTTTGGGCGTACCCAAAAGGGCAACAATAATCCCTATTGTCAGGACAACGGTGTGACTTGGGTAAATTGGAGAGATTTGGAGAGAAGGAGGGTGCTGCACGATTATGTACAGGGATTGATCCGTCTGCGCAGGCGGTATGGCATCTTTCACCTGGAGCGGGAATGCCGATTGATGGACTACCGTTCTTGCGGAAGCCCGGATCTATCCTATCATGGTACGGAAGCCTGGAGACCTGCCTGGGAGCCTTACAATAGGCACATAGGCCTTATGCTCAACGGCGCTTATGGCGGAGAGGGGCAGGAGGATTGCTGGTATATTGCGGTGAATATGCACTGGGAAGGCCATGATTTCGCGCTGCCCAGATTGCCCAAGGGGCAGGTGTGGAGGAAGGTATTGGATACGGAAGAGGGAGAACAGGCAGAAGAAAAGGAGCCGTTAGACAGAAAAAGAGTGCAGGCTGCCGGGGAAGGGCAGACTGTGGGGACGAGCCCCAGGAGCATTACCCTGTATCAGAGCGTGCGCCTGTGAGGGCGGGCCGGCATGGAGCAGGATGGAAAAACGGACGGGCGGCCCAGTCACAAAGGCGCCTTTGCAGCATAGGATAGAGTAACAAACATGGATAGGAAGCATAGCGTATGAATTGTCTGATTATCCTTTTGCTGCTGGCCTGCGGCGGTGGTCAGTGCGGTCGCGGCTGCGGTTGTAACTGTGGCTGCGGATGTGCCAGAGGCGGCAATATGTGCTGTCGTGAGGACAGAGACTGCGGTGACATGTGCTGCCGGAGGGACCGCGACAATGACTGTCCCTGCATGGGAGAGGGCCGTGGCCCGGTGAGATGTCATGATGATCATGATCATCATGACCACCACGATCATCATGATCATCACGACCACCATGACTGCAAGCAGGGCGGTCCCGCCGCTTGGAACAGTTTCCCCAGTATTTCCGGCGGGGATACCTGCGGCTGTGATGCGGATTAGATACTACAGGAATAAGATGAAAAAAGCGAGAGCCCGCCTTAAACGGTCGGGCTTTTGCCTTGTCTTTTGGGAGGTTTTGTGCTATAATTCGGATAAAGTTCTGTGACAGAAATGACTTGAGGAGGTATGTGGCTATGGCGAAGGACAAATATGTTGCGTATGTATCCACCTATACAATGGGGGATAGCCATGGTATCAGAGTTTATGATGTGGATATGGAAAAGGGGCGGTTCACGGAAAAGGATAAGGTGGAAATTACCAACTCTTCCTATGTGACAATCTCTCACAATGGGAAATGCCTGTATTCCATTACGGATTTTGGCGTGGAGGCATACACCATTATGAAGGACGGCAGCCTGGAACTGCTGAATTTTGCTCCCATCAACGGGATGAGAGGCTGTTATCTGTCCACGGACTACACGGACAAGTACCTCTTTGTTGCCGGTTACCATGACGGCAAACTGACCGTGTTGAAGATCGAGCAGGACGGCTCTATCGGCGGTATCACTGACGAAGTGTATCACAAGGGCATGGGCAGCCTGTCGGAACGGAATTTTCGTCCTCATATCAATTGTGCCCGAATGACTCATGACAATAAATATCTGCTGGTGGCGGACCAGGGAATGGACCATGTGAACGTATATGCTTTTAATCCGGGAAGCGGCAAACTGCGGATTGCCGATGTGATCCGCAGCGAAATGGAGGCAGCACCCAGGCATATAAAGATATCCCAGGACGGACGGTTTATCTATATAGTACATGAGTGGAAGTGCTGTGTGGACGTGTATTCCTATGAGGACAGGGAAGGCGTTCCCTATTTCGGTAAGATTCAGAGCATCTCCACTGTTAATGAGGACGCCACTCAGGGCAGTGCCGCCAGTGCGCTGAGTTTTTCCATGGATTATAATTACCTGATCAGTTCCAATGCGGGGGATAATTCGGTGATCCTGTATAATGTGAACAAGGAGGATGGCCTGTTGACCAAGAATTTCTGCCTGCCCATCAGCGGGGAATTTCCCAAGGACGCAGATATCTTCCCGAATAATAAGTTCGTTGTGTCCTTGAATCACGAGTCCAACACATTGACTTTCTTCAGAATCGATGTAAAGAACGGAACCATGACCATGAACGGGGCGCCCATGAAGCTGATGGCTCCCAATTCAATTATTTTTCATAAATTGACGTAAAGGTATATGAAAAGGGCCGGTTTTCTGCGGAAGGGAAACCGGCCCTTTGTGACGTCCGTGCAGATTATTCCCCCAAGGTTTCCGGTTTCCGATAGAAGGTCTCCAGGCTGTCCATGCGGCAGCAAAGGTTGGACAGCATGGCGTCCAAAAGGGTGATGGCGGTCATGCACTCCAGTACCACCACTGCCCTGGGGACAATGATGGGATCATGGCGCCCTTTGATCTGGAGGTTGATTTCCTGGCCGGATTGATTCACCGTCCGTTGAGGGGCGTAAATGGAGGGAGTGGGTTTTACATGGGCCCGGATCAGGATGTCGCCGCCGTCACTGATGCCGCCCAGAATGCCGCCGGCATGGTTGGTTGCCTTTGCCACCCGGCCTTGCTTTATACAAAAGGCATCGTTGTTCTCGCTGCCGTAACGGGTGGTTACGGCGGTTCCGTCGCCGATCTCCACTGCCTTTACCGCGCCGATGGACATGGCAGCCTGAGCCAGCAGGGCGTCCAGTTTACGAAAAACAGGGTCACCGATGCCGGCGGGAACCCCGACGGCCCGGCATTCCATCACTCCGCCCACAGAGTCCAGACGTTTTATGGCTTCCTCCAGATAGGACACTGCCCGGGCGTCTGCCTCCCGGTCCGGCATGGCGGTACGGGTCTCTTGGATGGCGGCGGCATCAAAGCGGGCAGGGTCCATGACGATGGGACCGATGGAGCGGGTGTAGGCGCGGACCCCAATGCCTAGATGTTCCAGGATCTTGCAGGCGATGGCTCCCGCTGCTACCCGGCCGGTGGTTTCCCTTCCCGAAGATCGACCGCCCCCCCGATAGTCCCGGAAGCCGTACTTCTGGTCAAAAGAATAGTCTGCATGTCCGGGGCGGTAGCAGGAGGCAATCTCGCCGTAATCTCTGGAGATCTGGGAGGTGTTGCGTACCAGCAGTGAGATGGGGGTTCCCGTGGTTCGTCCTTCAAATACGCCGGAGAGGATTTCCACCTGGTCCGCTTCTCTGCGGGAGGTGGTGATATTACTCTGTCCTGGCCTGCGCCGGTCCAGATAACGCTGAATGTCCTCCTCCTGTAAAGCCAGTCCGGCGGGACAGCCGTCCACCACCACTCCCAGGGCGGGCCCATGGGATTCTCCCCAGGTGGTGATGCGGAATATATTGCCAAAAGATGATCCTGCCATAGCATTTTCTCCTCGCTTTCTGTTTTGGGTTCCGGGGCATAGCCGGGAACATTTTTTATAAGATTATATCGAATTTGAAAAAAAATAGCAACTTTGCGTAAAAAAAATGATGCGTTTTTGAAAAAGCTGTGATAATATTATTTTGAGAAAGTGCCGATGCCTGTATTTTATGCACATTGAACAGTAATTACTGCCGTATTTCCGGCAGCAGAAGCAGAGGAAACCCATGAAAACAACGATGGAGGAATTAGTTAGATATTATCTGCTCAAAATGGGAAAGAAAGGACCGGTGCGCAGGAGAGTTGCCATAATCGGCATGTATTTTTGTGTTCCCCTTTTCCATTTTGCGCATTACATACGGGATAACAGAAAGCGGCTGGCCATGGTAATGATGTCGCTGGTGATTTTTATTGCCTATGCCAGTTTTTCTTTCCCGATTTTCCCGGACGGCGAGGAACATAAGCTGAACGAGCGTCTGACGGCGCTGATCAGCGATGAGTCAGTGTCGCTGGCGCCGGAGGCGGAGGTGGATCTGGAGGGTCTGGAGGACTGGGAGGAGGAATTGCTTTTTGAAGAGGAAGAAGCGGCCCTGCTCCAGGAGGACGAGGAGGACCAGATCGTTCTGGAGGATATTTTGACTTACCGTAGGGAGCAGGAGGAGAGAAAGGACGCCGTACCGGAGTCTGTGGGAGAACAGGACGGGGAAGTCTTTTCCTTTTCCTCAGATGACTGGCGGCTTATTCTGGTAAACAAGCAGCATCCAATCCCGGAGGACTATGATTTCACTCTGGCCACCATTAAGGGCAGCCAGCAGTGTGACGAGCGGATTATTGATGATCTGCTGGCCATGATGCAGGCGGCCAAAGAGGCCGGATTCAACCTGCTGATCAAATCTCCCTATCGAAGCGATGCCCGCCAGGAATGGCTGTTCGCCAGGAAGATCAGATTGTATATGGGAAAGGGTATGTCCTACATGGACGCGTTCAAACTGTCCAGCCAGGTGGTGATGGTGCCGGATTCCAGTGAACATCAGATCGGTCTTTCTCTGGACATCGTCTGCGATACCTATGGCACACTGACTCAGGGCTTTGGGGAGACGGAGGCCGGAATCTGGCTGGAGGAGCACTGTGCGGAGTTCGGCTTTATCGTGCGATATCCCAAGGGCAAGGAGTACATAACCAGTGTGGAGTATGAGCCATGGCATTTCCGCTATGTGGGAGTGGAGGCAGCCACGGTTATCATGGAGCAGGAGTTGACGTTGGAGGAGTTTCTGGAAGAGATAGATTGATTTCGTAAGAGAGGAAAGGCGGGTATATGTATCAGATATTAAAGAGGGAGGGCAGGGCCAAGCGGGGCCGTCTGTCTACCGTACACGGGGTGGTGGAGACTCCGGTATTTATGAATGTGGGTACTGTGGCGGCCATTAAGGGCGCGGTGTCCACGGAGGACCTGGAGGGCATCGGTACCCAGGTGGAGTTGTCCAACACCTATCACCTGCATGTGCGTCCGGGGGACAAAGTGGTGAGACAGATGGGGGGGCTGCATCGCTTCATGTCCTGGAACAAGCCCATTCTTACGGACTCCGGCGGTTTTCAGGTGTTCTCTCTGGCAGGACTGCGTAAGATTAAGGAAGAGGGGGTGCATTTCCGCTCTCATATAGACGGGCGCAAGATTTTTATGGGGCCGGAGGAGAGTATGCAGATCCAGTCTAATCTGGCTTCCACCATTGCCATGGCATTTGATGAGTGTGCTCCCAGTAAGGCGGACCGGGCTTATGTGCAGGCTTCTGTGGAGCGTACCACCCGGTGGCTGGAACGCTGCAGGAAGGAAATGGGGCGGCTTAACAGCCTGGAGGACACTCTTAATAAAAAGCAGATGCTTTTCGGCATCAATCAGGGGGCGGTCTATGAGGACATTCGGATTGAACATGCCAAGCGCATCCGGGAGTTGGAATTGGACGGCTACGCCGTGGGAGGGCTGGCGGTGGGTGAGACCCATCAGGAAATGTATCATATCTTGGAGGAAGTTGTACCATATTTGCCGGCGGACAAGCCCACCTATCTGATGGGAGTGGGAACCCCTGCCAATATCCTGGAGGGCGTGGAGAGGGGCGTGGACTTTTTTGACTGCGTTTATCCCAGCAGGAACGGGAGACATGGACATCTGTACACGAATCAGGGTAAGATCAACCTGTTTAACGCCAAGTACGAACTGGACGACAGGCCCGTTGAGGAGGGCTGCGGCTGCCCTGCCTGCAGGCGGTATTCCAGGGCGTATATCCGACATCTGCTGAAGGCCGGAGAAATGTTGGGCATGCGTCTGTGCGTGTTGCACAACCTGTATTTTTACAATACCATGATGGCGGAGATCCGGGATGCGCTGGACCAGGGACGCTTTGCCGCTTACAAGAAGGAGAAGCTGGCGGGTATGGCAGCGCCTGAGAAGTGAGGATCATTAATTTTTTGTAAAATCAGTAAAAATGCTTGTCTTGGGGACAAATATTGTGTATATTGTTGTATTGAGTGCAATATAAAAATTGGAGGGAAATAGATATGGGCATATTATTGAGCGGTGAAGAGGCGGCAGCAACCCAGGCCGGGGGAACTATGGGAATCTTATCCATGGTGGTTATCTACGGCTTGTTTTTTCTGGCCATCTGGTTTTTCCTGTTTCGTCCTCAGAAGAAGGAGCAGAAGAAAATGCAGGCCATGTTGTCGGCGCTGGAGATAGGCGACAGCGTGTTGACTACCGCCGGTTTTTACGGGGTGGTGATCGACATTGCGGACGACACAGTGATCGTGGAGTTTGGCAGCAACAAGAACTGCCGTATTCCCATGCAGAAGTCAGCGATCAGCCGTGTGGAGAAGCCCACAGAGTAAGGTGGGGCAAAGGTCACGAGGCAGGGATGCCTCGTGATTTTCCTATATATGGAAAGATTCCAACATTTCTTTACAAGATATTGCGAAAAACACTTGCATTAATTTGAACATATAGTAAAATAGAAGTGATATGGAGTGAATGTGGGTACATATGTTTCTGACTGGGACAGGAGCAGCTAAGGCAGGATGATGGCACAGAAGGTTTATATCGTAGAGGGCAGGCAGTTTCGCACGGAAGCAGAATACCGCAGGGCCCTCAAGGACAAACAAGTAATAGATCGGCTGCGGGCGGAGGTGGACTTTCAGAACCGCAGTCAGCTCTCGCAGCTGGTCAAGGTATTGCAAGAGAAAAAGTACCCTTTCCTTACCCTGCTTGGGCAGGATTTCACGGAGGAAGCGGAAGATGCGTTGAGGCAGTTGTCCAAATCGCCTCCTCCCCGCGGAAAACGGGCCAGGCAGGCGGCCGGGAAAACCGGGGCTTCCCGGGGAAAGGGGGTGGCCCGGGATCCGTCCGGTGAGACAGGAAGTAACGACCAGATGGAGAAGTTCGTGCAGGAGGAACTCCGGCGCCGGGAGAAAATCCGAAAGCGGCTGGCCCTGCTGTGCAGCGTGGTGGCAGTGGGATGTCTGGGATATTTTGGCATATACACCTACCAGGCTGCCCGGACGGAGGAGGAATTCTCCCGCATGGCTGCTTTCCGGGAAAGGGCGCATGAACTGCCTGTGCAGGAGGTCAGCCCCGTGATTCATTACACGGAGGAAGGGGAGCGGGTGATCCCCGAGGTTCTGGACGAATATAAAAATTTGTATAACAGTAATAAAAGACTTATCGGATGGCTGAAAATTGACGATACAAAAATAGATTACCCTGTGATGCAGACTACCAACAACGAGTATTTTCTGGACCACAATGTGAATCAGAAAAAGGACAGGAACGGAGCGCTGTTTCTGGATAAGGACTGCGATGTGTTAAAGCCCAGTACCAACCTGATTATCTACGGGCATCATATGCAGAGCGGCAATATGTTCGGAACGCTGGACAAATACAGCTCGGAGGAGTACTATAAAGAGCATCCCCTGATTCAGTTTGATTCCATTTACGAGAAGGGTACATATGAGATTATGTATGTGTTCCGATCCAGGATCTACAACGAGGAAGACGTGGTTTTCAAGTATTACCAGTTCATAGACACCCTGAGCCAGCAGGAGTTTGACTCCAATATGCAGGAGATGGCGGCCATGTCCCTGTACGACACGGGGGTTACGGCCAGTTATGGGGATCGTCTGTTGACCCTGTCCACCTGCGATTACTATGTGGATAACGGGAGATTTGTAGTGGTGGCCAGGCGGGTGGAGGATTGACACCGTCGGTTTCAAGCAGGATATGACAATCTAAATAGACAGTCATTGGAAAGGAAATGGTTGTTAAGATGGCAAAAATGATGAAAAGCAGAAGATTAAGGAAGAGAGTGAGAAAGACTCTGGGAGCCTTGTTCCTGGCGTCCGCTATTGCGGTGGCGGCGATCCCGGTGGATGATTTACAGGCCAGCACGGGGACGAGTGGGAAACTGGGTGTGACGCTGACGGAAGCGGACAGCACGATCCCGAAGATTAAGACGGATGAGCATATCTATGCCACTGGTGACGGCGTGTATCAGTTTGCCTATGTGAACCCCACATCTGGCGCCGGCGGCAATAAGGTAGCGGTGATCCTGGGATATAACAGCAGCGGACACACTTTGCCCAACGGTAAACTTACGATTCCCGATACCGTGAACGTGTATGATAAATTTACCGATGTCCAGGGTTCCTCCGACGGCTATGTGGCCGTAGGTCAGCGGCTGAACTTTCTGTTCTGGAAGCATGTGGTACATGAGAAAGATCCTGCCACGGGTAAGCCGCTGTATGAACAGAAGACGGAGAGCCTTCCGCATTATAAGCTGCTGGACGGTACTAAGGTATTGAAGTCGGAGTATGATAAGAATCCGTCTGCATATGGAACAAGAGAAACGGAGAAAGTGCAGGCAACGATCAAGGATGAGCACGGTATTGACCAGCCCCAGTATGACGAGCAGGGGAATCCAATTATGGTGGATAAGACGGATCCCCAGGGGAATGTGGTTTATGTGGTGGTCAATGAGGATGTGACCAGCGATGATTTGGATAAACCCATTACCCGCACGGAGTTCCTGCCTTGCTACTATGATACCAAGAACACGGAAGTCGGCTGGGGATCATTGGATTTTGACGAATTCTACACAAGGATAGATGATACGAAGTATGATAAGTCCGATGCCTCGAATTTTAAACTGACAACAGATTCGCTGGATCAGTGGATCACCAATGTTGCGGTAGAATACATTGGGAACCAGGCGCTGCACATTGATGAGGCGACCAAGAAGATTACCGTGAGCGACTGGATCACCGCAGCGGATGTGGAGGCCGGCAAGGTAAAAGGGGTTTTCCAGGGACAGGGAAATATTGTAGACCTGGTGGTGGGGCCTAACCTCAAAGGTATCGGTGATTATGCTTTCTGCTCTTGTACGGGTTTAATGAGCATTACTCTGGGCAATGGCCTGGAGATCATTGGCAACCATGCCTTTGACAGCTGTCTGAATATCAAGCAGATCATAGTAGACCCCAACTGTAATATGCGCAGGATTGGGGATCATGCGTTCTACAACTGCCAGAGCCTGGCGGCATTTCAAATGCCCACGCCGGTGGAGGCCATTGGTGACGGCGCTTTTGAAAACTGCCAGAAATTGGCTACCATTGAATTGTATAGCCCGGACAGGGTTACGGCTTTGAATACGATCGGTGATCACGCCTTTAAAAATTGTATCAGCCTGACCAGTCTGGTCATTCCCAACAATGTGACGGGCAACAGCAATTACGATGGCGGTAAGCCGGGAGATAAGTTGAAGCTCAGTATGGTGCAGGGATGCAAGAATCTGCAGACTATTAAGGTAATAAATGAGAATGCGGATTTTACTGCAGACGGCGCTTATGATTTTGAAGCGTTTAAGGCGGAGATGCCGGAGACTTTTTACTTTGAAGGTGTCAACACAGCCACATCAAGCAATGTGGCACGGCAGGATACGCTTCATCGCACGGCCAACGACAATAGCATTGCGTTCAAGTATCTGGATCAGAATGTGTATGAGATTGTCAAGCCGGATCCGGACAATCCCGATAAGAAAGCGATCTTCAGAGTCAATTCCAATAATGAATTGATTTACTGCTATATAGAAAATGGCATGGAAAATATTATCCTGCCGTCCACCATTGGTCCGTACAGAATTACAACCATCAGTTCCACCAGTTTTCAGCATAACTGCTTCCTGAAAAAGATAACAATTCCGTCTTCTGTACTGACCATTGCAGACGGTGCTTTTCTGGGATGTCATAAGCTGACGGATGTGATTTTTGAAAGTCCGGTGCAGTGTAAGATCGGTGCCAATGCCTTTAAGACCCAGGAGGCCGCAGTTCATCAGGCTGGGTGCGACGGCAGTCTGCTGACGGGAAAAGATTTAAAACTTACCTTCACAGGGGATATTTCCTATGCCAGCGGTCCCTTTGATTATGCAATGAATCCGTCCAACAACATTAATATTGGCAGTCAGGAGCGCACATATATCACGTATTACAGTGGCTGGCCTACCAATCTTACCGTGAAGTATAATGAGGATACAGATAAGAACGAGTTGATTGATTACCCGATCTTTGAGAATCTGGATCAGAATACCTGGTTAGATCAGTTTCCTTATATGACTGACGAAATGAAGGAGGCGGCAAAGAACGCAAAAGCGAATTTTGGCAGTTCTGCCGATTTGACAGACTATGAGAGGGAGATTATCAACTCCGCGCTGAATATCCAGCTGCCCCAGGGTATTGAGTCTGTCAAGAAAGACTTGTTTATAGAGAATGAGAGCAAAGAAACCAAAAATGGTCTCGAGAAGACCATTACAACTAACGGTATCAAGGAGATTTTACCGGAGACATTCAAGGGCTGTTTAAACTTGAAGGAACTGTATATTTTCGGAGACACTTCTACGATTGGTGATTATGCTTTCAGAGACTGTGTGAATCTGGAGAAGGTTGAAATATCGGCCAATGTGAATGCCATGGGCGTTAGGCCGTTTGCCGGCTGTCCGAATGTGAGTTATGTCAGTTTTCAGGACGGACCCAATTTCCGCTGTGAGGAATCCATTATTTATGGCCTGAACGGCGGAGAAAAAGGAATGTTGATTGAATGTCTGGAATCCAGAGGCGTCAAGAGCGGTTCTACTTCCGTTAAAGCAGGAGAACTGGCAGGGGTTACAGGGATTGCCAAGGAAGCTTTCTATGACTGTTCCGGAATAGGTATTGTGGATTTGAGAGAGTCAGCCATTGATAAAGTACCGGAGTATTCATTTGCGGCCAGCGAGATGGCAAAGAGTAATATGTTTGCCGTGTATCTGCCCAAGACCTGTAAGCAGATCCAGAAGAATGCGTTTAAGAACAGTGCCGTCAGTTCGTTGGAAATTCCCGGCAGTGTCAGCTATATTGATTTGGATGCTTTTAATACAGATAAGAACAGTCCTCATACGGAAACAGAGGAGGACGATGGAATTGCCAGAGAGAAGTATAAGACGATTGAATTCTACTGTGAGCCTGACAGCGCAGCCAATATTTATGCGAGCAACCATGGGAATATCAATATCAGCGACAAGCCTATAGAATTGGAGTTCAAAGTGTCATTTGGCGTATTGAATCCCATCAGCGGTGAACAACAGCTTCTGGAAACCCAGACTGTAAAAGGAGGAGAAGATGCAGTTCCTCCTACGCCTCCCGAATTTGAAGGCTATACTTTCCTGGGATGGTTCCCTGATTACCGCGGTGTTTCCCGAGATTTGGATTGCTTAGGCTCTTATAAGGCAAATAATCCGGAAGATTCCAAACTGACAGTTACCTTTATGGATGAGGATGGCGTGACGGTATTGGGAACGGATCGTGTATTCCCCGGACAGGATGCAAAGCCTCCCGTGGTTCCGGAAAAGCCCGGAAAGCGTTTTGTTGGTTGGGCGCCTCCTTGCACTAATATTGAGAAGGACACTATTTGTATCGCGAAATATGACAAGGTAGATACAGATGAGAATAAGTTTACCGTTAATTTTTATGTCACGGGTGATGACGGTAAGGATGTGCTTATTTCTTCCCAGCGCATAGCGCCTGGGGAAAAGGCAACGGAACCCAGGGTACCGGAACGGAGCGGCTGGAGATTTACCGGTTGGAAACCGGATGTTACGGAGATTACCAAGGATACGGACACTTATGCCCAGTATGTACCGGTAGGGCCCGGCTGGCCTACGCCTACGCCTGACCCGAACGCAACGCCGAATCCCAATGCAACGCCGACTCCCGTGCCGGGAGCAACGGCAACACCGAACCCCAATGCGACGGCATCTCCGTCCCCGTCTCCTGTGCCCGGTATCTTCACACTTACCGTCAGGAACGGTTCCGGTTCCGGCAGTTATGTGGTGGGCGCCCAGGTTATTGTAATTGCGGATAATCCCAGCAACAATTCGGAATTCAGTGGCTGGACGGTGGAGCCTTCAACAGCGGTGGTGGCCAGCAAGTCCTCAATGGGAACCGTGTTGATTATGCCGGCATCCAATGTAACTATGACGGCAAACTATAAGTCCAAGACCAATACTGGTAATACGGGAACCGTTACCCGGCCCGGCGGCAGCACAGGCAATGGTACCGGAACGGGCAATGGCAGCGGTTCTTCCACAGGCAGCAGCAATGGCACTACTGTTGTGATCAATAAGAATGGCCTTTCCAACACAGGGGTAGTTTCCGTGACGGTAAACGGCTCTTCGGATAATTTCGTTGTAAAGATTTCGGAAGATGCCAATGCCACGGAGGCAGCGCTGAAAGCTCTGATGAATGAGTATGGAGATTTGACAAATATTTCCTACTTCCCTATGGACATCAGTCTTTATGATTCTACGGGGACCAATAAGATCACGGATACCACGGGCCTGGCAGTGGATATTACTCTGCCTATTCCGGATTCCCTGATCCCTTATGCGGGTAACAACAAGGTTGCAAGCGTGGTGGATGGCAGACTGGAGAAGCTGACACCCAAATTTACCACCATATCCGGCGTGCCCTGCATCAGTTTTACGGCCACACATTTTTCACCCTATGTGATTTATGTGGACACCAAGGATTTGTCAGCGGGAACGATTCAGGACAGCACCCCCAAGACAGGCGACGGAATTCATCCCAAGTGGTTCCTGGCCATGGGCCTGGCATGTATTTCCTTCATCTTGTTCATCAAGAAAGAGAAGAATGGAGTGCCGGTGAAAGCAGCGGCGGCAAGATAAAGAGGATACTATGAAAATTAAATGGAATATGATAGGGATTATGCTTATTATAACGGCGGTCCTGATCATGCAGATTCCTGTACCGGAGGCGGATGCATCGTCATTCGCTTCCGATTTTAAAATGGACGGAACTACGCTGATCAGTTATACAGGCACGGCAACCGACGTGTCTGTTCCGTCTGATGTAAAAGTGATCGGTGAAGGTGCTTTTCAGAACAATACTACCATTACCAGAGTGACAATCCCGGAGAATGTGGAGAAAATAGAACCTTATGCTTTCTGGGGATGCAGCCAGTTGGAAAAGGTGGGACTGGGAGAGGGGCTTGGCGAGGTGGGAGATTATGTCTTTGCCAACTGCCCGGAACTTGAGTCGGTCTATTTCCCGGACAATATCGCTCGGATCGGCATTATGGCTTTTGCGGACTGTGCCTCCTTGCGGACTGTCAAAATTCCCTATACCGTGCGTTCCGTACATGATACGGCTTTTGACGGCTGTTATCGGTTGGAAATCGAATATGATATTGGCACGGAGGGAGAGCGTTTTGCCCTATATTTTTCGGAAAAACGGAAGGAAATGCCGGAATACGAGGATATTGACAATTATGGGGAGGCGGTTACCCCGCCTGTTCAGCCTCCTTCAGAAGGGGAATTGCCCGTCACGCAGCCCGGCAATCCAGGCAATGCTTCCGGCAGTTTCCTGGAAAATTTGGTGAATGGCATTTCTGATATTTTCGGTGGTTCCGATCAACCAGTTATAGATATTCCGGGCAGAGAACTGGGCACTTCCACAGTAGTGGGCAATATGGCGGTGGTGTTTATGGACAATACCCAGCCCCAGGTATCAAGCGGGGGCAGTTCCGCATCTGAGAGCCGTGATGTTCAGTCCATGCAGGAATACACCACGGAAAAGAGTAAGGGAACCGTGAAATATACATTGGTGGACGGCAGTGTACTGGCAGACAGGGCTTACTATGGATATCAGAATCTGGGGAGTCTGGCGCTGCCGGAAGGCCTGGAGGAGATCGGAGAGTTTTCCTTTGCCAGAAGCAGTTTGCAGGAGGTGGTTATACCGGAGGGGGTGACCAGCATTGGCTATGGCGCCTTTTATCATTGCGACCGGCTGGGACAGGTGCAGCTGCCAGGCACAATCACCCATATAGCCCCCAAGGCCTTTGATCATACCGGCTGGGTAAATCTGTTTTTTGAGCAGGGTATCGGGGACTATCTGGTGGCCGGGGACGGTATATTGCTGGCCTATAAGGGAAAGGAAGCGCAGGTCCGCATTCCTGAAGGGATACGGCAGATCGGCCCCGAAGTATTTCAGGGCCATACGGAGATTACTTCGCTGACCCTGCCGGATTCATTGGAGATTATTGGGGAAGCAGCCTTTGCGGACTGCGATAATCTCAGACAGGTGTCGGGCATGTCCGGAGTGCGGATTATCCGTGACAGGGCTTTTTACCATTGTCCTTTGGAGTGGGTGGTATTGCCGGCCTCAGTAGAAAGTGTGGGACTGGGAGCTTTTGCCCGACAGGATGTGGGAGGCGTGGTCCTGCTGCAGGGGCAGGTTCCCGCAGCAGGCCGGGAACTTTCTGCAGACAGGCGGTCAAACGAGGGCTACCGTATCAATGCATTTGATAATGTGGAATATGTGCTGGCGTACAATCATCTTATGGGCCAGGAGTTGGAAGGCACGGTTCTGGACAGCGGACAGACGGTATACAACGGGGTTATGGGACATCTGGAAGACAATGTGCTGGCAGCGGATGCCACTTATCTGTCTGTGGCAGAGGTACAGGGCAGATCCTGGAGCGGAACGGTTCGGATTGACGGGCAAAGTTACACGCTGCAGGGCATGGATCAGATAAGTTATTCCATACCCAAATGGCAGGTTTCCTCAAGCGGGGATTTGACAGTAGCAGGGGATATGGAACTTCAGGCCCGGCTTTCTCCCCAGGGTGAGGGGGATTTGCTGCAGGTTCGGAAGCTGGCCGGCATCGGGGAAGCACCGGAACTGGATGCCGCCTACAGGCGGATTTATCAGCAGGGACTGCCTATGGATACTTTGTGTTATACCCTCAGTCTCTACGAGGGCAGCAGCGGAGGAAGGATTACCCGCCTGGGCAAGCAGGCCTTGGAAGTTACGATGCCTTTGCCGGAGCAGTTGCAGAATAAGGATTTACGGTTGGTAACAGTAGATCGCAATGGGCAGCTGGAATATCTCCCCGTTGCCACAGACGGTGAGCAGATCAGATTTTCTACGGACTATCTGTCGGTATACGGTATTTATGGAAGCGGAAGTTTGTATGCTCAGGGGGATGTGGTGGATGGCCGGGCGGTGATCACCGGTTACGGCAGGAGAGACGCTTCTCCGGATACAGGAGACCCTGTCCATCCCAAGTGGATACTGGGCACAGGCCTGTTGGCCTTGGGGTTGGCAATGATTTTATTACAGCGTAAGAAGAGGACGGCGTGACTTTGGTCACGCCGTTATTTTATGCCATTCTTCCGATTCGTTTACAATAACAATACGCGCTGCGCGGCATATCTTATAGATGGGTGGCGACAACTGCCCGGTAGAAGAAGCGGATTGGGGGAAGAACGGAAATGCAACGCGTCAGAGGACAGATCGGAGCGGAGAGGGTCGATTTAAAATCCTGGCAGAAATATGGCGTCACGGTGGCGGTGCTGGATACAGGCATGGCCGTGCATCCGGACCTGGAGGGGCGTTTGGATGCTTTTTTTGATTTTGTCCGGGGAAAGGGCAGAGAAGCAGCCTGCTATGACGATAACGGTCACGGAACCCATGTGTGCGGCATCCTGTGCGGCAGCGGCAGGATGTCTGACGGCAGATACAGGGGGATCGCGCCGGACAGCCGCCTGGTGGTATGCAAAGTGTTGGACCATCAGGGTGACGGCAGTATGGAACATATGCTGCAGGGGCTTCTGTTCGTAGAAAGAAATTACAGGAAGTATGATATCAGGTTGGTGAATATCTCGGTGGGGATCGGCCAGCTTCGGGATCGGGAGAAGGTTTCCGCGCTGGCTGAAGCGGTGCAGCGGCTGTGGAAGCTGGGACTGGTGGTGGTCTGCGCGGCGGGCAATAAAGGGCCGGGAGAAAACACGCTCTCTGCCATCGGTACCGGGGAAAGGGTAATTATGGTGGGCTGTCACGACGGAAGCTATCGGCGGGGAGATCCCGGCAGCTGCAGTCTGTACTCCGGACGGGGACAGGAGGGAAGCCGCATCCGCAAGCCGGACCTGGTGGCGCCGGGAACGGATATCATGTCCTGTAATGCCTACTGGCAGAAGGGAAGACGTCCGGAATACTATACGGTCAAGAGCGGAACATCCATGGCAACCCCCATTGTAACGGGATGTGCTGCCCTACTGTTACAAAAAGAGCCCTATCTGTCCAATGACCGGGTGCGTGAACGACTGATCTATTCGGCCCGGGATCTGGGGGCTCCCTGGAATCAGCAGGGGTGGGGCATGGTGAATCTGAGCGGTCTGCTGGAAGGCTTCGGGGAAAGCAGATAGGGAGCAAAAGCAAAAAAAGCATTGACATTCACGGTATAATTGTATACTCTTATACAAGAGGTGTATATGAAAGTCCCGGCCAGAATCATCTGCGGAGGTATGTCTGAATCGCATGAGACAGTGGGCCGGGAGGACGAATCTCATGTGCCGGAGGAAATGTACACATAGGAACGGGCAAACTGCCGAACTGAGCCGCGTTCTGAAAGTTTTGCGCCCAGGCACATGTACATATGCGCACGGAAAAACTGCGGAGTAGACAGCCTCCCCGCGCCCGGGGAGAGACTTCGCGGCATTTGTAGCAGGAGGAGAGATCATGAGAGACAACGAAGCCTTCCAGAGTCGGCCGGTGACCATGAACCAGCACAATAATCTGCTGGAAATTGAAGAGCATATGTATATATTGGACGATGTGGAGAAGCCCAATGTATTCCGTAATATGTTCCCCTATTCGGAGATTCCCAAGATACCGTTTAATGACAGAATCGTGCCCCATAATATGCCCAGGGAAATCTGGATCACAGACACCACTTTCCGGGATGGCCAGCAGTCCAGGGCTCCCTACACCACGGAGCAGATTGTGACCATCTATGACTATCTGCATCAATTGGGCGGTCCAAACGGCATGGTGCGTGCCAGTGAGTTCTTTCTGTACAGCAAGAAGGACAGGGATGCGGTCTATAAATGTATGGAGAGAGGGTATCAGTTCCCGGAGGTCACAAGCTGGATCCGGGCCAGCAAGGAGGATTTTAAGCTGGTAAAGGAGATCGGCATGAAGGAGACCGGGATTCTGGTGTCCTGCTCGGACTACCATATCTTCCTGAAGCTGAAGATGACCAGAAGACAGGCCATGGATCATTATCTCAGCGTGATCCGGGACTGCCTGGAGGAGGGGATCAGCCCCAGATGTCATCTGGAAGATATCACCAGGGCGGATATCTACGGCTATGTGGTGCCTTTCTGCCTGGAACTGATGAAACTGATGAAGGAATATCAGATTCCCATCAAGGTCAGGGCCTGCGATACCATGGGATATGGCGTCAACTATCCCGGCGCCGTGATACCCAGGAGCGTGCAGGGCATCATCTATGCCATACATACCCATGCAGGAGTGCCTCATGAACTGATTGAGTGGCATGGACACAATGATTTTTACAAGGCGGTGGCCAATTCTACCACGGCCTGGCTTTACGGCTGCTCCGGCATCAACACTTCCCTGTTCGGCATCGGAGAGAGGACAGGCAATACACCGCTGGAGGCCATGGTGTTTGAGTATGCACAGCTGAAGGGCGATTTGAACGGCATGGACACTACGGTGATTACGGAACTGGCAGAATATTATGAGAAGGAAATTGGCTATCAGATTCCTCCCAGAACTCCTTTTGTAGGCAAGAATTTCAATGTGACCAGGGCTGGCATCCATGCGGACGGGCTGCTGAAAAATGAGGAGATATACAATATCTTTGACACGGAAAAATTCCTGAACAGGCCCGTGCTGTGCGCAATCTCCAACACATCCGGTCTGGCGGGCATTGCCCATTGGATCAATACCTATTATAAACTCAGGGAGGACCGGCAGGTGGAGAAGAATTCCCCTTTGGTCAGAGAGATCAAGGCCTGGGTGGATCAGGAATACGCAGGGGGCCGGGTGACGGTGCTGACGGACGAAGAGATCGTGGCTTGCCTGGAGCGGATCTGCGGGGAAAAAGGTTATACCATTGGAGGCGGAGATGAGCAGTCATTATGATGTGAAGCAGGAAGTTACGGACAAGTACTCCCTGCGGGGCAGAGTATTCCACAAACTCAGGGAAGATATTCTGAGCGGTAAATACGAGGAGAATGAGGAACTGAAGGAAGTGGCCATCGGTGAGGAACTGGGCGTCAGCCGCACTCCGGTCCGGGAGGCTTTCCGGCAGTTGGAACTGGAGGGGCTGATCCAGATTATTCCCAATAAGGGGGCTTATGTGACCGGCATTACGGAAAAGGATGTAAAGGATATTTATATGATCCGTTCTCTGCTGGAAGGGCTCTGCGCCCGGTGGGCCACGGAACATATTACCCGGGAACAAATGGAGGAGATGGAGGAGAATATCTACCTGTCCAAGTTCCATGCCCAGAAGGGCCATCTGGATCAACTGGCGGAACTGGACAACCGGTTCCATGATATCATGTATGAGGCCTGCAACAGCAAGATCCTGGAGCATCAGCTGAAGGATTTCCATCAGTATGTGCTGCGGGTGCGGAGAAAGACCCTGGCCAGCAAGAACCGAGGCCCCAAGTCCAACGAAGAGCATGAGGAGATTCTGCAGGCCATCAAGGCGGGAGACGGGGAGAGGGCCGAGCAGTTGGCCAACCGTCATATGATCAACGCCTATGACAATATGGTGAAGAACGGCCTGCACGAAGCGTACCACGACAGAAAACCAGGGTGAAAAAGCATACATTATATAAAGAAAGAGAGGCTGCAAAATGGAAAGAATCAAAATGACTACCCCGCTGGTAGAGATGGACGGGGACGAGATGACCCGCGTTATGTGGCAGATGATCAAGGACGAACTGATCCTGCCCTATGTGGATCTGAAGACGGAATACTATGACCTGGGATTGGAGCACCGGAATGAGACAGACGACCAGGTGACGGTGGACTCCGCCAATGCCACGCTGAAATACGGCGTTGCGGTGAAATGCGCCACCATTACGCCAAACGCGGCCAGAATGACGGAGTACAATCTGAAAGAGATGTGGAAAAGCCCCAACGGCACCATCCGTGCCATATTGGACGGTACCGTGTTCCGCGCCCCCATCCTGATCAACAATATTGTCCCTTACGTGAATAAGTGGAATAAGCCCATTACCATTGCCAGACATGCCTACGGGGACGTGTATAAGAATACCGAGATTAAAGTGCCCGGTCCCGGCAGGGCGGAACTGGTGTTTACCGGGGAGGACGGAAGGGAGATCCGGGAGACCATTCATGAATTCACGGGCCCTGGCATCCTGCAGGGCATTCACAACACGGAAAAGTCCATATCCAGTTTTGCCAGGGCATGTTTTAACTATGCCCTGGACAGCAGGCAGGATTTGTGGTTTGCCACCAAGGATACCATCTCCAAGAAGTACGACCATACTTTCAAGGATATTTTTCAGGAAATCTATGACCAGGAGTATGCGGCGAAATTCAAGGAATTGGGAATCCAGTATTTTTACACCCTGATCGACGATGCGGTGGCAAGGGTGATCCGTTCCGAGGGCGGCTTTATCTGGGCCTGCAAGAATTATGACGGAGATGTGATGTCGGATATGGTGGCCACGGCCTACGGCGATTTGTCCATGATGACCTCGGTGCTGGTATCTCCCAGCGGTGTCTATGAGTACGAGGCGGCCCACGGCACGGTGCAGCAGCATTATTACAAGCATTTGAAAGGGGAGGAGACATCCACCAACGGTATCGCCACCATCTTTGCCTGGACCGGCGCTTTGAGAAAGAGAGGCGAACTGGACCATATTCCCCAGCTTGTAGCTTTCAGCGAAAAGCTGGAGAAAGCCTGTGTCAAGACTGTGGAGGACGGCAAGATGACCCGGTCTCTGGCTTCCATCTCCACCTGTGAGAACCCTGTGGTGCTGAACTGCCTGGACTTTATCAAAGCCATCCGGGAGACCCTGGACGGTCTGCTGTAAATATTGTCCCGATACCCGCTCCGGATGGGAGAATTGCCCGTCTGGAGCATTGTTTTTGGGATTTCTCCCCAATTCATTGACATATATTTAACAGTCAGATATAATAAATACAGTTAGATTTGCACTTTGGAGGATATGATGGAAGAGAAGGAAATATCCCAGGCGGTCATCGGGCGTCTGCCCAGGTATCTGCGGTACCTTGGAGATCTGAAGGATGAGGGCCTGGAAAGGGTTTCCTCCCAGGAACTCAGCGAACGGATGAAGGTGACGGCCTCGCAGATCCGTCAGGATCTGAACAATTTCGGCGGTTTCGGGCAGCAGGGCTATGGGTACAATGTGGAATACCTGTATCAGGAGATCAGCAGGATACTGGGGCTGGATCGGACGCATCGCTTTATCATTATAGGAGCGGGAAATTTGGGGCAGGCGCTGGGCGGTTATCTGAATTTTGAGCGGAGAGGTTTCATTTTCTGCGGAATTTTTGACCAAAACCCTTCTTTGGCGGGCAGGGAGGTCCGGGGAATCCGGGTGCAGCCCATGGAGGAGATGGAACAGTTTATCCGCGACAACGACGTGGACATAGCAGTGCTGGCGATCCCCAAGACCAGCGCGGTGGAGGTGGCCGAACGCCTGGTACAGAACGGTATCAAAGCCATTTGGAATTTTGCCCATGTGGATCTGAATGTTCCGGAAGGGATACAGGTGGAGAGTGTACACCTGTCCGACAGCCTGATGAAACTGTCCTACAATATTAACAGATATCTTCAGGAAAACGGGCATTAGGGACTAGCGAAAGGACGGATGCGTGGTGGGAGACAAGTCAGATATATACGAGCAGGCACTGGCGGGGAAAAGAGTGCCGGTACTGACGCTGGATAACAACTGGTACAAGTTGTTCACGGACCTGGCTGAATTGCCCAGGATACAGGAGAAGGAAAAGCAGCTCAACGAACTGGTGCAGCGTCAGGGCCAGTTGAACGTGGACTCCAAAAACATTAAGAAGCTGAAAAAGAAATTGATGGATGAGATTGTGCCCATGGCCAATGAACTGGGACAGAAGTACAGTAAATCCCTGGAGAAAAAGCTGGATGAGCACAAACGGCTGATTGAGGAGTGCAACGAAAAGCTGGAGGAATATCAGGACGAATTGATGGATCTGCCCCGGCAGATCGAGCAGGTGAATCATGCCCTTATGCTGCTGACCATGAGTTATTGCTATGAGAGCATGCAGGAGAACACCCGGCAGATCGTGGAGATCGCTCAGTGGGTAAAAAACATTCGGATTGAGCTCAAGAAAAATCTGGTCCGCAAACAGGAGATGGAATATCAGAACCGGCAGATTTATTCCTATATGCACGATTTGTTCGGTGCGGAGGTAATTGATCTGTTTGACATGCAGTATGATCCCATGGCCGTTGGACAGAAGAAAGAGGACGGGAGCGGCAACGAGAAAAAATAGGGGGAGAGGGACTGTTGCGTTGTGACGGCCCTCTCGCTTTTTCGTGGCAACGAAAGTCTGCGGTCAACAGATTTCATCTGAGGAGGAAAGGCGTTATGAAATATGTGGTGGATGCCCGGGAGATGAAACATTATGAGGAGACTGTTATGGACATCCTGGGTATGCCGGCTTCTGTGCTGATGGAGCGGGCGGCTTTGGCCGTGGCGGAGGAGATCAGGGGATATGCCGCAGCCAGAAAGCTGCGGGCGGAGGATAAAAGTCTTCTGGTAGTGGCGGGAAGCGGCAATAACGGCGCAGACGGATTGGCCGTGGCCCGGATCCTGTCTCAGGAAGGCTGGCAGGTTACGGTGTATCCGGCAGGCTCCAGGGCACATTGTACCCGGGAATGGGAAAGGCAGTATAAAATTATGGGGTTTTATCCTGTCCGGGTGGTCAGTAACTGGCCCGTTGAGGAATATACTGTATTGGTGGATGCTCTTTTCGGTATAGGACTCTCCCGGCAGATACAGGGGGAGTATGGGGCAGTCATCCGGGAGATAAACCGCAGGGAGGGCTATAAGCTGTCCATTGATGTGCCCAGCGGCATCCACGCGTCCACGGGCAGGGTGATGGGGGAGGCCGTGCGTGCGGATCTGACCGTGACCTTCGGCTGGGCCAAGAAGGGCCTGCTTTTTTACCCCGGGGCGGAATACGCCGGAAGGCTGGCCGTGAAGGAAATCGGCATCAATCAGACCTGCTTTGAAGCGGCGGGGAATAAGCCTGGCATGTTCTACTATGAAGAGCCGGCGACAGCGCTTTTGCCTCCCAGACGGCCGGACGGGCACAAGGGGAGTTTTGGCAAAGTACTGCTGGCGGCCGGGTTTGAGCAGATGCCGGGGGCGGCAGTGCTGGCGGCCAGGGCGGCGTATCATGCCGGGGCCGGCATGGTAAAGGTAGTATGCCCGGAGGAGAATCGATGCATCCTGCAGACGGCGGTGCCGGAGGTATTGTGGGCCGGGCCGGAGGATTGGCGGCAGGTCTGCGATTGGGCGGATGTGGCCGCCATTGGGCCGGGGCTGGGCAGAAATGCCGTAGGAAAGGGGATTTTGACGGGGCTGCTGGCGGAGAGCCGTCTGCCGCTGGTGCTGGACGCGGACGCGCTGAACCTGATCGCCGGTGACATGAGTCTGCAGATTCTGGCCGCAGGGCAGGGCGAAGCGGGCAGAAGCATGATCCTGACTCCGCACGAGGGGGAATTATCCCGGCTCAGCGGCAAGACCATGGAACAGGTCCGGGAGGACCGGGAGCATGTGTCCAGGGCACTGGCCCGGGATCTTCATTGCATTCTGGTGTGCAAGGGAGCCAGAACCCTGGTGTGCAGGGAACAGGGGGAGATCTGCGTAAACCTTTCAGGGGACAACGGCATGGGGACCGCAGGCAGCGGCGATGTGCTCACCGGTGTTATAGCGGCTCTGCTGGCCCAGGGGGCGGAGGCTTTTGAGGCGGCAAGCGTGGGAGTATATCTGCACGGGCTGGCCGGGGAGCGGGCTGCCCGGCGGTACGGCAGCCATGGCCTGACCGCCGGAAGGCTGGCGGAGGCCGTCGGGGAATATGCGGCACTTCAGGTACTTGAATAGAGAGGAAGAAAAAGTTATGGATAGCAGGGAGTGGGAATACAGCAGGGTATATGCGCAGATTGATCTGGACGCCATAGAGTCCAATTTGGAGCACATCGGTTTGCAGACGGGACCCCGGGCAAAGATTCTGGCCGTGGTAAAATGCGATGGCTACGGCCATGGCAGCGTGCCCATCGCCAGGGCCATAGAGAAAATGGAAGAAGTGGGGGGATTTGCCACCGCCACGGCGGAGGAGGCCATGGAACTGCGGCATGCGGGGATCGGAAAGCCTATTCTGGTGCTGGGTTACACTTTTCCCTATGCCTATGAAGAACTGATCCGCCAGGATGTGCGCATGACCATATTCCGGGAGGACACCCCGGGGCAGCTGGAGGCGGCTGCAAAGCGTGTGGGGAGAAAGGCCTATGTTCATGTGAAGGTGGATACGGGGATGGGAAGGATCGGGATACAGCCCCGGGAAGAAAACCTGGCTTTCCTGGAAAGGATCGCAGCTTCGGAATATATGGAACTGGAGGGAATCTTCACCCATTTCGCCAAGGCGGACGAGGCAGACATGGGATATACGGAGGGGCAGATGGAACGCTTCCGGCAGTTCGTGGACCGGGCGGAGGCACGGCTGGGGATGGGGATCCCCTGTCGTCACGCCTCCAACAGCGCGGGAATCCTGCGAATGAAAGAGGCTCATCTGGATCTGGTGCGGGCGGGGATTATTCTGTACGGCCTGTACCCCTCCGGGGAGATGGCCGGGGAGGCGGACTGGCTGCGGCCCGCCCTGTCCCTTCACAGCCATCTGGTCTATGTGAAGGAGGTGGAGCCGGGGCAAAGCATCAGTTACGGGGGCACTTTCATGGCGGAGCGGCGCATGCGGGTGGGAACCGTGCCTGTGGGGTACGGGGACGGCTATCCCAGAAGCCTGTCCGGGAAGGGCAGCGTACTGGTCCGGGGGAAGCGTGTTCCCATACTGGGCAGAGTGTGCATGGATCAGCTGATGGTGGATCTCTCCGATCTGCCCCAGGTATCGGAAGGGGAACCTGTGGTGCTGCTGGGCCGGGACGGCCGGGAGGAGATCACGGCCCAGGAACTGGGAGTGCTGTCAGGGCGGTTTAACTATGAACTGATGTGTGACTTAAGCCCCCGTGTCCCCCGGGTCTACCTTCGGGAAGGGCGTCTGCTGCAGTAAAATCCGGCCCGGGACAAAGTTTTGCCGCATCTGTATACCTTGAGAAGAAATGGAAATACTTAGAGTAAACAATAAATTCGAGAGGTATCAGGGAATGAGAAGAGGAGACATATTTTACGCGGACCTGCGGCCTGTGATAGGCTCGGAACAGGGAGGGATCCGTCCGGTGCTGATCATCCAGAACGATGTGGGCAACCGGCACAGCCCCACAGTGATCTGCGCTGCCATCACCTCCAAGATGAATAAGGCCAAACTGCCCACCCACATTGAACTGAGTGCGCTGGAGTACGACATGGACAAAGATTCCGTGATTCTGCTGGAACAGCTTCGCACGATAGACAAGAAGCGCCTCAAGACAAAAGTCTGCCACCTGGAGGGGGAAATCATGCGGAAAGTCAACAGGGCGCTGATGATCAGTCTGGAACTGGATACATAAAAAGAGACTGTTCCTTGACGAATAGAACTAATGATGGTATGATTAACAACATCTGACAGGACAAAGGAGTGATAGGAAAATGGACGACAGTGGGCCCACTGCCAGTATAATTTTTGTAGTTCTCGTATTGATTGATATGTTTTTCCACGGGTTCGGCGCGGCGGTAGAGCAGCTGAATCCCAAAGAGGTGGAGAAAAAGGCCAGGGAGGAGAAGGACCGACGATCCCAGCGATTGTTGAAGATCCTGGAGGACCCCACCCGGTATGTGAATTCCATGCAGCTGATCATCACCTTGAACAATGTGGTGATCGGAGGCGTGTATCTGGGAATCTGGCTGGGGGTGGTGAAGGATTTTCTGGAAGGTTTCGCGAAGAGGAACCTGGAAGAAATCGTGTCCGTTCCCCTGGCTGTGATCACCGCTGTTTCTGCGGTGGTTACCATGGTGTTTCTGCTGTACATACTGCTTACATTCGGTGTGCTTCTGCCCAAGAAAATTGCCAGGCGCCTGCCGGAACGCTGGGCTTATGCCAGCATCCATGTGGTGTATGTGGTGATGAAGCTGCTGACTCCTTTCACCGGGCTGGTGACGGTGTCCGCCAATCTGGTACTGCGTCTTTTCGGTGCCAGGAATGTGGGTGATGAAGCGGATGTGACCGAGGAAGAGATCATCAATATGGTGAACGAGGGGCATGAGCAGGGCATCATCCAGGCCAGCGAGGCGGAGATGATTTCCAATATCTTTGAGTTCGGAGATAAGGAAGCCCAGGACATCATGACCCATCGAAACAATATCGTGGCGCTGGACGGTTCCATGCTGCTCAAGGACGCTCTGGATTTTCTGGCGGAGGGCAAAAACAGCCGCTATCCGGTGTATGAGGAAAATATGGACCATATCGTGGGTATCCTTTATCTGAAGGACGCCATGCGTTACCATCATACGGAGGATAAGCAGTACTGCAGCATCGGACAGCTCTGTGACCTTCTGCGGGAGCCGGTGTATATCCCCCAGACCAGGAACATTGACGAATTGTTCCGCCAGATGCAGTCGGGCAAGCTGCAGATGGTGATTGTGGTGGACGAGTACGGCCAGACGGCAGGGCTGGTGACCATGGAGGATATTCTGGAAGAGATTGTGGGCAACATTCTGGACGAATACGACGAGGAGGAGGACTTCATCGAGGAGAAAGGGAAGGACGAGTATATCATCGAGGGAAAGACCCCTCTGGAGGATCTGGAAGAGTTATTCCATATCTCTTTCCACGAGGAAGACTTCGAGACGTTAAATGGTTTCCTGATTTCCAGAATGGACAAGATTCCGAGTGAGGACGAGGAGTTTGAGATCTCCGTGGACGGTTATCATTTCAAGGTTCTGTCCGTGGAAAACAAAATGATCCACAGTGTTCTGGTGACAAAGCTGCCGGAGGAGGATAATGAAGAGCAGGGCGGAGAAAAATCCGAAACGGGCGCTGCTGATATGGAGCAGTAAAGCCGGGCAGGGAACAGGGCAGGGCCGTAAAGGGCCGGCTGTATGACGGAGCGCAATAGACAATAGGAATACTATAGGAATAAGGAGAGAAAATATGTCAGGACATTCTAAATTTGCGAACATTAAGCATAAAAAGGAGAAGAACGACGCGGCAAAGGGTAAGATTTTCACCATTCTGGGACGGGAAATCGCCGTGGCGGTGAAGGAGGGCGGCCCGGATCCCAACAATAATTTCAAGCTGGCCACGGTGATTGCCAAGGCCAAGTCCAACAATATGCCCAACGATACCATTGAGAGGGGAATTAAGAAGGCAGCCGGGGACGTGGGCAATGTAAATTATGAGTACATTACGTATGAAGGCTATGGCCCCAACGGCATTGCCATCATCGTGGATACCCTCACGGACAACAAGAACCGTACCGCCGCCAATGTGAGGAGCGCTTTCACCAAGGGGCAGGGCAATATCGGTACTCCCGGCTGCGTGTCTTTCATGTTTGACAAGAAGGGGCAGATCATCATAGACCGGGAAGAGTGTGACATGGAGTTTGACGATCTGATGATGACGGCTCTGGATGCGGGAGCGGACGATATTGCGGAGGAGGAGGACAGCTTCGAGGTACTCACGGACCCGGATGCGCTGGAGACGGTGCGGCGGGGCCTGGAGGAGGCCGGTATCCCCATGGTAAGCGCGGAAGTCACCATGCTGCCTCAAAATTATGTGACCCTGACGGACGAAACCGCCGTCAAGAATCTCAACAGGATTCTGGATATCCTGGAAGATGACGACGATGTGCAGAATGTGTACCATAACTGGGACGAGTAGAGGAGGACATAGGATGGACAGACTGGCGATCGTAGTTCCATGTTATAACGAGGAGGAGGTGCTGAAGATCGCCTCCGAAGCGTTGCGGGGAGTGCTGGATGACCTGGTGGCCAGGGAGAAGGTGGCCCCGGAGAGTTTTATCCTGTTTGTCAACGATGGCAGCCGGGACAGGACCTGGGAACTGATCGAGGAGGAGCACAGGCTGTATCCCGGGCAGATCCGCGGGGTGAAGCTGGCGGGCAATGTGGGACACCAGTTTGCGCTGACGGCTGGACTTCTGACAGCCATGGAGCGCTGCGATGTGACAGTCTCCATCGATGCGGATCTGCAGGACGATGTGACCGTGATTGAGGAGATGATTGATAAGTTCCATGAGGGCAATGACATTGTGTACGGTGTCCGCAGGGAGCGAAAGACGGATACCTTTTTCAAGCGTACCACAGCTCAGGCATTTTATAAGCTGATGGCGCTGATGGGCGTGAAAACTGTATATAACCATGCGGACTTTCGTCTGATGTCCAGACGGGCGGTGGAACATTTTTCCCAGTATAAGGAGACCAACCTCTTTCTTCGGGGCATGATGCCGCTGATCGGCTATCAGACCGACAACGTCTACTATGACAGGAAAGAGCGGGTGGCGGGAGAGTCCAAGTACCCCCTGAAGAAGATGCTGGCACTGGCTTTCAACGGCATTTCTTCGTTCAGCGTGAAGCCCATCAGCATGATAACCGGGCTGGGGCTTTTCATTATCGTCTGCTCCGTTTTCGCGGCGATATATGCACTGATCTCCTATTTTACCGGCAGCGTGGTGCCGGGATGGACGTCTCTGATCCTGTCCATCTGGTTTCTGGGCGGCCTGCAGCTTATGGCTGTGGGCATGGTGGGCCAGTATATCGGCAAGATCTATATGGAGGTGAAGCAGCGCCCCAGATACAATATCGAAAAGATATTGGAGTGAGGGCTTCATGAAGGAGCGGGAGACGTAGGATGAGTTTCAAGAAAAATGCGGTGAGTTATGGAATTTGGGCGCTGTATCTGATGGGAATCGGTGTGGTGCTGTCCTTTATGGGGATGGTGGTGGGGCACCAGGATACGGGTGTGCCCTATATGGCTCTGCTCCTTGTGGCGCTGGCCTTCGGATCTCTTTTTCTGGTTTATTTCCTGGCCAAAAGGCTGGTGGACCGTGTGCAGATCAAGAAGATGACTTCCGACAGGGCTGCCTTGATAGAAGGAGTTTTGGCAGCGGCGCTTCTGGGGGTGGGAACCGTGCTGCGTCTGGTCATGACCGGCGGGGCGGGGGAGGAAGCCGCTTACTATGAAGTCGCCAAAGTGACGGAGGAGGGCATGCAGGCCCAGTTGGTGCAGGGCAGCGTCTATTACTATCTGTGCCTGTTGAACGGCTTATTCCGGGTGGTGGGCAACAAATGGATGGCAGGAATCTATCTGCAGCTTGTTTTGCAGATGCTGGGGATTATCATTGCCTATTTTGCCGTGCGGCGGTTGGCCGGCAGAGGGCCGGCCCTGGTGTCCCTGCTGTTTCTGACATTGGCCCCAGGCTCGGTCAGGGCCGGGGTGACCTATTCTCCCAAGATGTTGTATTTCTGTATATATGCGTTGATCCTGCTGATTATTGCTCAGTATCTGTGGAGGAGCACCCGGCCCGGTGGCCGGACTCTCACCTGGGTCCTGGCGGTGCTTTGCGGCGCGTTGGCGGGATTTGCAGGATATACGGATATTGTGGGCTTTACTTTGGCAATCCCGCTGTGCGGTCTGCCGGTGCTGAAGCGGGAACAAAGGGGCATGCTGCAATGGGTGGCCCAGTTTCTGGCTTCCATGCTGGCCATGGCAGGCGTCTTTTGCCTGCTGGTGCAGTTGGACAGTATTATGAGCGGCTCCACCTTTGGCAGAGTATTGCAGGCCTGGGGGGTCACATATTCGTTAAAAGGGGCGGACTACAGCTTTTTTTTCCAGGAAGGAGGCTATGAAACCTTCCTGTTGCTGGCACTGATGGCACTGGGGATTTTTACCTTTATGCGCAGAAAAAATGAGGAAAGGTTTTCTCCCTGGGTGGTTACGGTGCTGTCTGTGACCCTGATGCGGATGCTGGGCATTCTGACGCCCAATATGAATGGCAGTTACCAGATGTTCTTTGCCATGACGGGGCTGGCCGGGGTGGCGTTCTGCGAATTGTTTGTTCAGGAAGGCCGGGAGGCAGAAGAACCGGGTCTGCCGGAGGCAGTGGTGGAGGACTTGGATCAGGATATGCCGGAGCCTGTGGCTGCCGGACAGAAGGAAGGCCTTTCGGCCGGTGTCTGGCCCCCGGAGCGGCCCGTGGAAAGCTTGCCGGAGCAGCCTGCAAACGCAGTTCCTCAAGCGGGGGAGAGGGAAGAGATGACTGAAAAGAAGCGGGAGGAGCTCAGACAGATACAGCTGATAGAGAATCCTCTGCCGCTGCCGAAAAAGCATGTGAAAAAGGTAATGGATTTCCCCATCCAGCCAGAGGCTTCCCAAATGCATTATGACCTGGAAGTGGATCCCGGTGACAATTTTGATTTCTAATTCGTAAAACAGGGAAGAAAAACCCGAGAATGAAAACCGCATATCTGGTTACGATAAGAGGAGAACCGGGAAGGGTTCTTCTCTTTAAGTTATCCGAAGATTGGGGGATCATTATGAGCGACAAAGACAAACGCATCGGGGAAGAAGAGCATCGGGACGAACGGATCGAAAAAATCGGTCAGGTGACACTTAACCAGAACGCGGACCACAAAAATATCCACCTGTTGTCCATAATAGGTGAGATCGAGGGGCACGACAATCTGTCCGGCAACTCCAAGACTACGAAATACGAACATATCCTGCCTCAGCTGGCGGCCATCGAGGACAGCCAGGAGATCGACGGTGTGCTGGTGATCCTGAACACCATGGGCGGGGATGTGGAGGCAGGGCTGGCCATAGCGGAGATGCTGGCCTCCCTGAGCAAGCCCACCGTGTCCCTGGTGCTGGGGGGCAGTCACTCCATCGGCGTGCCCATCGCCGTCAGCACCCGGTATTCTTTCATCGTGCCCACGGGGACCATGGTGATCCATCCGGTGCGCATGAACGGCACGGTGATCGGCGTGCCCCAGACTTTTGACTATTTCAAGCAGATTCAGGACCGGATCACCGGATTCGTCTGTCATCACTGCGAGATTGGCCAGAAGCGTATGGAAGAACTGATGATGGAGACAGGTATGCTCACCAAGGACGTGGGAACCATACTGGTGGGACAGGAGGCTGTGAAAATGGGCATCATTAACGAGGTGGGGGGGATAGACAGGGCGGTAGCCAAACTTCATGAACTGATGCGGGAGCGGGACGCCGAAAATACCGAGACGGAGGAGAAGGCCGGAGAGGCGGCAAATTAAAGGATGACAATCGGGGCGGGAAATGGTATAATAATGTTTGTTTGTCCAGGGCCGGGTACACAGGCCCTGGCCCCCCGGGGAAAAGGAGTATGGTGAGATGGCAAATTCATCAGGCAGGAGGGCATCTTCAGCGGCAGGCAAGAGAGGCGGCAAAAAGTCGTCCGGCTCCGGCAGGAAGGGCAAAGCCCCTACATATGATTATGAGAAAGAAAATGAACTGTTCCACGAGATTGGCTTGATTATATTTTTCATCTTGATGGTAATTTTGTTTTTATGCAACTTCGGCATTATCGGTCCGGCCGGCGATCTGGTCAGCGGGGTCTTATTTGGTCTGTTCGGATTAACTTCCTATGCGGTGCCGGTGCTTTTATTTGTGGCCGTGTCCTTCTGGTATGCCAATTCCGGCAATCCCAATGCGCTGCGTAAGCTGATTGCAGGCGCCGTTCTGTTTCTGATGGTGGGCGTGGTCTGTGAATTGTTTGCCCAAAACAGCCTGTCTCTGGAAAAATATGATATGGCGCGGATTTATGATACAGCCCGGGGGGACAGGACCGGCGGCGGCGTCATCGGCGGCAGCCTGGCCTATCTGCTGCACCATTATCTGGAGACTATAGGGACGGTGTTGGTGGTACTGCTCTGCGGCGCGATCAGTTTCATCCTTATGACGGAAAAGTCTCTGATCAGCGGCATGAAAAACGGCGGTTTTCGGATGCTGGAGCGCACCAGGGAAGATTCCCAGCGCAGGAGAGAGTATGCGAGAGCGCGCAGAGAGGAACAGGAGGAGGAATATCTCAGCCGCCGGGAGCAGCGTCAGGAAGCGGACAGGCTGCGCCGGGAGGAACAGGAGCAGGCCAGGGCCAGACGGGAGGAGGAGCGCCGTCAGAGGGCAATGGAGAAGGAAAGCGGCAGAGCGCAGCGCCGGGAGGAGAAGGAGACGGAAAAGATTCTGCGGATGGACAGAAAGGTGTCCGGCGTGATTCTGGACACGGCCATCACCCGGGAAAGCGAAGAGCGCAGGCGTGACGATATCCATGAGATCATGTGGAATGAGGACGGGGAAGAGTACATACCTTCCGGGGAGGAGGGCGTTATGCCGGAACTGCCGGAGGAAGAGAAGCCTTTGGGCAGCGTTTTTGACTTTGACAATATCCGCATACGCAGTGCGCATCAGTTGACAATTGATGAGGCAGAGGAGGAACCGGAGCAGTTTTATTCTACCCTGGAGCCGGATCCCGCGGCGCCGGTGAACCCTTTCAACAGTCCTATCCGGCAGGAGGATTCTTCGGAGACGGAGAATCCGCCGAGAGCGGAAGAACTGCATGAGGCAGGCGGCCCTGTACAGGCAGGGGAGACTTTTGAGGGCCAGGACATCCGGGTACACAGGGAGGATGTGGAGGAGCCGTCCGGCCAGCGGGTCAGACCTGCGGCGCGCCTGGAGGAGTCCTCCAGCCGGGAAGGGAGGACCCAGCAGACGCAGGACATGGGGGCGGTGCAGGGGGCTGTTATTCCCAGGAAATATATGTTCCCGCCTGTATCTCTGCTGCAGAAGGGCAAGGGAGGAAATAAGGATACCACCCAGGAACTGAAACAGACGGCCATGCGCCTGCAGCAGACCCTGGAGAATTTTGGGGTCAGGGTCACCATCACCGATATCAGCCAGGGTCCCAGTGTGACCAGATATGAACTGCAGCCGGAACAGGGCGTTAAGGTCAGCAAGATCGTGGGACTTACCGATGATATCAAGCTGAACCTGGCAGCCACGGATATCCGCATCGAGGCGCCCATACCCGGCAAGGCGGCCATCGGCATTGAGGTGCCCAACAAGGAAAACATGGCGGTGGCGCTGCGGGATTTGCTGGAGAGCAAGGAGTTCAAAGATTTTTCCTCCAACCTGGCTTTTGCCGTGGGTAAGGATATCGGAGGACAGACGGTGGTGTCGGACATAGCCAAGATGCCCCATATGCTGATTGCGGGAGCCACCGGTTCCGGCAAGTCTGTGTGTATCAACACTTTGATTATGAGTATCCTGTATAAGGCTCACCCGGAGGAGGTGAAGCTGATTATGGTGGATCCCAAGGTGGTGGAACTCAGCGTATACAACGGTATTCCCCATCTGTTGATCCCGGTGGTGACGGATCCCAAGAAAGCCTCTGCCGCTCTGCATTGGGGGGTGGCGGAGATGACTGACCGCTATAAGAAATTTGCAGATTTCAACGTGCGTGACCTGAAGGGTTACAATAAGAAGGTGGAGGCTATGAGGGAAAGTGATCCCCAGGCCCCTGCCAAGATGCCCCAGATCGTCATTATTGTGGATGAGCTGGCGGATCTGATGATGGTATCCCCGGGGGAAGTGGAGGAGTCCATCTGCCGCCTGGCCCAGCTTGCCAGGGCGGCGGGCATCCACCTGATTATTGCTACCCAGCGGCCCAGTGTGGATGTCATCACCGGCCTGATCAAGGCCAACATGCCCAGCCGGGTGGCCTTCTCCGTGTCCAGCGGCGTGGACTCCCGCACCATCCTGGATATGAACGGCGCGGAAAAGCTGCTGGGCAAGGGGGACATGCTATTTTACCCCCAGGGGTATTCCAAGCCGGCCAGAATACAGGGTGCTTTTGTGTCAGACAAGGAAGTGTCCGACGTGGTGGATTTTTTGAAAAACCAGACTCTGGGCAACACCTATGCCGCAGATGTGGAAGAGCAGCTTAAGAGTATGGGCGGCCCTGGAGGTCCAGGAGGCGGAGACGAGAGAGACGAGTACTTTGAGGAGGCCGGGCGCTTCATCATCGACAAGGATAAGGCTTCCATCGGTATGCTGCAGCGCGCTTTCAAGATCGGCTTCAACCGTGCGGCGCGGATCATGGAACAGCTTCATGACTATGGGGTCGTGGGGGAGGAGGAGGGCACCAAGCCCCGGAAGATCCTGATGAGCACGGAGGAGTTTGAGCAGATGCTGGAGGAAATTGTATAACAAGACTGCCCGGAAATTATGCAGGGTAAAAAGGAGGCGGACCATGAAAACAGACATTCAGATTGCGCAGGAAGCGGTGCTGGAGCCGGTCACACTGGTGGCGGAGCGCGCGGGAATCCCCCAGGAGGAGTTGGAACTGTACGGCAAATATAAGGCCAAGGTTTCCGATGACTATATCCGGCGGCTTCAGGACCGGCCGGAGGGCAAACTGATCCTGGTGACGGCCATCAATCCCACCCCGGCCGGGGAGGGCAAGACCACGGTCACCGTGGGCCTGGGAGAAGCCTTCGGGCAGTTGGGCAAAAAAGCGGTTATCGCTCTGCGGGAGCCTTCTCTGGGACCGTGTTTCGGCATTAAGGGAGGGGCGGCCGGGGGAGGATATGCCCAGGTGGTGCCCATGGAGGATCTGAACCTTCATTTCACCGGGGATTTTCACGCCATTACCAGCGCCAATAATCTGCTGGCAGCGCTGCTGGACAACCATATCCAGCAGGGCAACGAACTGGGGATCGACACCCGGCAGGTGGTGTGGAAGCGCTGCATGGATATGAACGACCGGGTGCTGCGCAACATTGTGGTGGGCATGGGGGCCAAGATGGACGGCGTGGTCCGGGAGGATCATTTTGTGATCACGGTGGCTTCGGAGATCATGGCCATCCTTTGTCTGGCCACCGATCTGCAGGATCTGAAGGAAAGACTTTCCCGGATCGTAGTGGCCTACAATTATGAGGGGGAACCTGTGACAGCGGGACAGCTTCAGGCTGTGGGAGCCATGGCGGCTCTGCTGAAAGACGCTCTCAAGCCCAATCTGATCCAGACTCTGGAGCATACTCCGGCATTGGTACACGGCGGTCCCTTTGCCAACATCGCCCATGGATGCAATTCCATCATCGCCACCAGGGCAGCCTTGAAAATGGCGGATTACTGCATCACGGAGGCGGGATTCGGTGCGGATCTGGGCGCGGAGAAGTTCTTTGACATCAAATGCCGTCAGGCGCGGCTGGCGCCGGACGCCGTGGTGCTGGTAGCCACCATAAGAGCGCTGAAATATAACGGCGGTGTGCGAAAAGAGCAGCTTTCCCAGGAGAATCTGGAAGCTCTGGAAAGAGGGATTGTCAATCTGGAGAAGCATATCGAAAATCTGCAGAAGTACGGTGTGCCGGTGGTGGTGACGCTGAATGCGTTCACAGCCGACACGGAGGCGGAGACCGCTTTTGTAAAACATTTCTGTGAGGAAAGAGGCTGTGCTTTCGCTCTGGCCAGAGTGTGGGAACAGGGCGGCCGGGGCGGCGTGGAACTGGCGGAAAAGGTTCTGGAGACTCTGGAGCAGAAAGAGAGCCATTTCCGGGTGCTGTATGAGGACAGTCTGCCCTTAAAGGACAAGGTGGTAAAGGTAGCCACGGAAATCTATGGGGCAGGGAAAGTACATTTTGCTCCCGGAGCGGCAAAGCAGTTGCAGCGTCTGGAGGAACTGGGCTATGGGGAACTGCCGGTGTGTATGGCCAAGACCCAGTATTCCCTGTCCGATGACCCGGCTCTGCTGGGCAGGCCGGAGAACTTTGAGATGAATGTACGGGAAGTTTATGTTTCCGCCGGCGCCGGATTTGTGGTGGTGCTGACGGGAGCCGTGGTGACTATGCCCGGGCTGTCCAGGAATCCTGCTGCCTATGGGATCGACGTGGATGAACAGGGGAGGATCACGGGATTATTTTGAGGAAGCCTGGACGGTGGATGCAAAAGCGTGTCGGGAGGATATTTGCGAAAATAAGATGGGAGGATGAAATGACACAGATTATTGACGGGAAGCAAATCAGCGCGGAGATCAAAGACGAGTTGAAGGAGCAGGTGGCGGTTTACAGGGCCCAGGGGAAGGAAATCTGTCTGGCGGTGATACAGGTGGGGGACGATCCCGCCTCCAGCGTTTATGTGCGCAACAAGAAGAAGGCCTGCGAGTATATCGGGATTCGTTCCCTGTCCTATGAACTGCCCTCCCAAACCACGGAGCAGGAGCTGCTTTCTCTGGTGGAGGAACTCAATGCCAGGGCGGATGTGAACGGCATTTTGGTGCAGCTGCCTCTGCCGGGACAGATCAACGAGGAAAAGGTACTCAATGCCATCAGCCCGCTTAAGGATGTGGACGGATTTCATCCCATGAATGTGGGGGCGTTATGTATCGGGAAAAAGGGATTTGTGTCCTGCACCCCCGCCGGGGTAATTCAACTGCTGAAGCGCTCCGGCATTTCCGTCAGCGGGAAGGAATGCGTGGTGGTGGGCCGCAGTAATATTGTGGGCAAGCCCATGGCCCTGCTGCTTTTGCGGGAGAACGGCACCGTGACGGTGGCCCACAGCCGGACCGAGGATTTAAAGGCAGTCACCCGCCGGGCGGATATCCTGGTGGTGGCGGTGGGCAAACCTCTGATGATTACTGCGGACTATGTAAAGGAGGGAGCCGTGGTGATTGACGTGGGCATTCACCGGGATGACAACAATAAGTTGTGCGGGGATGTGGATTATGGTTCCGTGGCGCCTCACTGCAGTGCCATCACCCCGGTTCCCGGCGGCGTGGGTCCCATGACCATAGCCATGTTGATGAAGAATTGTGTGGACAGCGTTTTGCTTCAGGAACGTTGAGGGGTATTTTGTTGAAAGGGCGGAAGTAAATTCGTATGAATTGTCCGAAATGCGGAGCAGAAATAGAAGAGGGTTCGCTCTATTGCGGGGTCTGCGGGGAAGATATACACATTGTACCCGATTTTGAATCGGAAGTGGAACAGAGCATGCAGGCTACGCTGGAACATATTGCGGAAGAACTGCAAATTTCTGAAACTGCTTTCTCTTCCGGGGAGACGGCCGGGCCGGAGTTCCCTCAAAAAAAGAAGAAGAGTTATCTGGGATGGCTGATCGGGATATTTTTCCTGCTGATTCTGGTTCTGTCCGGCGTGCTGATCGGCGTCTGGCAGCATATGGAGAATTCCGTGGAATACCAGATTGCCAGAGCGGTGGAATGTGTCAGGGCCCAGAACTATGAACAGGCGGTCAGCTATTATATCCGTGCCCGGCAATTAGGCAGCACCGATCCGGAAGTGGGATTTGCCCTGGCGGAATGTTATTATACAATGGATAATGTTGGGGGATATGAGAGCCAGTTGTCGGACCTGATTGAAGGCGGACTGCTGGACCAGAAGCAGCTTGAGAGGGCCTATTCCCAGCTGATTCAGTCCTACAGGGCCAGAAATGATTACCAGACGATTGACAGTCTGCTGAATAACTGTGATAATGAAGTTATCAGAAGCACATATCAGAACTTACAGGCCAAAGCGCCGGAGTTCGGGTTTGAGGAAGGGTATTATCAGGAGATTTTGCCCCTGAAACTCAGTTCCAACACGGCGGGGACTATCTACTATACCATGGACGGCTCGGAGCCGGATGAGAACAGTTCGGTATATACGGCGCCCATCTTCCTGGACAACGGGGAACATACCATCAAGGCCGTGTTTGTAAACCAATATGGTCTGGTCAGCGATGTGGTGACCAAGAACTACCTGATCGAACTGAAGATTCCCGTTGCGCCGGATGTGGTGACGGCCAGCGGCCAGTACAGCAGTCCCACCCTGATCCAGATCAATCGGGAGGAGGATGAAACGGTTTACTATACCACGGACGGCACGGTTCCCACCATAGACTCTGCACGGTATACGGGGCCCATTCCCATGCCCTTGGGCGATTCCGTGTACTCCTTTGCCATCATTGAGGAGGATGGGATCGTGGGCGAGGTTGCGGAGCGTGCTTACAGTCTGCAGTTAAATACGGATATTTCGGTGGATATGGCCACAGTGACTGTCTATAATGAGATGATGCGCACGGGGAGAATCCAGACCCCTGAGGGATTTGCAGGAGAAAGCGGCATATACCAGTATCGGTTCCAATATCCGCTGACAGTTGGCGAGGAGGATTATTATATCTTTGCGGAACTGCATGTGGACGAAAGCGGGGGCAGCATCCGCACAGGCAGTTATTACGCAGTCCATGCATATAACTGTATCTGCTATAAGCTGCTGACGGACGGCGGCAGCTACAGCATAGCAGAAATTCCATGATGGGCCGGACTGCCCATTGCTGTATATGCGGCCTCAGGAGCGGACAGACAGGGCAGCGCCGCCCCACACGGCAGAAGGGAAAATGCGGAACGGGAACAGTATGTTCCGGAATTATAAGTAGGAGGAGAGTATGTACAAGATTGTCAGAGCAGAGGAACTTACCACCAATATCTATCTGATGGAGGTGGAGGCGGAGCGGGTGGCAAAATATTGCCAGCCCGGCCAATTCGTGATTGTCAGGACGGATGCAGAGGGAGAGAGGATTCCCCTGACGGTGTGTGACTATGACAGGGAACGGGGCACGGTGACCATCGTGTTCCAGATTGTGGGCGCGTCCACCCAGATGATGTCCGCTCTGAAAGCAGGGGACAGCTTTCACGATTTCGTGGGGCCTCTGGGCTGTGCGTCTGAGTTTGTTTCCGAGGATATCGAGAGTCTGAAGAACAAGAAACTTCTGTTTGTGGCCGGAGGCGTGGGGGCTGCACCTGTATACCCCCAGGTGAAATGGCTTCATGAGCGTGGTATCGCCGTGGACGTGGTGGTGGGCAGCAAGACCAGAGACCTGCTGATTCTGGAGAAGGAGATGGAGGCCGTGGCAGGTAATCTGTATGTGACCACCGACGACGGTTCTTATGGCAGGAGCGGCATGGTTACCCAGACCGTCAAGGATCTGGTGGCAGAAGGAAAGCAGTATGACTGCTGCGTGGCCATCGGTCCCATGATCATGATGAAGTTTGTCTGCCTGCTTACCAAGGAACTGGGCATCCCCACCATTGTCAGTCTGAACCCTATCATGGTGGACGGCACAGGCATGTGCGGCGCCTGCCGCGTGACAGTGGGCGGCAAAGTGAAGTTCGCCTGTGTGGACGGTCCGGAATTTGACGGACACCAGGTGAATTTTGATGAGGCCATGAGCCGTCAGCAGATCTACAGGACAGAGGAGGGCAGGGCTTTCCTGAAAGCCAGGGAAGGGGCCACCCACCATGGAGGATGCGGCAACTGCAGCGGGTGAAGCGACAGAAGAATGCGGAACTGAAAATAGCATCTGCCGGGAAAGGCATGGGACAGCAGACGGTTGACAAAGCAGTTACATGACGAGCGCCGGTCAGATGTGCCGTGAGGGCGGATGGGGAACTTAAATAGGAGAATAGAGATGGATGTTTTGAAGAAAGTGCCTGTGAGGGAACAGGATGCGCAGGCACGTGGGAAGAATTTTGAAGAAGTATGTCTGGGATACAACAGAGAAGAGGCCATGGAGGAGGCGGCCCGCTGCATTAACTGCAAGAATGCGCAGTGCGTCAAGGGCTGTCCCGTGGCGATCAACATTCCGGGCTTTGTGGAGCAGGTGAAAAACGGAGATATGGAGGGGGCTTACCAGACCATCAGTCAGGCCAGCGCCCTGCCCGCCGTGTGCGGACGGGTGTGTCCCCAGGAGAGCCAGTGTGAGGGCAAATGCATCCGGGGCATCAAGGGAGAGCCGGTATCCATCGGAAAACTGGAGCGCTTTGTGGCAGATTACGCCAGGGAGCAGGGCATAAAGCCGGAGGGAGCCAAGGAGAAAAAGGGGAAAAAAGTGGCTGTGATCGGCTCCGGCCCCGCAGGGCTGACCTGTGCCGGAGATCTGGCCAAGCTGGGGTATGAAGTGACCATCTTCGAGGCATTGCATGAGCCCGGCGGCGTGCTGGTATATGGCATTCCCGAGTTCCGTCTGCCCAAGGAGGCGGTGGTGGCCAGGGAGATTGAGAACGTGAAATCCCTGGGTGTAAAGATAGAGACCAATGTGGTGGTGGGCAAATCCGTTACCATCGACCAGCTTTTGACCGAGGAGGGTTTCTCGGCAGTGTTTATCGGTTCGGGCGCAGGGCTGCCCAAGTTCATGGGCATTCCCGGCGAGAACAGCAACGGCGTGTTTTCCGCCAACGAGTACCTGACCAGAAGCAATCTGATGAAGGCTTTTGACGAAAACAGCAGCACTCCCATTATGCGGGGAAAGAAAGTGGCCGTGGTGGGAGGCGGCAACGTGGCCATGGATGCGGCCCGTACCGCCCTGCGGCTGGGGGCGGAGGTGCATATTGTGTATCGCCGCAGTGAGGAGGAACTGCCTGCCCGTGTGGAGGAAGTACACCACGCAAAGGAAGAGGGCATTATATTTGACCTGCTGACGAACCCCACCGAGATTCTGGCGGATGATAAGGGCTGGGTGACGGGCATGAGGTGCATCCGAATGGAACTGGGTGAGCCTGACGAGTCCGGCAGAAGAAGACCGGTGGAAGTGGCCGGGTCCGAGTTTGTGCTGGAGGTGGATACGGTGATCATGTCTCTGGGGACTTCCCCTAATCCGCTGATTTCTTCCACCACCGAGGGGTTGGAGACCAACAAGTGGAAATGCATTGTGGCGGAAGAAGAGAACGGCAGGACCACCAAGGAGGCTGTGTATGCCGGGGGTGACGCCGTGACGGGGGCTGCTACCGTAATTCTGGCAATGGGGGCCGGAAAGGCGGCAGCGAAAGGGATTGATGAATATCTTTCCAACATGAACTAGTGTATTATGGGCAGAGATAAGCCTGGAGCAAATGGGCAGGGTTGCGAGGAGGAGAGGGTATATGTTGATATGTCCCAAGTGCAGGAATGAGTACAGAGACGGTATCGCCGTATGTGCGGATTGCGGCTGCCAGCTGGTGACAGAAAAGGAGATTGTGAACAGGGTTCCGCTGATTTTTGGATCTGAGGCAGAGTTGACCCGGCTGAAGGAATATCTGGAGTACAATGGCCTGAAGGATATGGAGATCGTCTATGATGAGAAAGAGGCGGTGCACGAACTTCTGATTGACGAAAAGCACAGGCAGAAGGCTGTTAAGCTGGGATCTGTGTACATGCAGCAGGAACAGGTGCGGCAGGCCGAGGAGGCCGTCAGGATGCAGGAGGAACAGGTCCGGCAGGAAGCGGAGGCGCCTCAGCCCCAGTGGTTTGGGGTGGGGGCAGGGACTGGGGAGGAGCGGAAACCCCAGCCTCAGCCGGTGCGCAGATCCTCTCATGGCTATCAGAATAAGTCGGAGCAGGCGGCAGAGAACAGGTCCTCGGCTTGGACGCTGCTGATTGTGGGCGGCCTGGGCCTGATAGCTCTGGGGCTGCTGCTGGCCGGGGTTTTGCCCCTAAAACTGCAGGGAAGCAACCGTTTTATGATCGGCGGTATCATGGGGGCTATGTTTGTGATTTTTATTGTCATGGGTTTTGTTTCCCTGAAAAATTCCAAGCAGTATGCCAGAGAGGCCGATTCCGAGAATTCCCTCAGGAGCACTATGGAGAAGTGGTGCAGGGAGAATCTGGAGGGGGCTAAAGTGGATGCCAGCCTGCAGCTGTCTGCCGCACCCGAGGAAGAGTGGTATTTCCGCCGGGTGGCCCTGATCAAAGCCCTGCTGAACCGTCAGTTTGTGAATTTGGACCAGGAATTTCTGGATCACTTTGTGGACGACATGTATGACACGATCTTCCCGGAGGGATAAGATGCGTTTCTGCATTTGTATAGGATGTCTTAATACCTGGAATCCGGGAGAATTCTTCCGGATTCCAGGTATCATTTTTAGGGGGACCAAACCATGAAAATCACCATATTGTGTGTAGGGAAGATCAAGGAGAGTTTTTATCGGGAAGCAGTGGACGAGTATGTCAAGCGGCTGAGCAGATACTGCAGGCTGGAGATTGTGGAAGTGGCTGACGAAAGGACACCGGACAAAGCGTCTGCGGCGCTGGAAGATCAGATTCGGGAGCGGGAAGCAGACAGACTTTTGGCCCGCCTGGAGGAGGGAGCCTTTGTATGTACTTTGGAGATACAGGGAAAGCGCTATACTTCGGAAGGCTTTGCGGAAGCCATTAACCGGGCGGGACTCAGCGGACAGAGCCATATGGTCTTTGTGATTGGCGGTTCCCTGGGACTTCACGAAAAAGTGAGGAAACGCTCTCAACAGGCTGTCAGCTTTTCCGATATGACTTTTCCCCATCAACTGATGCGGGTAATTTTGTGCGAGCAAATTTACCGGGCGTATCGGATTATCAATGGGGAACCATATCATAAGTAAGTGCGAAGTTTTGAGGAAGTGCAAAAGATTCATGGAAAGAGTATGTTGTATAAAATCTATGGATCTACAGGAAAAATGGATTAGTAGGATAAAAAATGATAAGGGAGGGTGGCTTGTAAATGGATGAGAAACTAAGGAACATGACTTCTCTATATATAACAAAAGGAGATAAAATGCTATTGCTTTTCCGGCAGCGCGGCCGCGTTGTGAGCGATACATGGGTTGGAGCTGCGGGAGGTCATTTTGAAGAGAATGAACTAAACGATCCAAGAGCATGTGTATTGAGAGAACTGAAAGAAGAATTAGGAATAAGTGAAGGTGGTATCAGGAATCTGTTGCTGAGGTATGTTACTTTGCGGAGGATGAAAGGAGAAATCCGGCAGAATTACTATTTTTTTGCGGAACTGGACAATGAGACGGGTGATCACATTGTATCAACGGAAGGGATAAGCAGGTGGTTTACACTTTCGGAGCTATCGGTATTGGAGATGCCATATACCGCTAAATTTGTCATTGAGCATTATCTGAAGATTGGACGAAGGACAAATGATATGTATGTAGGCGTGGCTGATGGGGAACGAGTTAATTTTACAAAACTGCCGGAATACGAATAAAAAGTGGTGCAGTCCTGAGCACATTCTGGATGCTATAAGGTCTTATTCGTCAAAATAGACAGGTTCTGTTCGTATTGTAATTGGCCGGAAGACTGTGTATAATAAGAGTAGGAGATAGCAAGGCTATGGTATATATAGAGTTTTCCGGCAGTCATTTACGGGAAGAAAGCAGGTAAAACTATGGGCAACATAGAGGAAAAGCAGACAAAATGGGAAGAATTAAGCATATCCAATGATTTCCTGTTTGGCAAGGTCATGCAGAATCCGGAATTGTGCAAAGAGTTATTGCAAAGGATTCTCCCGGATTTGAACATTGAACGCATTGAATATCCAGAATTGCAGAAAAGTATCAACATGGATATGGATGCTCGTAGTGTGAGGCTGGATGTGTATGTAAAAGATGAGAAAGAAGTTGTTTACGACATAGAAATGCAGGTAAGTCATACAAAGGAACTTCCTAAGAGAAGCCGGTATTATCAGAGTATGATAGACCTGCAGCTTATCGACAAAGGGCAGCTTTATGATGAGTTAAAGCGAAGCTATGTTATATTTATCTGTCCATTTGATTTATATGGGAAAGGGCGGCATATTTATACCTTTGAAAATATCTGTAAAGAAGACGGTAGCATTTCTATGGGTGATGAGGCGGTAAAGATATTTCTCAATGCAAAAGGAACTCTGGATGATGTGAGTGATGAATTAAAGGCGTTCCTTGATTATGTGGCAGGGAAGAAGCCAAAGGATGCCTATGTGGAGAGGCTGGAAGAAGCAGTAAAAGAGGCCAAGAAGAATAGAGAATGGAGGCATGAGTATATGACATTGTTGATGAGAGATCAGGAGAATGTGAAAATTGGAGAAAAACGTGGAGAGGAAAGATTAGCAAAATTAATATTGCTATTAAATGAGGATAATCGGTCGTCAGATGTCATTAGGGTATTGCAGAATAAAGAATATCGTCAGAAACTTTATTTGGAGTATCATATCATTTAAAAGCAGGGCATCACAGGGCAGAAAATTTTAAAGGTTTTCTGTCCATAATAATATTACGAGATTTTTCGCACTTAGACATGTTATGGAGAACCATATCACAAGTGAGGGCGAAAGGCAAGGGACTGTCAGGAAACAGAACAGGAGTACTAACTTCTTTTTACACTTTTTGCAACAGTACCAATAAATTCATATACTTATGTGCCAAGCTATGGTTTATTTGGCGAGTTGAAAACTTTGACTGTTGTAAAACAAGGAAGAAATTATGTAAGTATCTTCAAAGGTTACGGTACAGGAGAAACAAAAAGGTTTGCGGTTGTTGGCAAACCGGATTAAATTACCAAAAGCAGATACCATTGTAGCCCCAAAAGTTAGAATGGATAATTAAAGATTGCTGTATTATAGAATTTATATAGGTGATTGCGAAACTCGCTGGGTTCGTTTGAAATCCTGAATCAATGCAGAGATGAATTCATGGCGGGCACGAAT
>ERZ808028.48-NODE-48-length-149960-cov-6.426606_pt1 | contig 149960 bp, 132 predicted proteins | sample MGYA00380184_ERZ808028 | MGnify/ENA primary metagenome ERZ808028 (study PRJEB31490, sample SAMN06133397) | mouse gut metagenome | isolation source: J8_1 | host: mice | place: China: Chengdu | collected 2015-05 ...
AAGTCAGGCCTAAGTCAATGGTAAGTTTTCTGTATCGTGTAGCCTGATTCTCAATATTAAGTATACTTTCTTTTCAGGCAGATGGCAATCTGTCTTTTTGTGTTGCTTGAATACAGACAAGCCTTCCTTTAAAAGAAAAATCAGGCAGAGATAGGCGTTACACTATCCCTACCTGAAGAGAAGCCAGTAAGTCAATGCCTTAACTAAATGACATTGGGGTAAGGATTCTCCACTTCTTTCTTGACTGTAAGGATTCCTGCCTTTTCAACCGTAAAATCTTTTGTGTGCAAGGCTTCCTGCAAATCGTCAAAATCGCCCTCATTCATGTCGAACATATAATGAGCGTCCCCGTAAACCGTCCTAATCCGTTCAATATCGGCAATTCTCCCGCTGTTTAGCAATGAGCCTACGCCTGTCATCAGCGCAACGGACATTATGGTTCCCAATAGCAGAGACAAGGTCTGTTTTTTGTAATATTTCAGGTAGGAAAATGCCAGCTTTATCGTCTTAATCAAGGTTATCACCTCCTTTTTTAAGAAGCTGTCCGTCTTCAATGGAAATGCTTCTGTCACAGGACTGTGCAATCAATTCATTGTGTGTGACCATGAGGATTGTTTGGTGGAATTTCCGTGCGCTCATGCGCAGAAGGCCCATAACCTCCGCCGTCGTTCGGGAGTCCAGGTTGCCGGTAGGCTCGTCTGCAAGAAGTAAGGCTGGTTTGTTCGCCAGGGCTCTGGCCAGGGCCACCCGCTGCTGTTGTCCGCCGGACAGTTCAGAGGGGTATTTCCTGCGTTTGTCCCAGAGTCCCAGTTCTTTTAACAATTCCTGAATAAACGGGTGGTCTACATGACGTCCTTTGTCAAAGGTGACGGGCAGGGCAACGTTGTCATAGACGTTTAAGACAGGCATCAGGCTGTAGTTCTGGAATACGAAGCCGATGTTGCGCACGCCGGAAGATGGTCAACTCCTTCCTGGTCAGTGAGGCTATATCATGATTTCGGATTCTGATTGAGCCGTTGGTGGGGGTATCAAGCCCTCCAATTAAGTTCATCAGGGTACTTTTACCGGAACCAGAGGTTCCCACCACGGCGATAAATTCTCCCTGGCTGACGGTAAAGCTGATGCCTTTAAGGGCATAGACTTCATTTTTGCCGGTTCCATAAACTTTTTCAAGCTGTGATACTTCTAAAATGTTCATAGATGACTCCTTTCTGCTTCGTACATTCATAGAATGTATTGTTCTTATGAAGTCAATTTTATAAGCTTAAGATTACAGCCATACTACAAAATGCTGCTTCAATTCTTACAGTTTTGTAAGAACACAGTAAAACAACTTCCTTTTCCTACCTGCGATTCCACCGTCAGATAGCCGTACTCCTTTTCCAGAATCATTTTAGATAAATACAGTCCGATTCCTGAGCCTGCTATATTCTCCACACGTTTACTCCGGTAGAAACGACGGAAAATAGCTTGATATTCGGAAGAATCAATGCCGATTCCGTTGTCGGAGAAGGAAATCTGTGTATACATTTCCAGAGATTGCACTGTAATCTCAATTCTGCCGCCAGTATCCGAGTATTTGACTGCATTTTCCAAAAGATTGGCAAATACTTCGGCAGTCCATTTGCGGTTATGCAGGAGTATAGGATTTTTGTCGCTTTCCAGTTCAATATGAAGCTGTTTCTTTTGAGCCTGCTCATAAACCGTATTAAGAGCATCCATGAGGGTTTCATGGATGGGGAGAGGTTCGATTTCAAAATTAATAGCGTTCTGCTCCAGACTTGCCATCTTAAACAGGGACTTAAGAATCCAATCAATTTTGACGGACTGAGTATGCATTTTTTCAAGAAAATGTGACTGTTGCTTAGGCGTCAGCGCTGAGTCCTTTAACAGTTCTTCATACATGATCACATTAGCTAAAGGTGTTTTTTACTGGTGGGACATGTTGGAAATGAGTTGTTTTACCTGCTCCTTTTCCTGATCTGCCTGTTCGATTTCCAGCAGCAGATGTTCCTGGATTCGTTTGGCCTTCCCTGCCAGAAAGGAGAGCTTTCCTTCTTTTAAATCCGAGTGTATAATCGGTTCCCTTTTTAGGACGGCGTCCAGCATCCGGTCGATTTCTCGGTAAAGCCTTCGATTTTGGTCCGCAGGCGGCGGATATTTACAGATACAGTATTATCGTCCACAAATTTGCCGTCGCTGTCCCAGATGTGGTTCAGAATCTGGTCTTTGGACAGCACACGGTTTTTATTCTCCATCAGGTACAGAAGCAGACGGTATTCGGTCTGGCTGCATATGATTTCGGTTGCTCCACGCATTACGGTGCAGGAGCTCTTATCTATGGAGATGCCATTGGAAATGAGGAGTTCAGGCTGTTCCCTATGCTGGAGAAGTTTCTTGATTCTTGCCTTTAACACAGCCAGGGAGAAGGGCTTGCGCATGTAATCGTCTACCCCAAGCTCAAGGGCTTTTACTTCATTCATCTCGGTGTCCCTTGCAGTCAGCATGAGGATTGGCTGTTGGCTGAATGTGCGGATTTGTGAGCAGAGGTAAAAGCCGTTGCCATCAGGAAGGTTACAGTCTAAGAGAACCAGGTCAAAGGGAGCTGCTTTCAGCAAAGAAAGTCCCTCCTTGCACGTGGAGGCGCAGGTGGTTTCGTAACCGTCAAGCTGCAGGGAGAAGGAAAGCCCTTCCTGCAGGTCCAGGTCGTCTTCTATCATTAATATTTTCTTCATGGAATAGTCCTTTCGTAAAAATAGATTCTTATATCTTATGGAAGAATTATAGCATAAAATATTTTTTGATTGAGAAATTTTTTTCACGTGTTGAAAACATCTTGACAAAAACGAATATTTGTTCATATAATAGAATATACTTATTGGAGGACTATGGTGATTATTATAATTATCATCCAATAAGATCTCAAAAAGAGACAGTCTGCAACCAGATATACAGCAATGAAGATTAGGGCTTGTACTGGTTTCGACGGAGGTTTGGAAGTTGGAGAAGCCATCCGTAGTGGGACACTACGTTAAAAGTTCCAATTAAATATAAACGCAGACAATAGAGAATTAGCGTACGCTGCTTAATTTAAGCGGCAGTCGGCCTTAAGTCATCCGCTGCTTAAGTCACCGGCTTCAACGAGGCGGAGCACTTCGTTTCCAAAGCTTTGAGGGGATGGAAGAACTTATGAAGCTACTGAAGCTAAAAGCCTGTCATTAGGCGTTTGGCAGAGGGAATGTTAAATTAATGACTGTGATGGGAGATGCTCTGGTGGATGGGCTTTCGGACGCGGGTTCAACTCCCGCCAGGTCCACTTATAAAAATCGCTTTTAATCCAGCAATATCAAGGATTGAGCGATTTTTTATTTGCAAGAATTAAAAGAGGACAAATATCTGCCAAAGATTCAATATCGTCCTATATGAAGTTCTTTGATAATGGAATAAAGGCTTTACACCTAAATTACCGGTTGTTATAATGAAAGTACCAAGTAAACGGCACTTATAGAAAGTAGGTGAAAGGTATGCCGAGTCAAGCAGATATTGTTAGGGATTCAATAAACGAATTTTCAAGGATTCAAGACTGGATGATATTAGCTAAAAAGAATGATGATCTTGAAACATACGAACAGATACACAAACGTTATATTGAATTGAAAGTTACATTGTCAACTTTAGGCGTTAATATCACGGAACTTGACAGAATCAAAGAGTAATAGCATATTAAAAATAAGTAAACAGTAACCTATAAGGTGTAAAATCTTTATTGAATTATTAAAGGCTTTGCATCTTTTTTAATTCTTCAAATTATAAGCAACCGAGCAAGCCGGAAGCACTCACAAACTTAAATCAATATACTGGTGAGCCATCCCAGTATTGGCAATAGTCCAGAAGGTTATTTGAGGGTTGCTGCTAATCTTTCAAAATATAATTGGGAAAGCTCTTTGAGGTTATAATATTTTCCCTAAACAGGGCATACATTGAGAAAAGAGTATTTGGACAAGGGGTTACAGGTACATTGAAAAGATCTATCAGATACACCAAGAAAAATAGATACCGACGAATCCCCCTAAAATTTTCCGACCCCTTCTGGTACGGCCTGCTAATCCTTCTTTGTCTTTTCATAATCGGAGGGCTAATGGAAGCGCTGACCCACCGAGAGGAAGGAATATTGGGAAAGAAGGAAAAAGAGCAGAAGAAAGAAGAACCGCTTAAGGAGGAGAAGAGGGAGATTGTAGTCAACAACCCGAATATTCGGGTGCTTTTGATGACCGACGGATATGTAAATATTGTTCACCCAAGCGTTTCTGTATCGGCAGGGGGCGGCCTGGTCATTGCTTTTGGAGAAGAAAGTCAAGAGGCAGCGGCAGGCGAAACCATAGCGTTTGCGCCGGACGATCCCAGATTTCAGAGTGGCAATATCAGAATCAGCGCTAAGGATGGAGGAGAGATTACCTTAAACAGTATTAAGCGAAGCTGTGGGACTCCCTCCTATGCCGGCACACTGGAGCTTAGGACGACGGCGGAGGGGATTGTCATTATCAATGAACTTCCACTGGAAACCTATCTTTGTAAGGTGGTGCCAAGCGAAATGCCGCCCTCCTATGAGCTAGAGGCGTTGAAGGCCCAGGCAGTCTGCGCCAGGAGTTATGCCTATCGGCAGATGGCGGGCTTTGGATATCCGGAATATGAGGCTCATGTGAACGACAGCACAGATTACCAGGTCTATGGGAATTCTCAGGCTCAGGAGTCCACGAATCAGGCGGTCATGGAAACTCAGGGGCAGGTGGCGCGCTATCAGGGACAGATTGTGACCACCTACTATTATTCTACCTCCTGTGGAAAAACAGCAGGGCTTGAGGCATGGGGGACACAGCCCGACGAGGGAAACCAGTATTTGCAGTCAGTGGAGGTGAGAGACGAGAACGGAGACTACGAGGCAGAGCTTCCCTGGTATCGGTGGGAGGCAAAGATACCGGCAGGGACATTGTCTAATCTGATTAGCCAAAACACCGGAGTGAATATTGGAGCTCTCCAGAATGTGGAGATTACGAAGACCGGCGCCGGAGGCGTCGCTCTTCAAATATGCGCCAGGGGGGATATAGGGACGGTAACCGTGGATACAGAGAATAAGATTCGGCGGGCTTTAGGCGGCAGCGGTTATGAGATTGTCAAACAGGACGGGGCCATAGCGGCAAGCTCGTCGCTGCTTCCCAGTGCATTTTTTACCATACAAAGAGAAGGAGATACATTTGTGATATCCGGCGGCGGGTTCGGGCATGGAATTGGGATGAGCCAGAACGGCGCTAACGAGATGGCCAAGAAAGGGAAAAACTACATAGATATATTGACATTATTTTTTCATGATGTGGAGATTAAAGCCGGAGACAGTTAAGGGACTCCGGCTTATATTTTTACATTTTTTTCATATAATATAATGATATGATGTCAGGCAAAATAGAATACCAATACTTATGATAGACAAATCATGGAAAATCAGGTAGAATATAGAGCAAATATATGGGAGAATATTATGAAAAGACTAAAGGATATCTATCAGAGAATTACGAGCATTACCGCTGGTTTTAATGAAGACCATGTAGCCGCCTATGCCGCCCAGTCGGCATATTTTTTCATGCTGTGTATGATTCCGATTATATTGCTTTTGCTTACTATGGTGCAGTACACGCCTGTGACAAAGGCGGATGTGATGACTGCTGTAATCCAGGTGTTTCCGTCCTCTGTGGAGACATTGATAACGTCTATCGTGAATCAGGTGTATAACCAGTCTACAGGAATCATTCCGGTTACCATTCTGGTCGCCCTGTGGTCGGCAGGGAAGGGCGTACTTGCCATGGCGTCGGGGCTTAATTGTATTTACCGCTGCCAAGAGACGCGAAATTATATTGTGCTGCGGATTCGTGCCACAGTTTACACCCTGCTGTTTATCGTAGTAATCATACTGCTTCTGGTATTATCTGTATTCGGTAATACGTTGAATCTGTTTATTGCAGAGCATATTCCATTTCTTAGAAGGTTGGCAGACCAGTTGATTGCGGCGCGGGTATTTATTACGCCCACAGTATTGGTGATATTTTCACTTATGCTCTATCGGTATCTGCCCAACAGGAGAGGGCGGTTTCGTGACCAGCTTCCCGGAGCCATGTTTGCGGCGGTGGGGTGGATGGTTATTTCCTGGGTATTCTCCATCTATCTGGATGTGTTCAAAGGATTTTCCAACATGTACGGCAGTCTTACCACCATTGTGCTGATTATGCTGTGGATGTATTTCTGTATGTATTGTATCCTGATTGGCGGAGAGTTTAATGTGCTGATGGAGGGGAAGATTTTTGAAAAGAAATGAAAATGACTTGACATCACTGTTTCTTGTGCTATAATTTTAAAAAGTAAATGAAAAAGCGATGACCGTGTAAGTAGAGAACTGTTTTCCATCAGAGAGAGGAGATCAATAGGCTGTAAGTCTCCTTTGGTTCAGACAGGAATCGAATTTCCCGCGCGAGCTGCATTTTTGAATCCATTCCAGCGAACTGTACATTTATTTTTAACTGAATGTGGATGTATATATTAGGGTTAGGGTAGTAGGAGATGCCGTAGATGCACGTTACGCATATTTGAGCGCCCGTATAGGAGTCTGTGCGACCATACGGGAATCAGGGTGGTACCACGGGTAATTGCTCGTCCCTTTTGGGATGGGCTTTTTTTGTGTCATTATTTTCGGAAAGAGCCGTCAGGCAGATTTCTGGAAAATCTTGTAAATAAGCAGGAAAGGAAGAAAAGCGATGAAAGAAAAATTGCAGAGCATCAAAGAGGAGGCATTAAAGGCCATTGAAGCTGCCGATATGCCGGAGAAATTAAATGATGTGCGTGTAAAGTTCCTTGGTAAGAAGGGTGAGCTTACCGCGGTATTAAAAGGGATGAAGGATGTTGCACCCCAGGAACGGCCGAAGGTCGGGCAGTTGGTAAATGAGACAAGGGCAGCCATCGAAAATATTTTGGAGGAAAGCAAGGCGAAGATGGAAAGGGCAATCCGTGAAGAACGGATGAAGCAGGAGGTCATCGACGTCACACTCCCGTCAAAGAAAAATATGGTGGGTCACAGGCATCCCAATACGATTGCGTTAGAAGAGGTGGAGAGAATCTTCATCGGAATGGGCTATGAGGTAGTGGAAGGTCCGGACGTAGAGTACGACCTGTATAATTTTGAGAAGCTGAACATTCCAGACGGGCATCCGGCCAAAGATGAGCAGGATACCTTCTATATTAATAAAGATATTGTGCTGCGCACCCAGACATCGCCGGTACAGGCTCGTGTGATGGAGGAGGGGAAGCTCCCCATTCGCATGATTGCGCCAGGGCGCGTGTTCCGCTCTGACGAGGTGGATGCTACCCATTCTCCGTCCTTCCACCAGATTGAAGGTCTGGTGATTGACAAGAACATTTCCTTTGCAGATTTGAAGGGAACCTTGGAGGTATTTGCAAAAGAGCTGTTCGGGCCGGATACAAAGACCAAGTTCCGTCCCCATCACTTCCCGTTCACAGAGCCCAGTGCGGAGGTGGATGTTACGTGCTTTAAGTGTGGAGGCAAGGGATGTCGTTTCTGTAAAGGCTCTGGCTGGATAGAAATTCTTGGCTGCGGTATGGTACATCCCCATGTGTTGGAGATGTGCGGAATCGACCCTGATGAGTATACAGGATTTGCATTCGGTGTGGGACTTGAGCGTATTGCGCTGCTGAAGTACGAGATTGACGATATGAGACTATTGTACGAAAATGATATCAGATTTTTAAAGCAATTCTAATACATCCAAAATTAAATAATTGTTAGATGTATTGGGAAAGGGCAGAAAGGAGTAGAAAGATGAATACATCATTATCATGGATAAAAGCGTATGTTCCAGAGCTTGACGTAACTGCTCAGGAATATACGGATGCAATGACATTGTCCGGAACGAAGGTAGAGGGATATGAGGTTTTGGATGCTGATTTGGATAAGATTGTTATTGGTCAGATTGACAAGATAGAGAAGCATCCAGATGCAGACAAACTAATTGTATGCCAGGTCAATGTGGGAAATGAGTCCGTTCAGATTGTTACGGGCGCCAATAATGTACACGAGGGCGACAAGGTTCCGGTGGTGTTGGACGGAGGACGGGTCGCAGGCGGCCATGAGCCTGGAAGCCGTGTTGCAGGCGGAGTGAAGATTAAGAAGGGGAAGCTTCGGGGAATCGAGAGTCAGGGAATGATGTGCTCGATAGAAGAACTGGGCTCTAACCGTGATATGTACCCAGAGGCGCCCCAGGAGGGAATCTATATTTTCCCAGAGGATGCCAAGGTGGGCGCAAGTGCGGTAGAAGAGTTAGGATTAAATGACGTGGTGTTCGAGTATGAAGTGACCTCTAATCGGGTAGACTGTTTCAGTGTGGTAGGAATCGCCAGGGAAACGGCGGCCACATTTGGTAAGGACTTCCATCCTCCAGTGGTGACAAAAACTGGAAACGGGGAGGATGTGAATGATTTTATCAAGGTTACGGTAAAAGACAACGACCTGTGCCCACGCTACTGTGCAAGGGTTGTTAAGAATATTAAGGTTGGCCCGTCGCCAAAATGGATGCAGAGACGGCTTGCATCTGTGGGAATCCGTCCCATTAATAACCTGGTAGATATTACCAACTATGTTATGGAGGAATATGGTCAGCCCATGCATGCATATGATTTGGATACCATTAATGGCCGCCAGATTATTGTGCGCACCGCCGAGAATGGAGAAAAGTTTACCACTCTTGACGGCCAGGAGAGGGAAATGGATGAGTCTGTGCTGATGATTTGCGATGGCGAGAAGTCTATTGGTATTGCTGGAATCATGGGTGGCGAGAATTCCATGATTACAGACGATGTCAAGACCATGCTGTTTGAGGCGGCTTGTTTTGACGGAACTAATATCCGCAAGTCCAGCAAGAAGATTGGCCTGCGTACGGATGCCTCCGGAAAGTTTGAGAAGGGATTAGACCCCAATAACGCCCAGGCAGCCATTGACAGAGCCTGCCAGTTGGTGGAGGAATTGGGAGCCGGAGAAGTTGTGGGCGGCATTGCGGATGTTTACGGTAAGAAAAAGGAGCCGGTGAGAGTACCCTTTGACGCGGAAGAAATCAACCGCCTGTTGGGAACAAACATTTCCAGAGAGAAAATGCTTGGCTATTTTGAGAAGATTGGGCTTGGCTTTGATGAGGCGACCAGTGAGGTAATTGCCCCAACCTTCCGTCAAGACTTATTCCGTCTGGCTGACCTTGCAGAAGAAGTGGCCAGATTCTATGGGTATGACAATATTCCCACCACCCTTCCAAGAGGCGAGGCTACCACCGGAAAGCTGTCCTTTAAGCTGCGGGTGGAGGAGATTGCCCGTGATATCGCGGAATTCTGTGGATTTAGCCAGGGCATGACCTATTCCTTTGAAAGTCCAAAGGTATTCGACAAGCTTAGGATTCCAAAGGATTCTCCCCTTCGCAGAACGGTGGAGATTATGAATCCTCTTGGCGAGGATTACAGTATTATGCGTACCACTCCCTTAAATGGGATGCTAACCTCCTTAGCGACCAATTATAATAGAAGAAACAAGAATGTACGTCTGTATGAGCTGGGGAATATATACCTTCCTAAGTCACTTCCATTGACAGAGCTTCCAGAAGAACGGATGCAGTTTACCCTTGGAATGTATGGGGACGGAGATTTCTTCAGCATGAAGGGCGTCGTAGAGGAGTTCTTTGAGAAAGTAGGACTGCGCAAGAAGGAGAGCTATGACCCCAATTCCGGTAAGCCTTTTCTTCATCCAGGACGCCAGGCAAATATTATTTATGATGGTGTGGTTGTGGGCTATCTTGGTGAGGTTCATCCGGATATTGGAGATGCCTACGGAATCGGAACCAAAGCCTATATTGCAGTACTTGATATGCCAAAGATTGTAGAGAGGGCCACATTTGACCGGAAATATACTGGAATTGCAAAATTCCCGTCTGTGAACCGTGACATCAGCATGGTGATGCCAAAAGAGATTCTGGTAGGCCAGGTTGAAGAGGTAATCGAGAAGAGGGGCGGCGCATATCTGGAGAGCTATGCACTGTTCGACCTCTATGAAGGGGCGCAGATTAAGGAAGGATATAAGTCTGTGGCATATTCGATTGTATTCCGCGCTCAGGATAAGACGCTGGAGGATGCGGAGGTGACGGAGGCTATGGGCAGGATTTTGAAGGCACTGGAAGGTATGGGAATCGAACTGCGTAAATAGGTCTTAGAAACGGAGATAGGAAATGAATAAAAAGCAGATAGGCGGCTTGGTCATAGCGGCAGTCTTATTTATCATAGTGGGCGCATCCAGCGTACTGACGAATACATTTTCAGAGAGGATGTTAAGAGAAAGTATGGATGAGCTGCTGACAAACAGCAGTAGCTTCAATCCGCCCAGCGGCGAGTATATTGCCGTGGTGACGGTTCAGGGAACGATTCAGGAGCAGACAGAGACCGGAATGTTCGACGTGCCTGCAGGGTATCAGCATATTACTACGCTGGACTATATTGACAATCTTATGAGTGACAGTGACAACAAGGGACTTTTGCTCTATGTGGATTCTCCAGGCGGAACTGTGTATGAGTCAGAGGAGTTGTATCTTAAGCTTAAGGAGTATAAGGAAGAAACAGGACGTCCCATCTGGGATTATATGGCTCACTATGCGGCATCCGGCGGATATATGATCTCCATGGCGTCGGATAAGATTTATGCGAATCCCAACACCACCACCGGCTCGATTGGGGTAATCATGTCGGGATTTGACATGACCGGACTCTACGAGAAATTAGGAATCCGTTATTTCAGCATCACAAGCGGGGACTATAAGGACAGCTCCCAGATGACGGAGGAGCAGATGGCAATCTACCAGGGACAGGTGGATGAATATTATAATAAGTTCGTTGGGATTGTGGCAGAAGGGCGCGGCATGGACGAGGGAACTGTGAGAGCCCTTGCGGACGGGCGCGTTTACACAGCAAATCAGGCGTTGGAGAAGGGACTGATCGACGAGATTAGCCTGTATGAAGACATGACAGCGGCCATGAGCAGCGAGCTTGGCGTCTATCAATTCTATGAGCAGGAGAGAGAGATTAATTTATTTACATCTCTGTTTGCAAAAATAGAAAGCGTGATTCCAAAGTCCGAGGCTGAGATCTTGAAAGAGACTGCGGCAGAGATGGAAAGCGGGGTGCCCATGTACTATGCAGAACAATTACGGTAACCGCGGCGATCAGGAGTTGGAGTTTGCAGGCTTCTGGGTGCGTCTGGCGGCATATTTGCTGGACCTTGGGATTGTATGGATTGGATTAGTGTTCGTCAATCTGGTGATCGGGATTTTTTCGATTGCAACAGGCCAGGTGTTTAAGGCCAGGATATTGTTCCAGTATACGTTAAAGGATATCATTCTGTATTTCGTGCAGGTGATGTATTTTATCCTGCTTACTTATCACACAGGAACCACGCCAGGAAAAAGGCTTATGAATTTAAGAGTGGTTTATGCAGACAAAAGCCAGAGATTAGGACTTATTAATGTCATTTATCGGGAGACGGTCGGACGTTTTCTGTGCGGCCTGTCCATAGGAATCGGATATATTATGGCAGGGGTTGACAGGGAGAAACGGGGGCTTCATGATATGCTCTGTGATACCAGAGTCATTTATGGTAAGCGGATTAAGGTAATCACCAGATATCAGGCGCCAAGGATGTATCCGCCTATACCGCCCGCGCCGCCCTTTGGAAGACCGCCTGGGGGAAACGGGCCGTCAGTCTATGATGGAGTTTCTCCATATAAGAATGAATATGGACCAATACCGCCCAAACATCCCCAGGTGCCCCATGAGTCCCCAGGGGATACTATGGCTTCCAGGGATGAGATGACAGATGGGACTTCTGTAAATGGAATGGATAAATAAAAAAGAAGGGATTCATATTAGAATGAAACGACAGGATTTTTATTATGAATTGCCGGAAGAATTGATTGCGCAAGACCCTTTGGCAGATCGTGAAAGCTCCAGACTCCTTGTACTTAACAGGGAGTCTGGAGTTATTTCACACCATGTATTTCGGGAGATAACAGAATATCTTCATGAGGGGGACTGTCTGGTAATTAACGACACAAAAGTGCTTCCGGCAAGGCTCATTGGCTCAAGAGAGGGAACAAATGGGAAGGTTGAAATACTTTTATTAAAAAGGAAAGAGAATAATATCTGGGAGACTCTGGTGAAGCCAGGAAGGAAGGCAAAGGTCGGAACCAGGCTTGTATTCGGGGAAGGGCTTCTGATTGGCCAGGTGGTGGATATTGTGGAGGAAGGAAACCGCCTGATTCAGTTTACCTATGAGGGGATTTTTGAGGAAATTTTAGACAGGCTGGGACAGATGCCCTTGCCTCCTTATATCACTCACCAGCTTGCAGATAAGAACCGTTATCAGACGGTGTACGCAGCCCATACAGGCTCTGCGGCGGCGCCCACGGCAGGGCTGCATTTTACCCCTGAGCTGCTTAAAAAGATTGAGGATATGGGAGTGGAGATTGCAAAGGTAACCCTCCATGTAGGGCTTGGGACGTTCCGGCCTGTGAAGGTGGACGAGATTACTGAGCATCACATGCATTCGGAATTTTACCAGATTGATGAGGAGGCCGCGGCAAAGATTAATCGTGCGAAGGAGAATGGAAAGCGGGTAATCTGTGTGGGAACAACTAGCTGCCGGACTGTGGAATCGGCGGCCGACGAAAAAGGAAGGCTTCGGGCCTTAAGCGGGTGGACAGACATTTTTATCTATCCTGGATATGAATTCAAAGTGCTGGACTGTTTAATCACCAACTTCCATTTGCCGGAATCTACGCTGATTATGCTGGTATCTGCACTGGCAGGGCGGGAGAAGGTGATGGAGGCTTATGAGGAGGCTGTGAGGGAGAAGTATCGATTCTTTTCCTTTGGGGACGCCATGTTTATTCAATAAATAAGATTGAAAAATCAAAGGCCAATGAGTGGGATTTCTTGGGCTTTTATGATACAATAATATTCGATAAACTTGACTAGCAGGAAAATGAGATAATAAACGAAAGGCAGGCACATGGACATGGTTCAGACTGAGAAGCTGATATTTGAATATGAGAAACGGGACGAGGAGGGCAATGTAATCGGTACCTCACGGGCAATCGACCAGGTGGATATTGACGTGAAGGAAGGCCAGTTCATCGCAATCCTGGGACATAACGGCTCCGGAAAATCTACCCTTGCCAAGCATATGAACGCCATTCTTGTTCCGACGGAAGGGACCATGTGGGTCAATGGACGCAACACCAGCGACCCGTCTGAATTATGGAATGTACGCCAGTCTGCGGGGATGGTGTTCCAGAACCCTGACAATCAGATTATTGGAACTGTGGTGGAGGAGGATGTAGGCTTTGGGCCTGAGAACTTAGGCGTCCCCACAGACGAGATCTGGACAAGGGTGGAGGAGAGCCTGAAGGCAGTTGGAATGATTGAATACCGCCATCATTCTCCCAACAAGCTATCCGGCGGGCAGAAGCAGCGAGTTGCCATTGCGGGCGTGGTGGCCATGGAGCCTAAATGCATTGTGCTGGACGAGCCTACGGCAATGCTGGACCCTGTGGGGAGAAAGGAAGTACTGAAGACTGTGCAGAAGCTAAGAGAGCAGAAGCAGGTGACGGTAATCCTAATTACCCATTATATGGAGGAAGTGGTAGACGCAGATAAGGTCTACGTGATGGACCATGGCCATGTGGTGATGGCAGGGACGCCCAGAGAGATATTTTCGCGGGTGGATGAGCTTAAGTCTTACCGTCTGGATGTTCCACAGGTGACTCTTCTGGCGGATGAGCTTAGAAAGAGAGGGCTTAAGCTTCCAGACGGAATACTAAGAAAAGAAGAATTGGTGGAAGCGTTATGTCAATTAAATTAGAACATCTGAATTATGTTTACAGCCAGAAAACGGCATATGAGAAGAAAGCTTTAAATGATATCAGTCTTGAAATTCCTCATGGGGAATTTGTGGGAATCATCGGGCATACAGGTTCTGGAAAATCTACCCTAATTCAGCACTTAAACGGGCTGCTTCGTGCGACCAGCGGGGCCTTGTATTATAACGGAGAGAATATTTACGGGGAAGGCTATTCCATGGGAAAATTGCGTAATGAGGTGGGGCTTGTGTTCCAGTATCCAGAGCATCAGCTTTTCGAGATTGACGTGTTGACGGATGTATGCTTCGGACCAAAGAACCAGGGCTTATGTCAGGAAGAATGTAAGGAGAGAGCCCTTGAGGCCCTGCATCTGGTAGGGCTTAAGGAGAAATATTATAAATCCTCTCCCTTTGAGCTGTCCGGCGGGCAGAAACGGCGTGTGGCCATTGCAGGCGTTCTGGCAATGCGTCCCAAGGTGCTGGTATTGGACGAGCCTACGGCGGGGTTAGACCCCAAAGGCAGGGACGATATTCTTGATCAGATTGCATTTCTTCATAAGGAGAGTGATATGACGGTAATTCTGGTGTCCCACAGTATGGAGGATATTGCCAGATATGCGGACCGTCTGATCGTGATGAACAAAGGGACGGTTATGTACTATGACGAACCGAAGAAGGTATTTGAGCATTATCAGGAATTGGAGCAGGTAGGGCTTGCCGCGCCCCAGGTTACTTATATCATGCATGACCTTATCAAAAGCGGGATTCCGGTAAGGACGGATGTTACCACGGTTTCTGAGGCGGCGGATGAGATTGTGCGCATGTTGCATAGGGAGAAGGAAGAATGATACGTGATATAACCATAGGACAATATTATCCAGCAAAGAGTGTGATACACAGGCTTGACCCGCGGGTGAAGCTTGTTGCAACGCTTTTTTATCTGATCTCCCTGTTTTTGTTTAGGAGTATATCAGGGTATTTCATCGCGACGATGTTTCTGGTATTTGTGATTCGGGTGTCGCGAGTGCCCTTATCATTTATTGTAAGAGGGTTAAAGCCTGTGATTATGCTGTTGATGATCACGGTTCTTTTCAATCTGTTTCTTACGAGAAACGGAGAAGTTTTGTTCCATGCATGGATTTTTACCATTACAGAGGGAGGGCTTGTGACGGCTGTATATATGGCGGTCAGGTTGATTTATCTGATTATCGGGTCGTCCCTAATGACATTTACCACCACGCCCAATGAGCTGACTGACGGGCTTGAGGCGCTGCTTCATCCGCTTAACAAGGTGCGTGTGCCGGTACATGAGGTGGCGATGATGATGTCAATCGCCCTTCGTTTCATCCCGATTCTTTTGGAGGAGACGGACAAGATCATGAAGGCACAGATTGCCAGGGGAGCGGACCTTGAGAGTGGAAATATGATTCAGAGGGCCAAGAACATGGTTCCGATTCTGGTTCCCTTGTTCGTGTCTGCCTTCCGGCGGGCCAATGACCTGGCCATGGCCATGGAAGCCAGATGCTATCGGGGCGGGGAGGGGAGGACGAAGATGAAGCCTCTCCGTTACAGAAGCAGAGACTATATGGCTTATCTGGTTATGGCTGTGTATGTGGTTACAGTGGTTGTGATTGGAAGGTATGTGCCGCTGCATGTATGGATATTTTAGCATACGATAGGGGTTAGCAAAGATATGAGACGAATCAGAATATTGGTTGCCTATGATGGAACAGATTACTGCGGCTGGCAGATACAGCCTAACGGTATTACCGTTGAAGAAGTATTGAACGACAAGCTTAGTAAGCTGACAGGAGAGGATATTCATGTTATTGGGGCAAGCCGTACAGATTCGGGAGTCCATGCCTTGGGAAATGTAGCGGTATTTGACACAGAGTCTCCGATTCCGCCGGACAGGATGGCCTATGCGCTGAACCAGAAGCTCTCGGAGGATATTGTAGTTGTCCGGTCGGAGGAAGTGCCTCTTGACTGGCATCCCCGCTATCAGAAGCAGGTGACAAAGACCTATGAGTATCATATCTATAATGCGGCGTTTCCCAATCCGCTGAAGCGTAGATACAGCGCCTTTGTATCCTTTCCTATGGATATAGAGAAGATGAGGAAAGGGGCGTCCTTTCTGGTGGGAGAGCATGATTTTGTCAGTTTTTGTAATGTGCGGACTAATGTGGAGGATACGGTCCGCAGGATTGACGGTATAGAGATTGACAAAAAGGGAGAGGACATTACGATACGGGTCACAGGAAATGGATTTCTCTATAATATGGTGCGAATCGTAGCAGGGACGCTGATTCGTGTGGGGCGTGGTTTTTACACACCGGAGAAAGTAAAGGAAATATTGGATGCAAAGGAGAGGACAAAGGCAGGGGTGACGGCGCCGCCAGAGGGGCTGGTGCTGGTAGAAATTAAGTATGGTTGTCAGGGATTAGAAGGAAGGGAATAGAATGGAAGACGGCAGGCACATCTATTTTGATAATGGGAGTACTTCGTGGCCAAAGGCTCCAGGTGTGGCCGAGGCCATGGCGCGGCTGCTAAAAAACGGCGCTTTTAACATTAATCGGGGGAATTATGAGGGCGCATATGAAGTAGCAGGGATGGTACTCACTACCCGCGACCAGTTGGCGCGGCTGTTCCATGTAAGGGATTCAAGAAGGGTGATTTTCACGGCAGGAATCACTTCTTCTTTGAATTATTTTATCAAAGGTTTTCTGAAAAACGGCGACCATGTGTTAGTGTCGGGGTTAGAACACAATGCCGTTATGCGTCCTTTAAGGCAGATGGAAGGCAAGGGCGTCACGTATGATATTGTGAGAACAGAAGCAGACGGAACCCTGCGGCCAGAGTCCGTTGAGGAGGCTGTCAGGAGTAATACCAAAGCAGTTATTATGCTTCATGCATCTAATGTCTGCGGAACCATCCTGCCTATTGAGGAGATCGGGGAAATCTGCCAAAGACATCATCTGTTTTTTGCCGTGGATACAGCCCAGAGCGCTGGAACGATTCCTGTGGATATGGAGGGATGTAAAATAGATTTTCTTGCATTTACCGGACATAAAGGACTTTTGGGGCCACAGGGAATCGGCGGTTTTCTAATCTCTGAGGAATTGGACAGTTGTATGGAGGCGTATATTGCGGGAGGGACGGGAAGTCAGTCAGATTCCCTCTATATGCCGGAAGCGCTTCCGGACAAATATGAAAGCGGAACGCTGAACCTTCCGGGTATCATTGGACTTCACACGGCTCTTTCTTACATAGAGGAGGTAGGGATTGAAAACATACACAGACGCAAGATGGAGCTGACAGGATATTTTCTGGAAAGGCTTGTGGAATTGCCGCATATTCGTATCGCCGGCAAGAAGGGGACAGATGATAGAGTGGCGGTGGTTTCCATTGACTTCCTTGACAAAGACAATGCAGCAGCGGCATTTGAACTGGAGCAGCAGTATGGTATTATGACAAGGGTTGGGCTTCACTGTGCACCTACGGCCCACCAGACTCTCCATACTTATCCCCAGGGGACGGTACGGTTTGCTTTCGGGATGAAAAACGCGAAGGAGGAAATTGATTTGTGCCTGGAGGGAATCAGGAGGATTTGATTTGCAGGGGAATATATGGTAAGATACCTATATAGCGAAAGATGGGTGTGTTTTTAGTAGGAAATTTGAGGGATTTTCATGAATATTGAAGAAAAAAAGACGAGCATCCGATACAGGGGGATTTGGGATGGTCCCCTTCTGCTGATTCTTATTATGGTTGTGGTGATGGTGACCGTATCCGGCAGATACTTACGATTTCTTGACGCGCAGCTTTTTGAGGAGCGCAAAGGCCATATCATAGAGTTTACGGAAAAGGCCGCCGAGATTGTGGACAGTGTGATTACTTATTCCTGGCAGCAGGTATATGCGTGCGAGCATATGCTGAATATGAAGGCAATCACCTCAAAAGAGGATTTGATGGATTCCGTGGCGTCTACCACAGATTTCATAGATGAGACCAGCTCTCTTGTGTTTGCCTTTGACAGGGAAGGGAATTACTATTGCTCTGACCGCAAGCAGGGCGTTTGGCAGCAGACAGAGATTCTTTCGGCAGATGCCAAAGAAAAGCAGCAGCTTGTGGTCATGGTTCCCCACCGTGACGATATTATATATTTTCTATGTATTGAGAGGTTAAGAGAGCCGATTGCGTTACAAGACGGTACCGGTGAGATTACGCATCTTGCGGTTGCCGTGGATTTGGGGGCTGTGCAGGAAAAGACTACGGTAAAAGGCTTCGGTGAAAATTGCTATACATATCTGATTAATGGGGACGGAATGTGGCTGTTCAAATATACCTTTGCCAACGGTTTCATAGAAGAAAATAATGTAATGGCTTCAGTTGAGGATTGTGAGATCATACATGGTGGATTAATGGAGGATTTTGTGCGGGAGGTTAAGGAGAAGGGCCATGCCGCATTAGAATTCAAGTATACCCAAGAGGACGGCACAGAGCAGAGATGGTATGTGGCAAATGCTACGGTTACGGCGGAAAACTGGCATGTCCTTTTGTTCGTGCCGACGGCTGTGCTTGGTGCGGATTCTGATATTCTGCTTGAACGTACCTTGCGGTTCTTTTCGTTGGTGTTTATTGTATTTTTGGCGATGACCATTATCATCATTATTGTAGTCATGATGGGGAGGGCGGACAAGCAGTTAGTCCAGCAGAAGGAGGAAGCGAATCAGCTTCTTTTAAATGCGGCTGAGGAGGCGAAAAGCGCGAGTCAGGCAAAAAGTGATTTCCTGTCCCATATGAGCCATGACATCCGTACGCCCATCAACGGAATCATGGGTATGACGGATATTGCTATGAAGAATATCGGCAATGACGACAAGATTCGAGACTGTCTGAACAAGATCAGCGGCTCGTCACAGCATTTGCTTGGGCTGATTAACGATGTGCTGGATATGAGCCGGATTGAATCGGGGAAAACCAGGGTGAAGCATGAAAGCTTCGATATGAGAACCTGTATTGATAATTGTATCTCCATAATTGGGGGACAGCTTGCGACGCGGGATTTGGAGATGGTGCGTAAGCTTAGCAAATTTCAACATCCCTGCCTGATTGGGGATGAACTGCATCTGAGGCAGATTTTTATCAATATTCTTGGGAATTCTGTAAAATTTACGCCGGATGGAGGCAAGATTTTTTTTCGCGCATGGGAGAAGGAGAGTACAGATGAGAAGGCGCTGTACCGGTTCGAGCTTGCGGATACGGGAATCGGAATGAAGGAGGAATTCCTTCCCCATCTTTTTGAGGCGTTTGCTCAGGAGGATGACGGAACGAGGACTACATATAAGGGAACCGGACTTGGGATGGCGATTACTAAGGAATTCGTAGAACTGATGGGCGGCACCATTGAAGTGGAGAGTAAGCTGAACGTGGGAACAGAATTCGCTATCGAGATTTGGTTTGATATTGACCAGAATGCCAGAATCGGTGAGTCAATGGTTGATGTCCAGATAGATTTGGTGGGAATGAAGGTTCTGCTAGTGGAGGATATTGAGCTGAACATGGAGATTGCACAGTGTATGCTGGAGGATGAAGGGGCCGAGGTAACGCCGGCAATGAACGGACAGGAGGCGGTGGATGCATTTTCTATGAATCCTTCTGGTACTTTTGATATCATTATTATGGATATCATGATGCCTGTGATGGATGGTATTACAGCGGCAAAGACCATTCGTGCCATGGAGAGAGAGGATGCGAAGACGATTCCGATTATTGCAATGACGGCCAATGCCTATGAGGAGGACATCCAGAAGACCCATGATGCCGGTATGAACGCACATCTGTCAAAGCCTATTGATATTGACTTGATGCTTAAAACGCTGGCGATCTTCTATTCATCAAGTCAGGAGGCTTGAGGACTGTTTGGTTTATAGATAAATTGAATAAAAATGTAGGATTTATTATAAAAAACAATGGTGATTCTGCACTGAATCCGTTGCCCATATCAGCCAAACGTGTTACGGTTATCTCATCAATATGAGAGATACAAAGGAGGATATTTAATTATGGCTGATTATCGCAAGATGTGGGAGGAGTTGGGAATGGATTTGGAGATTCACGACCAGTTATGTGAAGTGTTGCCTCAGGCATTCGGAGATGTTTATCTGTCACAGGAGAACCGTCCGGAGGGAATGGACTATTATAATATGGTGGTGGCCGATATCCATGGGATTCGTCCGGCAGAGCTGATTGAGCATCAGAAGAAGGGCGGTAAGGTATTCGGTACATTCTGTGTCTATGTACCGGATGAGATTGTATTTGCAGCAGACGCGATCGCCACCGGCCTATGCGGCGGCTCGCAGTTTTGGGTACCAGGCGGGGAGAAGGTGCTGCCTACCAATACCTGTCCTCTGATTAAGGCTTCTGTTGGCGCAAGACTTGACCGTACCTGCCCCTTCTTTCGGATTGCAGATATGTACGTAGGTGAGACGACCTGCGACGGTAAGAAGAAGGCGTGGGAGATCTTAGGAGAGGATGTCCCCATCCATATTATGGACTTGCCACAGATGAAGCGCGAAAAGGACATAAAAGCCTGGGCAGAGGAGATTACCACATTTAAGAATGTGGTGGAGGAGTTTACCGGCAATCACATTACGGCTGAGAAGTTAGGGGAGAGTATTAAGCTGATTAACGAAAAGCGTAAAGCTTTAGAACGTCTGTATGAGCTGCGTAAGAATGAGGAGCTTCCAATCAGCGGACGGGACGTGTTGTTGATTTCACAGATTGCATTCTATGATGATCCCAAGAGGTTTACCAAGATGACCAACGCCCTGTGTGACGAGCTTGACCAACGCATAAAGGACGGTGTCAGTGTAATATCTTCGGGAACCAAGCGTATTCTTCTGACAGGAACGCCCCTTGCAATCCCCAACTGGAAGCTGCATAATATTGTTGAGACCAGCGGCGGTGTGGTTGTCTGTGAGGAGATGTGTACAGGAACACGTTACTTTGAACATCTGGTGGACGAGACGAGGACGGAGGTTGCCGGCCAGATTGAGGCATTGGCAGAGAGATATATGAATATTAACTGTGCATGTTTTACACCGAATACTGGAAGGCTTGATGATATTCTGCGGCTTGCGAAGGAATACAAAGCAGACGGTATCATTGACGTCAACTTAAAGTTCTGTAACCTGTACGATACAGAAGGATATCTGGTTGAGCGTGGGCTTAAGGATGCAGGTATTCCAGTACTTGGAATCGAGACAGACTACACGGACAGCGACGCGCAGCAGCTTCGTACCAGGGTTAGCGCGTTTATAGAAATGCTGAATCATTAAGAGGAAGTTTACATATGTCTGAGATACAGAATTATATGCTGTTTCCCAATCATGACAATGCCATGCGGTTACATCGTGAATTGAAGGCTTTGGGGATTAGGGCTGTGATTGCGCCTACCCCCAGGGCTGCCAGCAAGTGCTGCGGGGTGTCGCTCATGGTCAGGGAAGATGAGCTTGAAGCTATAAAAGCCTGTGCAGTAGAACATGGGATTGAGATTCTTAAGATTGCAGAGGTTGAGAAGAATGTGAATCCAAAGAGAGACAGATATTGTTAGGGACTGTAGGCAACCTGATATGGGGCGCCTGCGGTTTCTTAGATTGAGGTAAAAGACATGAATTATGTAGGTATTGATATAGGCTCGACAGCGTCTAAGGTGGCTGTGATCGGCGAGAAGGAGATGGAGTTTGTCCTTCCCACGGGATGGAGCAGCAAGGAGACGACCCAGACAATTAAGGAGAAGCTTAAGGAGGAGGGCATTGACGTTCTGTCAGAAGATACTAAGGTAGTGGCAACAGGATACGGACGGGTGGCGGTAGATTTTGCCGACCATGTGATTACGGAGATTACCTGCCATGCAAGAGGCGGAAGAGAGATGGCAGGAGACGACTGTGCCATCATAGACGTGGGCGGGCAGGACACAAAGGTGATTCTGGTAGAACATGGTATGGTGCAGGATTTTCTTATGAATGACAAATGTTCTGCCGGTACGGGAAAGTTCCTTGAGATTATGGCGAATCGTTTAGGTGTTACCCTTCAGGAGTTGTTTGACATGGCGAACGAAGGCTGCGTTCTTCCGATTAGCTCTCTGTGTACCGTATTTGCAGAATCCGAGGTAATCAACTACATCGGGGAAGGAAGGAGTCGGGAGGATATCGCCGCGGGAGTCGTGGATTCTGTTGCGGCGAAGGTGGCGCAGCTTAGCCAGAGAAAGAAGCTTTCCGGAAAAATTATTCTGACAGGGGGCTTAAGCCACAGCCAGTATTTTACGAAAATTTTATCCGAGAAGATTGGGCAGAGGGTTGAACCTACGAAGGGTGGAAGATATGCCGGAGCTCTTGGAGCAGCTTTACTGGCAAAGGAAAAAAATAAAAAATAAAATGAAAAATTTTGAATGGTTTTCCCTTTCTCGGTCGTATTATAGATAGAGATCAGAAATGATCTGACAGAACAAAAAAACATGTTGGGTAGAATGGAGGAAGATCATGAAGAAAGTTGTAACAGTTGTCTTGATTTGTGTGCTGGCTCTCTCTATGGGAGGGATTGTGGCATTTGCCGAAAAACCGGTAGAAGCGCGCTGCTTCTATGGTACGAACAGCGGCTGGGTTTGTGATTACCAGAATATGGGATGTAACTTTGGGAACAACTGCGTAACGAATTTCTGCGGTAACTATGGAACAGGCGTGAACATGTCAGGATATGTATCCGAAAGAACTGTTGTTACTCAGACGCCGGCTTACACTGGAAGCACCAGCCAGAGTTATGGCGGAGGCGGCAGTCAGAGTTATCAGGGAAGCAGCCAGACGACAGGATGGTCCGGAGGCGGTTATCAGGGATCAGGATATGTGGATAATAACGGCGACGGATACTGCGATAACTGGTCAGGCTCCTATGGCGGTCATCACGGCGGCGGTCATCATGGCGGAAGACACCACAGATAAGAGATGAGGTTCTATTGTGCGGAGCGAACAGGAGGTAAACAGGGCGTTGGAGCAGTATGCGGATACAATTCAGCGCCTCTGTATGATACATCTGAAGAATTATCATGACACCGAGGACATATTTCAGACAGTATTTTTGAAGTATGTCCTAAGTTCCGTTGTTTTTGAAAATGCTGAACATGAAAAAGCGTGGTTTATACGGGTGACAATCAATGCCTGTAAGGATTTGCTCAAAAGCTTTTTTCACAGCCATACGGTTCCGTTGGAGGAATGGACGGGACAGATGGAGGACCAGGTGCCTGAGCACAGTGAAGTGTTGGCAGCGGTCCTTTCTTTGCCTGTAAAATACAGAAATGTGGTATACCTTCACTATTACGAGGATTATTCTGCCGCTGAGATTGGACGTATCCTTGGAAAGAATGTGAATACAGTCTATACACTTCTGACGCGTTCTAAGCGGCTGCTCAGGGAGAAGTTGGGAGGTGAGAGGTTTTGAGTGACAGAAGATTGAAGGAAGCATTCGACAATGTTCATGCAGATGATGAGCTTAAAAGGCGCACCAGGGAATTTCTTGTACAGAAGACCCAAGGCTATAAAAGAGGCGCATCATTTCCTTACTGGCGGATGGCAGCGGTCATGGCCTGTTTCCTGTTAAGCTTTATTATGGTAGGTTTTGGAGGCTATTTTCTCTATTTTATACCAGTATCTTCTATCAGTGTGGATGTCAATCCCTCCATTGAGCTTGGAATTAACCGTTTTGACAAGGTGGTGACCGTTGATACTTTTAATAATGATGGATATCATATTATGTCCTCGTTGAATGTTCGTTTTATGGATTACCGAGATGCAATGGATATGATTTTGAGCCAGGAAAGTGAGGAAGCATATCTGGCAGAGGATTCCTGCATTGCCATTACCGTATCAGGGGCAGAGGAAGGGAAGCAGAGAGAGATGCTGGCACACCTTCATACGTGCGCGTCTTCCTATGGAAATGTTCACTGTTCCTCAGGAAGCCATGGGGAGGCTTTAGAGGCTCATGAGGCGGGGATGACCCTTGGAAGATACCAGGCATTTATGAAGCTTCAGGCATTGGACCCATCTGTCACACAGGAAGATATAGAAGGGCTGACTATAAGCCAGATCTGGGATAAGATAGCAGAGCTGTCTGGAAACAGGGAAGATGATTTGCAGAACAGAGAAAATACCCAGGATGACGGGGGAGTGCAAAACGGGTGTGATGCTGGCGCGCAGAATGGAGACGCTGTGCAGAACGATGGAGGCGCACAGAATGAAGGACAAGGCACATGTCAGCAGAACAGGCACCATGGCGGGAACGGGCATGGCCACGGACATGGCCATTAATTTCTTTTTCTTAAAAAATATACAAATATATAGGTCGAAAAATGTTTGTGTAAATTCACGAAAATTTCAAAAAAACTATAGACAATTTGTGCATATATGATAAGATAGAGGTATAATAAGTCTATGGGAGGATAAATTATGGGAATTTTCTTGAATGTGGTTCCGATTCTGGGAATCGTCGCTCTGATTTTTGCGGCTGCCTTAGCTGCCAAGGTCAATAAGCAGGATGCAGGAACCGAACGGATGAGAGAGATCGCAGCGTCGATCAGCGAAGGCGCCCAGGCATTTTTGACAGCCGAGTATAAGATTCTAATCTTTTTTGTGGTTGTATTGTTTGTTCTGATTGGTGTCGGAATTGGTAACTGGATAACAGCAGTATGCTTCGTAGTCGGCGCTGTGTTCTCAACACTAGCAGGGTATTTCGGAATGAGTGTGGCGACGAAGGCGAATGTAAGGACCGCCAATGCAGCGAAGGAGAGCGGGATGAACCGCGCGCTCTCTATTGCCTTCTCAGGCGGGGCAGTAATGGGAATGTGCGTGGCTGGGCTTGGGGTTCTTGGCGTAAGCACAATCTATCTGATTACAGGGAATGTGGATGTGCTGTCTGGATTTAGCCTTGGCGCTTCCTCCATTGCTTTGTTCGCTCGTGTGGGCGGTGGTATCTACACGAAGGCGGCGGATGTGGGAGCTGACCTGGTAGGTAAGGTGGAGGCAGGAATCCCTGAAGATGATCCCCGCAATCCGGCGGTTATTGCCGACAATGTGGGCGATAATGTAGGCGACGTTGCGGGAATGGGAGCGGATTTGTTCGAGTCTTATGTAGGTGCTCTGATCTCGGCGCTGACATTGGGAATCGTGTACTACAGGCTAGAAGGGGCGGTCTATCCGCTGCTGATTGCAGGTCTGGGGCTGATTGCATCTATACTGGGAACATTTTTTGTAAAAGGGGACGAGAATTCTAACCCGCACAAAGCGCTTAAGATGGGTTCTTATGTGGCAAGTGCGCTGGTTTTGGCAGTTGCGTTTGTGTTCAGCAAATCTCTTTTTGGAGACTTCAATGCGGCGATTGCCATTGTTGCCGGACTGATTGTAGGTCTCTTAATTGGCATTATCACGGAGGTATATACATCTGGGGACTATAAGTCAGTCAAAGAGATTGCAGAGCAGTCAGAGACGGGACCTGCCACCACTATTATCAGTGGTCTTGCTGTGGGAATGAAGTCTACAGCAATTCCTATTCTGTTAATCAGCATTGGAATCTTTGTGGCGTATCAGTTCTGCGGGCTTTATGGGATTGCGCTGGCGGCGGTGGGTATGCTGTCTACCACAGCGATTACAGTAGCGGTGGACGCTTATGGTCCTATCGCAGATAATGCAGGCGGTATTGCGGAGATGTCGGGTCTTGATGCAAATGTGCGGAAGATTACGGATAAGCTGGATGCTGTGGGAAACACCACGGCGGCAATGGGCAAGGGATTTGCCATTGGTTCTGCGGCTTTAACAGCTCTTGCATTGTTTGTCTCCTATGCAGAGGCGGTTGACCTTAAGAACATCGACCTTCTGGACAGCCGTGTGATTATCGGTCTGTTTATCGGAGGTATGCTGCCGTTTTTGTTCTCTGCCATGACCATGGAGTCTGTGTCAAAGGCAGCGTACAAGATGATTGAGGAGGTAAGACGTCAGTTCCGTGAGAAGCCTGGAATTATGAAGGGAACGGATAAGCCGGATTATAAGTCCTGTGTAGCCATCTCAACAACGGCGGCGTTAAAGGAGATGCTGGTGCCTGGAATTATGGCGGTTCTTGCGCCATTGGCAGTCGGCTTACTGTTAGGTCCCGCGTCTCTGGGAGGTCTGCTGGCAGGTTCCCTTGTGACAGGCGTGATGATGGCAATCTTTATGTCCAATGCCGGCGGCGCCTGGGATAATGCGAAGAAATATATTGAAGATGGAACCCACGGAGGCAAGGGCAGCGAGGCTCATAAGGCGGCGGTAGTCGGAGATACGGTGGGAGATCCTTTTAAAGATACGTCGGGACCGTCCATTAATATTCTGATTAAGCTTATGACGGTTGTATCATTGGTATTTGCACCGTTGTTCTTATCGGTTGGCGGTTTGTTGTAAACAGTAGGATTGATTGAACTTGCTTTGATGAGTGTGTGGATACAAGATTGTTAAATATTTATCTTTTTTTGAAAAATTTAGATGATTTTTATTGATTTTATTTTTTTATTATGTATACTATTATCAGAGGAAGTAAGACATTTGACTTCCAGAATGATATACCGTGGATTCCAGACAGTACAGGTATTCGTAGATGGTTATCATTCATGCAACTGTATACTATGAAAAAAGGAGATTATGAAAGATGGCAGAGATTAATTTGAGCAAGTATGGCATCAGCGGCACCACTGAAATCGTACACAACCCTTCTTACGAGATGTTGTTTGAAGAAGAGACCAAGCCGGAACTGGAAGGTTTTGAAAAAGGTCAGGTCAGCGAACTTGGCGCAGTAAATGTCATGACTGGTATCTACACCGGACGTTCACCGAAAGACAAATTCATCGTTATGGATGAGAATTCCAAGGACACCGTGTGGTGGACCTCCGATGAATACAAGAACGATAACCATCCGGCTTCAGAAGAAACCTGGAAGGCAGTAAAGGACATTGCCCTTAATGAGCTGTCCAATAAGAAGCTGTTCGTAGTAGACGCTTTCTGCGGCGCGAACGAAGATACTCGTATGTCAATCCGTTTTATCATGGAAGTGGCATGGCAGGCTCATTTCATCAGGAATATGTTCATTATGCCGACGGAGGAAGAACTTGAGAAGTTCGAGCCGGATTTCGTTGTTTACAATGCATCTAAGGCAAAGGTTGAGAATTATAAGGAACTGGGATTGAATTCTGAGACGGCTGTTGTATTCAATATTACAAGCCGTGAGCAGGTTATCATTAATACATGGTATGGCGGCGAGATGAAGAAGGGTATGTTCTCTATGATGAACTACTATCTGCCGCTTAAGGGAATTGCTTCTATGCACTGTTCAGCGAACACAGACATGAACGGCGAGAATACCGCTATTTTCTTCGGTCTTTCCGGAACAGGTAAGACGACTCTTTCTACTGACCCGAAGAGACTTCTCATCGGTGACGACGAGCATGGCTGGGATGATGAAGGTATCTTCAATTTCGAGGGCGGATGCTATGCGAAGGTTATCAACCTTGACAAAGAGTCTGAGCCGGATATCTACAATGCGATTAAGCGTGACGCTCTGCTTGAGAACGTTACTCTGGACGCAGAAGGAAAGATTGATTTTAACGACAAGAGTGTAACGGAGAATACTCGCGTATCTTACCCGATTAACCATATTGAGAAGATTGTTCGTCCTGTATCAGCAGCGCCGGCAGCGAAGGAGGTTATCTTCCTGTCCGCAGATGCGTTCGGCGTGTTGCCTCCGGTATCTATTCTTACTCCTGAGCAGACACAGTACTATTTCCTGTCAGGATTTACGGCTAAGCTTGCAGGTACAGAGCGTGGTATTACAGAGCCTACACCTACCTTCTCTGCATGCTTCGGACAGGCTTTCCTTGAGCTGCACCCGACTAAGTACGCAGAAGAACTTGTTAAGAGAATGGAAAAGAGCGGCGCGAAGGCTTATCTGGTGAATACAGGCTGGAACGGAACTGGAAAGCGTATCTCTATCCGTGATACACGTGGTATCATCGACGCTATCTTAAACGGGGACATCCTGAAGGCGTCAACCAAGAAGATTCCGTACTTCAACTTTGACGTTCCGACAGAGCTTCCAGGCGTAGATACCAATATCCTGGATCCACGCAATACTTATGCGGACGCTTCTGAGTGGGAGACAAAGGCTAAGGATCTGGCCCAGAGATTCGTTAAGAACTTTGCGAAGTATGAAGGAAATGAGGCTGGAAAGGCTTTGGTTCCGGCAGGTCCACAGTTATAATTGAAGAATCATTTTAGATGTAAAAAAAACCGGCGCCAAGAGATGTGGCGCTGGTTTTTATTTGTTTACACCGATTCTATTGTTATCCTTGGCTATATTAGATATAATAAAACTATAAAGGATTTCGAGTATTTAGAAATGGGAATACGGTGGTTTAGGAAGGGGCGGTATAGCTGGGCGTGTATCTGGCAATAATTTAAAGGATTCTCTGGAGGCAGATGGTAGTTTGTGGTAATATATTGGTCGTATAAAATGGTGAAAAGAAAAGAGGAATAGTAGATGACGAAAGTAGACATTATATCAGGTTTTTTGGGCGCCGGAAAGACAACCTTTATCAAACAGTTGATTGAACAGGTATTTACCGGAGAAAAACTGGTGCTGATTGAGAATGAGTTTGGAGAAATCGGTATTGACGGCGGTTTTCTCAAGGATGCGGGGATTGAGATTACGGAGATGAATTCAGGATGTATCTGCTGTACGCTGGTGGGGGATTTCAGCAAGGCGCTTCAAAAGGTACTGGAGGAATACAAGCCTGACCGTGTGCTGATTGAACCGTCGGGGGTAGGGAAATTATCCGATATTGTGAAAGCAATCGAGGATGTGAAGAAGGATGCCGAGATTGAGATTAGCGGAAGAATCACAGTGGTTGACGGTAAGAAGGCGGTATTGTACCTTAAGAATTTTGGAGAGTTCTTTGAGGACCAGGTAAAGCATGCGTCTACGATTGTAATCAGCAGAACCCAGATGATGTCAGGTGAGAAAATTGAGGAATGTGTTCATATACTCCGCGAGGAAAATGCAGAAGCGGCGATTATCTCTACGCCGTGGGATGAGCTTTCAGGTGAAGCGGTCTGTCGTGCCCTTGACCATGGGGCTGAGATAGAAGAATTTCTGCAAAATCATAGCGAGCATGAAGGAGAATGTGGATGCGGTCATCATCATGAGCATGAAGGAGAATGCGGATGTGGTCATCATCATGGCCATGGTGAGCATAGCTGTGGCCATCATCACCACGGCCACCACCATCATCATGCGGATGAGATATTTACAAGCTGGGGTAAGGAGACTGCCCACAAGTACACGGATGAAGAATTGGATTTCCTGCTGAAAGCATTGTCCGAGACAGAGGGCTACGGAACAATCCTGCGTTCAAAAGGTATTATCCCCATGGTAGACGGCACATGGAAACAGTTTGATCTTGTTCCGGAGGAATATGAAGTTCGCGAAGGCAAGGCCGACTACACGGGGCGGGTATGCGTAATTGGAACGGATTTGAAGGAAGATGAACTATTGAAATTATTCCATATCTAAGTTTGAATAAAAGAAATGAAGGTGATTGTATGAAAACACCAGTATTCATATGCACAGGTTTTCTGGACAGCGGAAAGACAACACTTGTGAAGGACACGCTGATGGAACAGGAGTGGATTGCGCCGGGGATAACACTTTTGATTCTGTGTGAAGAAGGTGAGGTAGGGTATCCGAAGGAATACCTGGAATCCCGTGAAATGGTTCTGCTGAAAATCGACGAGTTCGACCAGTTGAGTCCGTCATTTTTTAAGAATTGCGAAAAGAACTACCATCCCGCCCAGGTGGTAATCGAATATAACGGAATGTGGAAGCTGGAGGATTTGCTGTGCATCAAGTACCCAAAAAGTTGGGAGTTACAGGGGGTTTATTCTACCGTGAATGGCACCACCCTGGATATGTATCTTAAGAATATGAAAAATGTACTGATTGAGCAGTTGACAGAATCTGAGCTGATTGTGGTAAACCGCTGTCCAAAAGGGATAGACCGTTCGGGCTTTCGCAGGGCGCTTAAGGTGCAGAATCCAATGGCGCAGTTGATTTTCGAGGGGTTGGACGGAAGAATCATACAACCCTCAAAGGAAGACCTTCCCTATGATGTCAAAGGGGAAAAAATACAGATAGCTTCGGCGGATTTTGGAATCTGGTATGTGGACGCGTACGATCATCCAGAGCTGTATCTCCACAAAGAGGTGGAATTTGTGGCCCAGGCGTTTCGGCCTAAGGGTATGGAGGAGAATATGTTCGTTCCGGTGCGCAAGATTATGACATGCTGTGCAGACGACTTGAAGTTCTATGGATATCCCTGCAAATCTGACCGTCCAATTGGATTCAAGAAGGGCGCTTGGGTCAAGGTTCGGGCAAGATTTGAGTATGAACAGGCGGTGCCTTTTGGTAACAAACAGCCAGTGCTGTACCTGCTTGACATGGAGACGGCTGCAAAGCCAGAGGAGGATGTCGTTTATTTAATGTGATAGGATGGGGTCAGCTTATGTGCCGGAAGAAGGGTTCGTATGAAATTTGGGGGATATATTAAGAGAAGGTCAGGGAGATTCCTGGCATTGTGGATTAGTTTATTTATCTGTGTCATTATGATTTTGCCAGGAACAGGGTCGGTTCCATGTAAGGCAGAGGAGATTGCAGGAGACGGGCAGGCATGGGAGGGCGATACCATTTACTGTACCGCATTGGGAGACAGTATCGCCAAAGGATATGGGGGAAAGGGGCAGGAGGATTTAATCAGCTACACACAGTTGATTGCAGACCAGGTGGCCGGTGAGACAGAAATTCCCACAGAATGTGAAAAATTTGCGAAAAATGGCCTGGATTCTTTGCGGCTTAACTCAGACATTCTGACTATGGAGGAGGCTCTTTCTTCCCTTGACCGCGCGGACATTATTACCTTGACCATTGGGGCCAATGACTTGATGCAGGAATTCAAACATGCGGCACAGGAAGTACTGGGGACAGAACGCAAGTTTCTGAGTGTTTACGACGCGTTTGACGCCTTACAGGAGGGGGTGGAAGGAAATCCTCTGCTGATTGTTAAGATTCTGGATGTGCTGAACAACTGGGATTATACAATATTTGAGGAACAGTGGATGGCTGCCATGGATACCATAACGGCTCATAGGAAAAGTACGGCGCAGTTGGTTGTGACGACTATCTACAATCCGGTCAGCCAGTTTGAGCTGCCAGGCGCCATGAACGGCATTGTTGAGGATATTATCTGCAACATGAACCAGGTTATGTACGAACATGCGAAGGACTATGATTATCGGGTCGTTGATCTGTTCGACTCAGAAATTTGTGAGCACACCCAGGAGGACGGCCTTCATCCAGACCAGGAGGGGCAGGAGGTGATTGCGAAGCTGGCGATTGAGAAGCTAGATACTGGCAGGTTCAAAGGAGAACCGGAAAAGGAGATTAAGGAGGAAACAGCGCCTAAGAAGGCAAAGCAACGCAAGTACAGTCTGTGGACAATCTTAGGTCCTCTGCCGTGGATTGCTATGGCGATTCTTTTAGGAATCACAGCGGTATTTCTGTTTTGGATTGCAAAGAGAAAAAACACTGACTTGTACCGAAAAAGGAACAAAAATAAGGGAAAGAATGACTAGACTTTTAACAATGTGTGGACTATAATAAAATCACACGTCAAATTATACCAGATAAAAGGTCTGGTATATCAATTTGCACAATTATAAGGAGGAACAACGAAAATGGCAAGAAAAATGAAGACCATGGATGGTAATCAGGCTGCGGCTCACGCATCATACGCATATACAGAAGTTGCGGCTATTTACCCAATCACACCATCATCTGTTATGCCAGAGCATGTGGATGAGTGGGCAACTGAAGGCAGAAAGAATATCTTTGGACAGACTGTCCAGGTAACAGAGATGCAGTCAGAGGCAGGAGCAGCGGGAGCAGTACACGGTTCCCTGGCAGCAGGCGCTATGACGACGACATTTACGGCATCCCAGGGCTTACTGCTGATGATTCCTAACTTATATAAAGTAGCAGGCGAGCAGCTTCCGGGTGTGTTCCATGTATCCGCACGTGCGCTTGCCAGCCATGCACTGTCAATCTTTGGAGATCACTCTGATGTATACGCATGTAGACAGACAGGTGCGGCTATGCTCTGTGAGTCAAGCGTACAGGAGGTTATGGACTTAACACCGGTTGCACATTGCGCAGCTCTTAAAGGCAAGCTTCCGTTCATTAACTTCTTTGACGGCTTCCGTACTTCTCACGAGATTCAGAAGATTGAGACATGGGATTATGAAGATTTGAAAGAATTAGTTGATATGGATGCTATTGATGCATTCAGAAACCATGCATTGAACCCGAATCATCCATGCCAGAGAGGCTCTGCTCAGAATCCGGATATTTTCTTCCAGGCAAGAGAAGCATGTAACCCATACTATGATGCTATGCCGGCAATCGTTCAGGAGTACATGGACAAGGTTAATGCTAAGATTGGCACAGACTATAAGCTGTTTAACTACTACGGTGCAGCAGACGCTGAGAAGGTAATCGTTGCAATGGGCTCTGTATGTGATACGATTGAGGAGACCATCGACTACCTGATGGCAGCAGGCGAGAAGGTTGGTGTTGTAAAGGTTCGTCTTTACAGACCGTTCTGCGCACAGGCATTGATTGATGCAATTCCTGACACTGTAAAATATATTAATGTTCTTGACAGGACGAAAGAGCCAGGAGCACAGGGAGAGCCGTTATACCTGGATGTTGTTTCCGCACTGAAGGGCTCTAAGTTCGACGCTGTTCCGGTTAATTGCGGACGTTATGGACTTGGCTCAAAGGATACTACACCTGCACAGATTGTTGCAGTATTCAATAACGCTGACAAGGCAAGATTTACAATCGGTATTGAGGATGATGTGACCAAGCTTTCCCTTGCAACAGGACCGGCGCTGGTTACAACTCCGGAGGGAACCATTAACTGTAAGTTCTGGGGACTTGGCGCAGACGGAACGGTTGGAGCTAACAAGAACTCCATTAAGATTATCGGTGATAACACGGATATGTATGCACAGGCATATTTTGACTATGATTCCAAGAAGTCCGGCGGTGTTACCATGTCTCACTTACGTTTCGGTAAGAAGGCGATTAAGTCAACCTACCTGATTCGTCAGGCGAACTTTGTTGCATGTCACAATCCTTCTTATGTGGACAAGTATAACATGGTTCAGGAGTTGGTTGACGGCGGAACCTTCCTTCTGAACTGCTCATGGGATATGGAAGGTCTTGAGAAGCATCTGCCAGGACAGGTGAAGGCATATATAGCAGACCACAACATCAAGTTCTACACCATCGACGGAATCAAGATTGGTAAAGAGATTGGGCTTGGCGGACGTATCAATACAGTATTGCAGTCTGCATTCTTCAAGCTGGCGGCAATTATTCCGGAGGAAGAGGCAATCGACCTGATGAAAGCTGCTGCAAAGGCTACCTACGGAAGAAAGGGCGATAAGATTGTTCAGATGAACTACGATGCCATTGATGCAGGCGCAAAGCAGGTTGTAGAAGTGACTGTTCCGGATTCATGGAAATCCTGCGCTGATGAGGGCTTATTCACACCAGAGGTTAAGGGCGGAAGAGAAGACGTTGTTGACTTCGTTAAGAATGTTCAGTCCAAGGTAAATGCACAGGAGGGTAATTCACTTCCGGTATCTGCGTTCAATGATTATGTAGACGGTTCTACACCGTCTGGTTCTTCCGCATACGAGAAGCGCGGTATTGCGGTAGATATTCCGGTATGGGTAGAAGAGAACTGTATCCAGTGTAACCGCTGTGCATACGTATGTCCTCACGCTGTTATCCGTCCGATCGCTTTGACAGAGGACGAGCTTTCTAAGGCACCAGAAGGAACAAAGGCAATCGATATGATTGGTATGCCAGGTATGAAATTTACCATGTCCGTATCTGCTCTTGACTGTACAGGCTGCGGTTCTTGTGCAAATGTATGTCCGGGCAAGAAGGGCGAGAAGGCTCTTGTTCTTAAGAACATGGAAGAAAATATCGGTTCTCAGAAGGTATTTGACTTCGGCAGAGAGATTCCGGTGAAGCCAGAGGTTGTTGCCAAGTTCAAACCAGAGACTGTAAAGGGAAGCCAGTTCAAGCAGCCGTTGCTTGAGTTCTCAGGCGCTTGTGCAGGATGTGGAGAGACACCATATGCGAAGCTGATTACACAGTTATTCGGTGACAGAATGTATATTGCCAATGCCACAGGATGTTCTTCTATCTGGGGTAACTCATCACCGTCCACACCTTACACCGTAACTCCGGAAGGTAAGGGACCAGCTTGGTCTAACTCTCTGTTCGAGGATAACGCAGAGTTTGGATACGGTATGCTGTTGGCACAGAAGGCAATCAGAAATAGATTAAAAGCTCAGGTTGAGGAGATTGCAGGCTTTGATAAGGCTTCTGACGAAGTTAAGGCAGCATGCAAGGAATATCTTGATACCTTTAACTGCGGCGTATCCAACGGAGACGCTACGGATAAGTTAGTTGCAGCGTTAGAAGGATGTGATTGCGAGACATGCAAGGATGTCGTTAAGAATAAAGATTTCCTGGCTAAGAAGTCTCAGTGGGTATTCGGTGGCGACGGATGGGCTTACGATATCGGATTCGGTGGTGTTGACCATGTACTGGCAAGCGGCGAGGATATCAATGTAATGGTATTCGATACAGAAGTTTACTCCAACACTGGCGGACAGTCCTCTAAGGCAACTAAGACTGGTGCAACCGCACAGTTTGCGGCAGGCGGAAAAGAGACGAAGAAGAAAGACCTTGCAGGAATCGCTATGAGCTATGGTTATGTATATGTAGCGCAGATCGCAATGGGCGCAGACTTCAACCAGACAGTTAAGGCTATCGCAGAGGCAGAGGCATATCCGGGACCGTCATTGATTATCGCTTACGCACCATGTATCAACCATGGTATCAAGAAGGGTATGAGCAAGGCTCAGACAGAGGAAGCGTTGGCAGTAGAGTGCGGATACTGGAATAACTTCCGGTTCAATCCGGCTGCAGAGGGCGCGAAGTTCTCACTTGACAGCAAGGAGCCAACAGGAGATTATCAGGAATTCCTTGACGGAGAGGTTCGTTACAATGCGCTTAAGAGAGCGAATCCAGAGAAGGCTGAGAAGCTGTTCGCTAAGAACGAGGCTGAGGCTAAGGAGAGATATGCATACCTTAAGAAGCTGGTTACTCTGTATGGGGAGGACTAATCCTATAGGTTGAGGTTTTTAGGCAATACAGTGATATGATTTCATAAGATAAATTAAATACTAAGCTCTGGGAAAGTTGTTTTACACAGCCTTTTCAGATATGCAGGTACAAGTGGAAGTCCGGCGCTTAATATTTAGCGCGGGACTTTCACTTGTATTGTGATATAAAACTATCTATTTATTTCAGGCTATGATATACTGTTTTTTAATGAGAAATCTATGTAATATTGTTGCAGAGAATAGGATGTGATATAAGATATGCAGGAGATATCAAGCCAGATAAAAAAAGAAATCGAAGATTTTGCAAAAGAGAATAATAATGAGATTAGTCTGTTTGCTGTCTCAGATATTTTAAACAACAAAACGGCAGGAATTGATGAAGACTTATTAAATCACACTCTTGATCAGTTAAGGAAAGAAGGAATAAAGCTTCTCCCTTTAGATATGGATGAAGGGTATAAGGCGGATATGAATGAACCTGATCAATTTATTCCTTCGGATGTAAATATTACACAGATTCCGACGAATATTTCAAATATTATGGAACGGCTGGAGAATGAGGAATTTGATCTGACACCTGTATTTCAAAGGCATGGCGGTCTGTGGAGTAAAGAAGAACAGAGCCAGTTGATTGAGTCATTAATGCTGAAGATACCGTTGCCGGCTTTTTATTTTGATGCCGCCAGAGAGGATAAGTGGATTGTAATAGATGGTTTACAGCGTCTTACCTCTTTTCAAAATTATCTGGTGGGGAATATGCAGGAGAATGGCTTGCGAAAGAAATATTGTTTTACAGGTTTGCAGTATTTATCAGATTTTAACGGGATGACATTCGATGATCTTCCCAGACAATATATCAGAAGGATTAAGGAATCTTCAATCATTGCGTATACAGTTATAAAAGGAACTCCGGACGAGGTTGTATTCAATATTTTTCAGAGAATTAATACAGGTGGGATTCAGCTAAACGCTCAGGAGATAAGACAAGCCTTGTATTCAGGGAAAGGCACTGACTTAATTAAAGAGCTAGCAGAACTACAGGAATTTAAAGAAGCTACTCAATTTGCGGTAAAGCCGGAAAGGATGTTGGATCGGGAGTATGTATTGCGTTTTCTTGCATTTACAGAGCTGGATTATAAAAAAGAATATAAAGGGAATATTAATAACTTTTTGATAAAAGGATTAAAAAAAGCGAATACTTTTCGTGAAGAAGATATAGAGCGAGTCACAGAACGATTCATACGAGTTATGAATGTATGTAGAAATGTTTTTGGAAAATATGCTTTTAGAAAATATAATAAAAATTTTCGGCGTGGACCAATCAATAAAGCTATTTTTGAAATTTGGGCTATTTGTTTCAGTGAATTAGATGATAATCAGCTACAAAAAATAGTGAGAAATAAAGATAAGTTTATAAATCAATTTGGAGAACTTTTGCTAAAGACCGAGTTTGCAATGACATTAAAAGCAGGTGATCAATATTCGTTTATCAAACGAATTGGTATGACCAGGGAATTTGTAGAGGGATTTTTATGCTTAGAGAATTAGATTTAAAAAATTTTAAATGTTTTGAAAAACTTCACATAAATTTTTCTACAGTCAACATTTTGACAGGGTTAAACGGTATGGGCAAATCTACAGTTATACAGAGTCTTTTGTTATTAGCGCAGTCGAAAAAGAGCATTTTGTCGGATGAGACATTATGTATAAAGGGAAGGTATGTAAACCTTGGAACCGGACAGGATATCCTTTATGAAAAGGCAGAGGAAGATGAGATTGGCATAGGGATACAGGCAGATAAGGATGAGGAAAAATTTCTTTTTGGATATGGTTTTGAAAAAGATGCGCTGCCGTTGAAAAAAGTATGTTCTGAAATTAAGAGAGAGGTGTTTATGAGCTGGGCCGAGCGGCTGCTTTATTTATCTGCCTATCGTATAGAACCACAGTTTTTGTATCAAATTGAGAATGAATATAATGTTTCGGAAAGACATTTTGGAAAGAATGGTGAATTTGCAATTCAATATTTGAAACTATATGGCGGAGATAATGTGGCAAATAAAAAGGTTATAATCGGAGATGTGGACAAGACCACTGTTGCGGAGCAGGTAAAATCGTGGCTTGATATTATATCTCCGGGGGTATCACCAATTATCAATATTGATATGTCATCCAGAACAGCGGAATTGAAGTATGAATATATTGAAGGCAGGGAAAAAACGAATTCATACAAAAGCGTAAATGTAGGATTTGGTATTACTTATGTGCTTCCCATAGTAGTTGGGTTGGTATCTGCAAAACAAGGTGATATCCTTTTAATTGAAAATCCGGAGGCACACATACATCCAAAAGGGCAGAGAATGTTAGGAGAATTAATTGCGGCTTCAGGGGCTGGTGGTGTCCAGGTGATTGTTGAAACACACAGCGACCATGTGCTCAACGGAATTCGTGTAGCTGTCAAAAAGAATAAACTGGATCCCAAAGAGACAGGCTTCTTCTTTTTTTATAAGGATGTGGATGATTCTTATAAACATAAAGTTATGTGTCCGATCTTGGATAGAAACGGGAGACTGGATGAATGGCCGGAGGGTTTTTTTGACGAGTGGGATAACGCGCTTCTGGAGTTGTTATAAAAAAGCTGGGATTGGAAAGGTGATGAGAATGATAGCCGTAATTAATGATGTATCATTTCAGTATCCATTTGCTACAAAAGAGCTTGCAGTACAATATATGCATCAATTTCTTGATATTTGTAAACGAATACAAAAGGATGAGATAACGAATATCAAGAAAATAAGAACAGGTTTAGTCGATTCTCAGACGTATATTGGACCTGATTACAAATTAATTCAGTTGATACAGGAATTTAAAGGCAGGGAAGAAAGGTCATTACTGCTTGGTATTTTAACGAATAGGGGCACATATCAGGAAGATGATAGACTGGTTTGTAAGATTGACGGGAAAGAATCGTTGATTTGCGCGCAGGGAATAGGCAATTTTTTGGTCAGTCTTTTATCGGGCCAGATATTTTCAGAAATTACAATAAAAGGAACGGTTCATGAGAAAGAAGTAGAATTGCGGAATCTGTCTAAGGATGAACATATAGAATATTATCGAAAAGAATTAGGGATTCGCAGGTATCATGCAAATGATAAAAAACATAAATATCACAGGGAAAATCCCTATGGAAAGGGAAAGATAGGAAGTCGGATGGATTTGCATGATGAAGATGCACAGGATTTATTGAATAAGGCGATCAACATTAAAGGAAGATTATATGCGAAGAAAAATGGATATTACTATGCCTTTCAAAATGAGATGGATATCATTTATCACGGATATCGGGCGGAGGATTTGGGAGAAGATATAAAGCGGCAATTAGACAAAAAATTTACATAGTTAAGACAAGAAGCTTAAGAACCAGATATCAAGGTTTTCCAGTAGATTCATAGAAAGAGGTAAGATATGAAAAAGCTGTTAGTTACGGGCGCTTCCGGTTTTCTCGGAAGGAGAATTGCAGAATTCTATAGTGAAAAATGTGAGCTCTACACCCCAGGGCATAAGGAAATGGATATCACTGACAGAGAAAAGGTATCCGCAGTATTCCATGATTTCAAACCCAATTTTGTCATACACAGCGCGGCGGTTTCTGATGTGGGGATGTGTGAGAAAGATCCAGAAGGTTCTTGGAGGATTAATGTAGACGGAAGCAGGAACATAGCGACAGCATCGGCAGAACTCCATGCTAAATGTATCATCTGCAGCTCCGACCAGATTTATTTTGGAAGCCAGATATCCGGACCCCACAGAGAAGATGAGGAGGTAAATCCACTTAATGTCTATGGCAGAGAAAAGAAGAAGGCAGAGGAGGTATGTTTGGCAGAGAATCCAGAGTGTGTGCTGCTTAGGCTGTCATGGATGTATGACACCATAACGAAACAGGAGTGTGAGCATGGAGATTTTTTTCGCACACTGGTTTTAAGCCTTGAGACTTCAAAGGATTTGTATTATCCTGTAAATGACGTGCGAGGGATTACTGATGTAAATGAAGTCATCCGTAATCTTGAAAAGGCGTGGGAATTGAAGGGCGGAAGCTATAATTTCGGTTCATCCAATAACAGGAATACATACGAGACGGTTTTCGCCATGTTTTCAGAGCTTGGATGGGATACAGGACGGATTAAGAGAAACGAGGATGCTTTTGCGACGGCGCCCAGAGATATCAGCATGAATCTTGAGAAGATAAATCATAATGGGATTATATTTACCTCCACACTGGACAGTTTGGTAAGAAATGGGGTGGAAAAATATCGTTAAAAGTCAATCTTTTATTGACAAGCCATCCGAAAAGTGATATAAATGCACTATATGAATAACTAACTTGGTAGAGGCGCGGTCTTCATTAGTACTTTGTGACGATAGAATGGGAAGCTGTCACGAAGGAAAGGGGATGCCGCCGAAGGAGTGTAAGGAAGCATATTCCATGGATATCCCAATCCACATTCCTGGGACGCAGTCAGAAGATGCTGCGGACTGTCACATCAGTGGAGCGCTATCATAGGTATAAGATTGTGAAGATTGCCAGATATAAGTATTAATATACGGTTTCATGCAGATCGGTATACGCATACCCTTCGGGTGGGTGGATTTCATCCGTTAAGGCATAGATGTGTATTAAGCATCATTGGATGGAACGGTTCAATAATAATTTCTGTGTAGATTATGCCATGAGCGAGCTCTGAGTAAAGCGTTGTTCATGGCATTTTTAATTCCTGATATTAGGATAAAAATGGACCAACATAAGAGTGGAAAGAGAGGAAATCTTTACAATGAGAGAAAAGAAAAGGGTATTCTTAAGGGTGTTCACATTCCTGTGTATTCTGGTATGTGGCTCTGTTACCGTATTGGGGGCAGACGAAGCGGCGGAGTATGTGCCGAATATGTACGCAACATTTTGGTCGCTGATACCGCCTATCGTTGCCATTGCCTTGGCATTGATTACGAAGGAGGTATACAGCTCCCTGTTCGTTGGAATCCTGATTGGGGGAATCTTCTATTCTGGATTTACCTTTGAGACAACAATTACTCATGTATTTCAGGATGGTATTGTAGGCGTATTGTCCGACAGCTATAACGTGGGAATCTTAGTGTTCCTGGTGGTGCTTGGAATCATGGTCTGCCTGATGAACAAGGCGGGAGGCTCTGCTGCATTTGGACGATGGGCCAGCGAGCATATCAAGAGCAGAGTGGGAGCGCAGCTTGCAACGATTCTCCTTGGTGTGCTGATTTTTATCGACGATTATTTTAACTGTCTGACCGTGGGAAGCGTTATGCGTCCGGTGACGGATAAGCACAATGTTTCCAGGGCGAAGCTGTCGTATTTGATTGACGCTACGGCGGCGCCTGTGTGTATTATTGCGCCCATTTCCTCCTGGGCGGCGGCTGTTACGGGATTTGTGGAGGGTGAGGATGGCTTCTCTATTTTTATTCGTGCGATTCCATACAACTTTTATGCTATTCTGACGCTTGTGATGATGGTTACAATCGTTGTCCTGAATATTGATTATGGCCCCATGAAGCTTCATGAGAAGAATGCTTTAAATGGGGATCTCTATACGACGCCTGACAGGCCCTATGCCAATGCCGAGGAGGATGTAGACGAAAGCAAGGGAACTGTAATCGATCTTGTGGTTCCGATTGTTGTACTGATTATCTGCTGTGTGATTGGAATGATTTACACAGGAGGTTTCTTTGAAGGAGCAGGGTTTGTGGAGGCATTTTCAGGCAGCGATGCTTCCGTAGGGCTGATGCTTGGAAGCTTCTTTGCACTTGTGGTTACCATTGCATTTTACGCAGTAAGAAAGGTATTGAAGTTTAGTGAGTCCATGGCTTGTGTTCCGGACGGCTTCAAGGCGATGGTTCCGGCGATTCTGATTCTTACATTTGCCTGGACGCTGAAGGCCATGACGGACAGCCTTGGCGCGGCGGAGTATGTTGCGGGTATCATGGATTCAGCAGCCGGCGGTCTTGTGAACCTGCTTCCGGCAATCATTTTCCTGGTGGGATGCTTTCTTGCATTTGCCACGGGAACGTCATGGGGAACCTTTGGAATCCTGATTCCAATAGTGGTAGCCGTATTTGCCGGAACCAATGAGACTATGATGATTATCTCTATTTCCGCATGTATGGCAGGTGCGGTTTGTGGCGACCACTGTTCACCGATTTCTGACACAACAATCATGGCGTCGGCAGGCGCTCAGTGCAACCATGTGAACCATGTAACCACACAGCTGCCCTATGCAATTACAGTAGCAGCCGTATCATTTGTGACATATGCCATTGCCGGTTTTGTCAAAAGTGCGTTTATCTGTCTTCCGCTGGGAATTATATTGATGGTGGGTACTTTACTTGTTTTAAGAAATATGAAAGCAGAATAGGAAAAATGAAATCCCTGGGGTAAAACAGTCTCAGGGATTTCTTGTGTTTTTAGCAATACATTTGATTAGTTAAATAAGTTTTTACGATTTCTCTTGTAGAGTAGGGAAAAATTGGATAGAATGTATTGTAAAACAGAGCAACAGTAAAAGAAGAAGGAGTATAGCAGATGAGTATCAGAGATTTGAAGGCATATGAGATCATGAAGGAAGAAGATTTGATTGGAATCCAGGCAAAGGGGTATCTGCTTCGTCACAAAAAAAGCAGGGCCAGGATTCTTTTAATAGAGAAGGATGACAACAACAAGGTATTTAGTATTGGTTTCCGCACGCCGCCCAGTGACAGCACCGGAGTTCCCCATATCATGGAACATTCTGTCCTGTGCGGCTCCAAGAATTTTCCGGCGAAGGATCCCTTCGTGGAGTTGGTGAAGGGTTCTCTGAATACATTTTTGAATGCAATGACCTATCCGGACAAGACCGTGTATCCTGTGGCAAGCTGTAATGACAAGGATTTTCAGAATTTGATGCACGTCTACATGGACGCTGTGCTTTATCCGAATATCTACAAGCACGAGGAAATCTTCCGGCAGGAGGGGTGGAGTTACAAGTTGGATTCTCCTGCGGATAAACTGGAATACAACGGTGTTGTATATAATGAGATGAAGGGGGCGTTTTCCTCTCCGGAGGGAGTGCTAGATCGGGTAATCTTAAATACCCTGTTTCCGGACACCTCCTATGCAAATGAATCGGGAGGCGATCCGGAGGTAATCCCAGAGCTTACCTATGAGCAGTTTCTTGATTTCCACAGGAAATACTATCATCCGTCCAACAGTTATATTTACCTGTACGGAGATATGAATATGGAGGAGAAATTAAACTGGCTTGACAGAGAGTACCTGGGGGATTTCGATGCCAGAGAGGTGGATTCCAGAATCCGATTCCAGGAGCCCTTCGGGGAAATGTGTGAAAAGACGATTCCCTATTCCATAGCCAGCGAGGAGTCAGAGGAGGATAATACCTATCTTTCCTATAATAAGGTAATTGGCACCAGCTTGGACCGGGAGCTGTATCTTGCTTTCCAGATTTTGGATTATGCCCTGCTTTCTGCGCCGGGCGCGCCTCTTAAGAAAGCGCTTACGGATGCAGGCATTGGCAAGGATATTATGGGCTCCTATGACAACGGGATTTACCAGCCTATCTTCTCAGTAATCTCCAAGAATGCCAACGAAGACCAGAAGCAGGAATTTGTAGACCTGATTGAGAGTGTACTTTCGGATTTGGCAGAGAAGGGGATAGACAAAAAAGCGTTGGAGGCAGGGCTTAACTACCATGAGTTCCGCTATCGAGAGGCGGATTTCGGCAATTATCCCAAGGGCTTGATGTATGGCCTGCAGATGATGGACAGTTGGCTCTATGACGAGGATGAGCCTTTTATCCATGTGGAGGCTTTGGAGACGTTTGAATTTCTGAAAAAACAGGTGGGAACCGGATATTATGAGGCATTGATACGAAAATATCTCCTTGACAATCCACACGGCGCTGTGGTGATTGTTAAGCCTGAGAAGGGGCGTACAGCAAGGATGGACGCAGAGCTTGATAAGCAGCTTAAGGCGTACAAGGAAGGGCTTACCAAAGAAGAAGTAGAAGAATTGGTCAAGAATACCGAGAAGCTTGAGGCGTACCAGTCTGCACCAGAGAAGGAGGAGGACTTAGAGAGAATCCCTGTGCTGAAAAGGGAGGATATTTCCAGAGAGATTGAGCCGATTGTGAACGAAGAATTGAAGCTTGGCGGTGTTCCGGTGATTTTCCATGAGATAGAGACCAACGGAATCGGGTATCTGGACGTACTCTTTGACATTTCCGGTATCAGGGAGGAGCTACTACCCTATGTGGGAATTCTCCAGTCTGTGCTCGGTATCATTGACACAGAGAATTACGATTACGGGGAATTATTTAACGAGATTAATGTGCATACCGGCGGAATCGGCACATCCCTGGAGCTTTATAATGATGTCACCAACATTCAGGAGAAGGCGTTTAAAGCCACATTTGAGATAAAGGGGAAGGCGTTGTATGGAAAGCTTCCGGTTGTATTTTCTATGATGAGCGAGATATTGACAACGTCAAAGCTTACGGATACCAAGCGGCTTAAGGAGATTCTTGCTATGGTGAAGTCAAGGCTTCTGATGCGTTTCCAGTCCTCCGGACATTCTACGGCAGCCCTTCGCGCCTTATCTTATGCTTCGCCTTCTGCCAAGCTTAAGGATATGACCAGTGGAATCCAGTTCTATCAGACGATTGCCTATATCGAAGAACATTTTGATGAGGAGAAGGAACGCCTGACAGAGATTTTAAAGAGCCTGGCAGAAAAGCTTTTCAGACCGGATAATATGATGCTTAGCTATACCGCTTCCAGGGAGGGCTTAACGGGAATCGAAGGGTATATCGAGGATATGAAGAAGAACCTGTATCACGCTTTGCCAGGGGAAGAAAATTGCGTGATTCACTGTGAGAAGAAGAACGAAGGCTTCAAGACAGCGTCCAAGGTACAGTATGTGGCGAGGACAGGGAATTTTATCGATTACGGCGCGGCATATACAGGGGCTTTGCAGATTTTGAAGGTCATCTTAAGCTACGACTATCTGTGGCAGAATATCCGTGTGAAAGGCGGAGCCTATGGCTGTATGAGCAATTTTAACAGGATTGGCGAGGGATATTTTGTATCTTACCGCGACCCTAACTTGAAACGGACGATGGAGGTCTACGAAAAGGTAGTGGACTTTCTCAAGGATTTTACCGTCAGCGAGCGGGATATGACGAAATATATTATTGGTACTATGAGCAATATCGACCATCCCATGACTCCGGCACAGAAAGGCGAGCGTTCCATGAACCTCTATATGAATAAGGTGAGCGCCGAGATGATTAAAGAAGAACGGAATCAGATCTTAGATGCAGGACAGGAGGATATCCGCGCTCTTTCTCAAGTGGCAAAAGCTGTTCTTGAGGCAGACCAGTTCTGCGTAATCGGCAGCGAGGAGAAGATAGAAGAAAACAAAGAGATGTTCCAGACGGTGACAGGCTTCTGATTGCTTGAGGAATTTTAAAAGAAACAGGAGAGAATATGAAAAATGACTATAAATCAGGTTTTGTAACTTTGATTGGCCGTCCCAACGTAGGTAAATCTACCCTGATGAACCACTTGATTGGACAGAAGATCGCCATCACCTCCAATAAGCCTCAGACCACGCGCAACCGAATTCAGACGGTTCTGACTACAGAAGAGGGGCAGATTGTGTTCGTGGATACGCCAGGTATTCACAAGGCGAAGAACAAGCTGGGCGAATACATGGTGAATGTTGCGAAGAAGACTCTCAATGAGGTGGACGTGGTGCTGTGGCTGGTGGAGCCAACTACCTTCATCGGCGCCGGAGAGCAGCATATTGCCAGTCAGCTTAAGAAGGTAAAAACTCCGGTGGTGCTGGTCATCAACAAGATTGACAGCGTAAAGCGGGAGGAGGTATTTTTGGCCATTGCGGCATACAAGGACATCTATGATTTTGCAGAGATTGTTCCTGTGTCTGCAAGGAATGGAAATAACACAGATGAGCTGATTCAGGTGGTAATGAAATACCTTCCTTACGGACCGCAGTTCTATGACGAGGATACCGTGACAGACCAGCCAGAGCGTCAGATTGTGGCAGAGCTGATTCGCGAGAAGGCTCTCCATTGCCTGCAAGATGAGATTCCCCATGGAATCGCCGTGGCAATCGATTCTATGAAGACTAATAAAAAGGTGATGCATATTGACGCCACGATTATCTGCGAGCGGGATTCCCACAAGGGGATTATTATTGGAAAACAAGGAAATATGTTGAAAAAGATTGGCAGTACAGCGCGTTTTGAGATTGAAAAAATGCTGGAAATGCAGGTAAACCTTAAGCTTTGGGTGAAGGTTAAAAAGGATTGGCGGGACAGCGATTTTCTTATGAAAAATTTTGGATATCGGGAAGAAGAATAAAATCATATGCCTGCGGGACAACCTAATCTTAGTAACTGTATAGAGGATACTAAGGACGAGGTGATAGCATGGAGGAAGAATACTGGAAACGTTTCCTTAAGACGGGAGACATTAAGGATTATCTCTATTATAAAGGAATGGCAATCTGTAGGCAGGTGATGGAGAATTATGCCCAGGGAGCATGCCGTCATGTATGCCCCGATGGGACAGGAGGACAGCCAAAGCTGTCCAATCAGGAATGAAAGTGAGGCAGCAGGTGAATCAGATTAGTGTGACAGGTATGGTGCTTGCGGCGACACCCATGGGTGAATACGACAGAAGGATTGTAATTTTGACGAAAGAGAGGGGGAAGATATCGGCGTTTGCCAGGGGCGCAAGGAAGCCAAACAGCGCCCTTGTGGGGGTGACAAGCCCCTTCTCCTTCGGAGAATTTACTGTATATGAGGGGCGGACATCTTATACATTGATGTCGGCCTCTATTTCCAATTATTTTCAGGAGTTGCGGCTAGATGTGGAAGGGGCGTACTATGGTTTCTATTTTCTGGAAATGGCGGGGTACTATGCCCGCGAGGCAAACGATGAGACGGGGCTTTTAAAGCTTTTGTATCAAACCTGCCGCGCCCTTGTAAACCCACATATTCCCAACCGTCTGATTCGTCGAATCTATGAACTTCGGGCGGTGACGGTCAACGGTGAAGGGCCTCAGGTGTTTGAGTGTGTCTGCTGCAGAGGCACGGAGCAGGACATGATGTTCAGCGTAAAGCGCGGCGGGCTGGTTTGCAGCCGATGTATGGAGGTGGGGCATGTTTCGGATGCAAGACCCCTTCACCCCTCCACCCTGTATACCCTGCAGTACATCGTTTCATCCCCTATTGAGAAGCTTTACACCTTTGTCGTAAAGGAGGAAGTGATGGAAGAATTAGAGGAGATTGTGACGGATTATCTTGCCGAATATCTGGGAAAATCCTTTAAATCACTGGAAATACTGGAAACAATTCTGTAATTAGCACTTGAAATGAAGATGTGTTGACGGTATAATAAGTAGAAATTGTAACATATAGATTATTTAAGAAGGTGAGGAAGAGGATATGGCAGAAAAGACGATGGAAAAGATTGTGGCGTTGGCAAAATCCAGGGGCTTCGTATACCCAGGCTCCGAGATTTACGGCGGGCTTGCCAATACATGGGATTATGGTAATCTTGGCGTGGAATTAAAGAACAATGTAAAGAAAGCATGGTGGCAGAAGTTCGTGCAGGAGTCCCCCTATAATGTCGGCGTAGACTGTGCGATCTTGATGAATCCCCAGACATGGGTGGCAAGCGGACACCTGGGCGGATTCAGCGATCCTCTTATGGATTGTAAGGAATGTCATGAGCGTTTTCGTGCAGATAAGATGATTGAAGATTACGCACATGAGAATAGAATAGATTTAGGAGACAGTATTGACGGGTGGAGCCATGGGCAGATGGAGGCTTACATTAAGGACAAGGAGATTCCCTGTCCCACCTGTGGAAAGCATAATTTCACAGAGATTCGTGAGTTTAACCTGATGTTCAAGACCTTCCAGGGAGTTACGGAGGATGCCAAGAGTATCGTATACCTTCGTCCGGAGACTGCGCAGGGTATCTTTGTAAATTTTAAGAATGTACAGCGTACCTCCAGGAAGAAGATTCCCTTTGGTATCTGCCAGGTTGGTAAGTCCTTCCGTAATGAGATTACCCCAGGTAACTTTACCTTCCGTACCAGAGAGTTTGAGCAGATGGAGTTAGAGTTTTTCTGTGAGCCGGATACAGACCTTGAGTGGTTTGCATACTGGAAGCAGTTCTGCCTTGACTGGCTGAAAGCTCTGGGGCTTAAGGAGGAGGAGGTTCGTTACCGCGATCACTCTCCGGAGGAATTAAGCCATTACAGCAAGGCAACTACGGACGTAGAGTTCCTGTTCCCATTCGGATGGGGTGAGCTGTGGGGCATTGCCGACAGGACAGATTTTGACCTTACTCAGCATCAGAATACCTCCAAGCAGGATATGAGCTATTTTGACGACGAGAAGAAGATTAAGTATATTCCTTATGTTATTGAGCCGTCATTGGGCGCTGACCGTATGGTGCTTGCATTCCTGTGCAGCGCATATGATGAAGAAGAATTGGAAGGCGGAGACATGAGAACCGTCCTTCGTTTCCATCCGGCATTGGCTCCGGTGAAGATTGGTGTCCTGCCTCTTTCCAAGAAGCTGAACGAGGGCGCCGAGAAGGTATATGCACAGCTTTCTAAGAAATATAACTGCGAGTATGACGAGCGCGGCAATATCGGCAAGCGTTATCGCCGTCAGGACGAGATCGGAACACCGTTCTGCGTGACCTACGATTTTGAGTCCGAGGAGGATGGAGCCGTAACTGTACGTGAGCGTGATTCCATGGCGCAGGAAAGAGTTAAGATAGACGAGCTTGACGCATATTTTGCAAAGAAATTCGAGTGGTAGAAATGAAAGTGGGGAGGCAGTAAAATGAAATCTTACTGCCTCCCCCCCTTTTTTTTGTAACCATTTTACAGAGTAAAATGATTACTTTTCATATGACATTTATATTACCAGGAAAGAGTTATCAAGTTTATTTTGCATAATTCTCTGGATGTAATCTTCTGTCTCTGTATTCTGCACAGGCGGTAAAGAGTACGTCTGTGGAAGAATTCAAACCTGTCTCGCAGGAATCCTGGATAACGCCTACAATAAAGCCAACACCAACAACCTGCATTGCAATATCGTTGGAGATACCGAACAGGCTGCACGCCATAGGAATCAGCAGCAGAGAGCCGCCTGCAACTCCGGATGCTCCGGCTGCACTGGCTGCGGATAATACGCAGAGGATAAAGGCAGTCGGAAAATCTACAGAAACATTCATGGTATGGGCTGCGGCTAATGCCATCGTAGAAATCGTAATCGCCGCGCCTGCCATATTAATGGTGGCGCCCAGAGGAATTGATACAGAGTATGTATTCTCATCCAATCCAAGGTTCTCGCACAGTTCCATATTTACCGGAATATTGGCCGCAGAGCTTCGTGTAAAGAATGCGGTAATAAAACTGTCTTTTAAGCATCTAAATACTAGCGGGAAGGGATTCGAGCGCATACACAGGAATGCAATCAGCGGGTTCAGAACCAGCGCCACGAACGCCATAGTGCCTACCAGTACGAGAATCAGACGTCCATAGCTTAACAGTACGCTGAGTCCCTGCTCAGAAATGGTAGTAAAGATCAGGCCCATGATACCAAAGGGCGCGCAGCTTATAATCCACTTAACAGCGGTGGCTACTGCGTCTGCGATGTTCTCTAATGCCTGCTTGGTACCGTCGTTCGCCTTCTTGAGAGCGATTCCGAAAATACAAGCCCAAGCCAGGATACCGATATAGTTGGCCTTCACAATAGAGTCAACCGGATTGGCAACAACGTTCATCAGTAGGTTGGTCAAAACTTCTGTCACTCCGCTTGGAGGCGCTACGTCACTGGCGGCTGTGCTCTCAGACAGCGTCAGAGTGATTGGGAACAGATAACTTGCCAATACTGCGGACAGTGCAGAAATCAAGTTCCCCAGCAGGTAAAGGATGACGATAAACTTCATATTCGTCTTCTGGCCTTCTCCCATATGGCACAATGCGCTCATAACAAGGAAGAATACCAGAATAGGGGCTACGCCCTTTAAAGCACCGACAAACAAGTTGCCCAAGATGGAGATTGCCGTTGCCTGCGGAATTACCAAACCAAGGATAATACCGATAATCAGCCCGCAGATAATTCTTTTGACAAGGCTGATGCTGTTCCATGTGTTCCATACGTTTTTCATGTTCACTTACCTTTCTTTGCAGATGAAGATATCTGCAATTCCTCTCTAATAAAATATGTTCCCCGATTCATTGATATATTATCATGGAGGAAGATGTCAGAGGAAACACCAGGCTCCCTTCCGTTCTTAATATATCAATAATAACAGTATTAATTATATAGAAAAAATATCATTTTGTAAATAGTTTTTAGTGAGAAATAACTATAAATATTTTTTAGTATGTGAAAAATATGTCATTATAGACAAAATTAAGGATTTTATAGAAATGGAAATTGTATACAAATGCCTATATTGTATAAAATAATATGCTGCGTGGACTGACTGTACAAAATGGTAAAATATTTGGATGATATGATAAAAAAAAGAAACAAAATATACAAAGGAATCCATTGTAAGTCCTGTCAGGGAGTGTTATAATGGCATCAGATAAATAGCCGCCTAGGGAGGCGGCTGGAACAGGAGGAATATAGAATTGAGTGAAATGAATGATGGAATGATGTGGGCGCTGGTGAAGGAGAAGCCAGAAGAGGGACTGTGGATGAAGCGGGTTCCAGTTCCGGAGGTAGGTCCCAATGACGTGAAGATTAAGATTCGTAAGACAGCAATCTGCGGAACAGATGTCCACATCTATCAGTGGAATGACTGGGCACAGCATACAATTCCGGTAGGGCTGACAGCGGGCCATGAGTATGTAGGCGAGGTTGTGGAGATTGGAGAAGGCGTTAGGGGCTTTAAGATTGGCGACCTGGTATCTGGCGAAGGGCATATTACCTGCGGCAAGTGCAGGAATTGTCTGGAGGGACATAAGGAGAACTGTAAGGATGCAAAAGGAGTGGGCGTGAACCGCAACGGGGCGTTTGCAGAGTATCTGGTAATTCCGTCCTGCAATGTATGGCCGTGTAATCCTGCAATTCCGGAGGAGATGTATGCCATCTTCGATCCATTTGGCAATGCCACCCATACGGCGCTGTCATATGATATGCTGGGCGAGGACGTGCTGGTGGCCGGTGCAGGACCTATTGGCTGTATGGCGGCAGCCATCGCGAAGTTCTCAGGCGCAAGGCATGTAGTTGTTACAGATTTGAACCCCTACAGGCTTGACCTTGCCAAGAAGCTTGGCGCTACCAGGACCGTGAATTTAAAGGATGAGAAGCTTTCTGATGTCATGAAGGAGATTGGAATGACAGAGGGCTTTGACGTGGGACTTGAGATGTCCGGTTCGCAGGCAGGGCTTCATGATATGATTCATAATATGAAGCATGGCGGCAATATTGCGCTTCTGGGACTGCAGAGGACAGACGCTACAGTTGACTTGGAGACGGTAATTTTCAACGGCCTGAATATCCGCGGTATCTATGGCAGAAAGGTGTGGGATACTTGGTACAAGATGTCCACAATGATTCAGGCAGGGCTTGATATTTCCCCGATTATTACCCACCATTTTGATATTAAGGATTATGAGAAGGGTTTTGAGGCAATGATCTCCGGACAGTCAGGCAAAGTAATTCTTGACTGGGCTCATGTGAATGATTAATTTTTAAAGAAGGAAGGAATAATAAGAAGATGGCACGTAAAGACGATATTTTAAGCATTTATACGAAAGAAGTGGAGGGGATTAAGGAGGCTGGCCTGTTTAAAGGCGAAGCGCCCTTTGTTTCACCCCAGGGGGCAAGAGTGAAGATGGAGGACGGACGAGAGCTTTTGTGCATGTGCGCGAACAACTATCTGGGATTGGGCGATAATCCGCGTCTGATCGAGGCGGCGAAGAAGACCTATGATGATAAGGGATATGGCGTGGCTTCCGTTCGGTTTATCTGCGGAACCCAGGATATTCACAAGAGATTGGAGAAGAAGATTTCCGATTTCCTTGGAACAGATGATACGATTCTTTACTCCTCCTGCTTCGACGCCAACGGAGGATTATTCGAGACGATTCTGACGGCAGACGACGCGGTAATCAGTGACGAGCTCAATCATGCCTCCATCATTGACGGGGTGCGTCTGTGTAAGGCAAAACGCTTCCGCTATAAGAACAATAATATGGAAGACTTGGAGGCCAAGCTTAACGAGGCAGACGAGGCAGGCGCAAGAATCAAGCTGATTGCCACAGACGGTGTGTTCTCCATGGATGGAATTATCTGTAACTTAAAGGGAGTATGTGACCTTGCGGACCAGTACAACGCGCTGGTTATGGTGGATGACAGCCATGCGGTGGGCTTTGTAGGCAAGACTGGACGTGGAACGCCGGAATACTGTGGCGTACAGGGACGTGTGGACATTATCACAGGTACATTGGGGAAGGCTCTTGGAGGAGCATCCGGCGGATATACCTCTGGACGCAGGGAGATTATCGACCTGCTTCGTCAGAGAAGTCGTCCTTATCTGTTCTCCAATTCCCTGGCTCCTGCGATTGCAGGCGCAAGTATCGAGCTGTTCGATATGCTGGATGAGAGCACCGAGCTTCGGGATCATTTAGAGGAGGTTACGGCTTATTACCGCAAGGAGTTGGTAGACGGCGGCTTCGACGTTATTCCGGGAACACATCCATGCGTGCCGGTAATGCTGTATGACGAGAAGACGGCGGCAGAATTCGCTAAGAGGATGATGGAGAAGGGCGTGTATGTAGTTGCATTCTCCTATCCTGTAGTTCCGAAGGGGAAGGCAAGAATCCGTACACAGGTATGCGCAAGCCACACCAAAGAGGACATTGACTTTATCGTGAAGTGCTTCAAGGAAGTCAGAGACGAGATGAAGTAATTATTCAAAAGAGAATCGGGGGCGTAGTAAAATCCTGTTTTACTGCGTCCCCTCATTGTCAAGAAGGTTTCTATCTGTTAGAATAGGAAACGTATTTTATAAAGAAACGGAGGAAGTAAAGTCATGAGTCAGGAAAATGTATGGAGAACTTATTCTCCATCTGCAATGGAGGAGCTTGAGAAGGTAAACCGAGAGTACAAGCTGTGTCTGGATGAGGGTAAGACGGAGAGGGAGTGTATTGATGCTTCCGTGGAAAGGCTTGTGAAGAAAGGTTATAAGTCTTTAGAAGCGGTAAAAGAGGCGAAACAGCCATTAAAGTCCGGCGATAAGGTATATGCCGTGTGCATGAATAAGGCAATCGCAGCCTTTCATATAGGGAGACAGCCACTTGAGGAAGGAATGAATATCTTAGGCGCTCATATCGATTCCCCGCGGATTGACATCAAGCAGAATCCGCTTTATGAGAACGATGAGCTTGCCTATCTGGATACCCATTACTACGGCGGAATCAAGAAGTATCAGTGGGTAACGATTCCTCTTGCCCTTCACGGCGTCATTGCGAAGAAGGATGGTTCTGTGGTCAAAGTAAATATCGGGGAGAAGGAGGATGATCCTGTCTTCGTTATTACTGACCTGCTGGTGCATCTGGCGGCAAAACAGTTGGAGAAGAAAGCCAACGAGGTAATCGAGGGGGAGAAGCTGGATCTTCTGTTTGGAAGCCGTCCCATTGAGAAGGATGAGACTCTGGATAAAGAAGAAAAGGATACAGTCAAGGCCAACGTTATGCGGCTTCTGAAGGAATACTATGATATGGAGGAGGCTGATTTTGCGTCAGCGGAGCTTGAGATTGTTCCAGCAGGCAAGGCAAGAGACTGTGGAATTGATAGGAGTATGGTATTGGCTTACGGACAGGATGACAGAGTATGTAGCTTCACGTCGCTTTTCGCCATTCTGGATGTGGAGGATGTGGAAAAGACTGCATGCTGTATTCTGGTGGACAAGGAGGAGATTGGCAGCGTAGGCGCCACAGGTATGCACTCTCGTTTCTTTGAAAATGTGATGGCGGAACTGATTGCATTGGAGGGCAGCGAGTCAGAGCTTAAGTTAAGGCGTGCCCTTGCCAATTCTAGGATGTTATCCTCTGACGTGAGCGCAGCTTATGACCCCATGTTTGGGGAGGCATTTGAGAAGCGCAGTTCTGCATTCTTCGGTAAGGGGCTGGTATTCAATAAGTTTACCGGAAGCAGGGGAAAAGGCGGCTCTAATGATGCCAATGCCGAGTATCTGGCAAAGCTTAGGAAGGTGATGGACGACGCACAGGTGGCTTACCAGTATGCCGAGCTTGGCAAGGTTGATGTAGGCGGCGGCGGAACGATTGCTTATATTATGGCCAACTATGGTATGGAGGTCATTGACAGCGGTGTGGCTGTGCTGAGCATGCATGCGCCGTGGGAGATAACCAGCAAGGCGGACGTATACGAAGCATATAAGGGATATAAAGCATTTTTGACAGCCAAATAGATCTAAAAAGAGCTGCCACGAAATAACTTTATGAAAGTTGATTTCGTGGCAGCTTATTTTTTTGCAGAATGTAATCTGCTTATGAGCGATGTTTTCGTGGGGCTGTTTCATTTTCACGCTGGTTTACACCCAGAGCATCCGTAATTCCCTTTACAGAAGAAGAATATTCTGACGGGGACATACCTGTTGCTGCCTTGAACTGCTTGGAAAAATAGGGCAGTGAACTATAGGACAGATAATAGGCAATCTCTGTGAAATTCATGGTTCCCTCTCGAATGATTTCCCTGGCATGCTGGATTTTTAAGGCATTGAAATAGTCAATCACACCGCATTCCTTCGAGTCATGGAACAGGGACTGTAAAGCCGAGCGGCTGATGGAAAATTCATTGCAGATATCCGTAAGCTTAAGCTGTTCACAGACATGGTCCTCCATAAACTGGATGATCTTATCCAGGCGCTCCTGTCTGGCAGACTGTTTCTCAGGCGAGTCCTTAGGAATGGCAGACTTGGACACAGTACTCTCAGGGTGGTTTCGGATGCAGGAAATCAAGAATAATTCCAGATAAAGAACAATTAACTGCTGGGAGGCAAAAGGAGTCTTATCCTTGATTTTTACCTGCTCTACGCTGGGCAGGTTCATGGGAGTGGAAAAAGTCTGCTTTCCCTCTGATATAATGTGGGAAATCAGCGCCCGCTCATCTCCAGAGAGCGTATAACTCTTATGTACAAAATGCTTCATTGCCGGAGAGTTGCATATGAAGGATATGGCAATCAGGTTCGGAGAATTCTTACCAATAGATTTAATGGCATGGAATTCATTTGGCTGATGGAAAATGATATCGCCTGTGTTCAGTGTCATCCAGGTATCGTCATAGCGCACAGATACGGTTCCGTTGTCAACATATAAGAATTCCCAGAAATCATGGGCCTCCCCCTGGAAGACAAAATTCTTCATATACTCAAAATAATGAAGAGTGATGATGGAGTCAATATGAATATCTTTGCGCATTTTGGTTTTGATATAGGTCATTTTATCACCTCTTTGCTGATTGTGACTTATTACTAAATTATGTGTTTCATAGGGAAGCACACATTAGTGTGCTTGTATAAATAATACCAGAAATGAGATGATTATACAATAAGCCTAGACGATAATATAAGCATAATTGTGCAGATTATAATATAATACTATACAAATAAAAGAGAAAACGTGCATAATGACTAAAAAGGAAAGGGACGATATGACAAGTATTGAGGTAAATAGTATAAGAATATGTTTTGACGAAGAAAGCCTTCGATTTACACTATATAGGAAGGAAACCGCGTGGGAATGGAGTGAATCCTATATACCGCATTTTGAGTGGGAAGGTGGAAAGATAGAATTTAAGGATGCGGACTCCATAAGCCATGAACGAGTAGAGAACGGGCTTGGAGTAGGAATCCGAAGCAGATACCAGGGATTTTCTATAGAGGGGAGCCAGGCTCCGTATACATTCGAGACTTATGTGTGGATTGAGAAAACGACAGAAGACATCTATTTTGAATGGATCCCGATTTGTGAAGACGGGGTACAGGTAAAGCGTGTGTATTGGCCAGGAGCCATGGCGTTTGAAAATAAGAGGGAAGACTGGTATACATTGCTGAACTGCCAGCAGGGGCTCTTGATTCCCAACACATGGGAGACTGAGCTTGGCCCGTTGGTGTTTGACGGCTTCTTCGGAACTGCGGGAGGTTATATGCCTTGGTTTGGACAGGTCAAAGAAGGGGAGGGCTGCCTTGCTCTTTGTACGACGCCGTGGAATGGGGGAATCCAGGCGAAGCATCCGGCAGGAGGGCCTTATACCCATGTGAATGTTTACTTTGAGCCAAGCCTGGGCAGGATGGGATATCGCAGGGTTATGCGATATACGCTGATGAGCCGCTGTGATTACAATGATATTTGCAAGGCTTACCGTACATATGTGAACGAGCAAGGGAAGCTTCGTACCTTAAGAGAGAAGGCTGCAAAAGTGCCGGCGGTTGACCGGCTGATTGGCTCTGGGTTCGTACATGCAGGAATCAAGACCCATGTATGTGAGAATTCCGATTTTTTTGACCCCAATGAGCCGGATAAGAACAACCACCTCACTACATTTGCAGAGAGGGCGGCTCAGATGCGGGAGCTTCACGAGGCAGGAGCTAAGAAGGTATATCTGCACCTGGACGGTTGGGCGCAGCCAGGATACGATAACCAGCATCCAGACTATACGCCGGCATGTGAGGAGGCAGGAGGCTGGGCAGGGATGAAATCCCTGGCAGATACCATGGACAAGCTTGGATATATGTTCGGTATTCATGACCAATACAGGGATTTTTATCTGTCGGCTCCAAGCTTTGACGAAGACTATGCATGCAGGCTGACCGATGGGACCATTCCCCAGCATCAGCGTTGGGCGGGGGGCCCCCAGTCCTTCCTGTGCGGTACCCAGGCGCCTTACTATGTAAAACGGAACTTTGCCGCTATTCGTGAGAATGAGATTCATTTGGATTGTGCGTATTTGGATGTATTTACCTGTAATGAGGGGGATGAGTGCAGCAATCCACGACATAGGATGAGCAGAAGGGACTGCTATGAGGCGCGGAATCAGTGCTTCGACTATCTGATGTCACAGGGGATTCTGCCAAGCTCAGAGGAGGTGAACGACTGGTGTGTTCCAAGTATGGTGTTCTGCCATTATGCGCCTTATGATTTCATGCTTCGAGAGCCTGGAAGCCCTAAGTTTGGGGTTCCGGTGCCGCTTTTTAACCTGGTATATCACGACTGCTTAATTGAACCGTGGATGATGGATCGGGTAAGCGATGATGAGGATTATATGCTGTACGCCGTGTTAAACGGCGGCGCCCCCTATCTTATGAGGGATGGCGCGTATCCGAACTTCGATGGTTCCTTTGAGACTTTAGGGTTAGGTCTTAAGGAGGATATTAAGAGATGCGACGTTGTCTGTAAGCTCCACGAGAAGGTGGCAAAATGTGAGATGGTGCGTCATGAGATGGTGGATGGGGATTACACCATTCAGAGGACGGTGTTCGCAGACGGTACGGCGGTGACGGTTGATTTTGGAAAGCAGACATATGAAATTGTCTATGGTATGGATGGGAAATAACAAGAATCATGATAGAAAGGGATGGAAAGATGAGCAAAGTGACTAGGGTTGCGATTGCAGGGCTTGGCAGCAGGGGAAAAGATTTTTATGCAAAGTCGGCAAAGCTTCATCCTGATAAGATGGAGATTGTTGCAATCGCAGATATTGATCCAGAGAAGGTGGAACTCGTTGCAAAAGAGTATCATGTGCCAAAGGAAGCGTGTTTTTCAAGCGCCGAAGAAATGCTGAAGCAGGAAAAACTTGCCGACGCTATGATTATTGCAACCCAGGATAGGCAGCATGTGGGCCATGCCACGGCGGCTCTTGAGAAGGGCTACCACCTGCTGCTTGAAAAGCCGGTATCGCCTGACCTTGCCGAGTGCAGAGAGCTTGCAAAAGCAGCCAAGCGATACGATAAGAAGGTAGTGGTATGCCATGTACTGCGGTACACGCCAATCTATCAGAAGGTGAAGGAATTGCTGGATTCTGGGGTGATTGGGGAGGTGGTATCAATTATGGCTGCCGAGAACGTTGGCTGGTTCCACCAGGCTCACAGCTTTGTGCGTGGAAACTGGGCCAATTCCGAAGAAACCAGTCCTATGATTCTGCAAAAATGCTGTCATGATATGGATTTATATCCGTGGCTTGCAGGAAAGACCTGCGAATCCCTGACCTCCTATGGGGATACCTATCTATTTAAGAAGGAGAAGGCGCCCAAAGGCTGTGCAAAGCGGTGCCTTGACGGGTGCGGGGTAAGAGAAGAATGTCCATTTGACGCAGAGAAGATTTATCTGGACAACAAAGTGTACGGCTATCGGAGTGGGAACAGGATCTGGCCGCTGGATGTGTTAGTGCCGTCAGGTCCCACAGAAGAACAGCTTATGGAAGCGATACAGGAAGGAAGATTCGGTCAGTGCGTATACCACTGTAATAATAATGTAGTGGATCATCAGGTAGTGAACCTAAGAATGACAGACGGAACTACCATGAGCTTTACCATGTGCGGATTTACGCCGGATATCTCCCGATATGCCCGTTTTATGGGTACAAAAGGTGAGCTGCGTGTAGATATGAGAGAAAAAGCACAAGATTGTGAGATTAGTATCCGTAGGTTTGCCAGTGACATGCCGGTGGAGACGATTGATGTGGCGGCGCTTTCCGATGATTTCTCTGGACACGGCGGCGGAGACGACCGTATGGTGATGGAATTTATCGATATGATCAGCGGTGAGAAGGAGGAAAGCTCTTATGTGACCTCCCTGGAACGTTCTCTGGAAAGCCACTACTGTGCGCTGGCAGCGGAATACTCAAGGAACCATGATGGATGTCCGGTGAAGATTAAGGAGTTTGGAAAAAATTAATCGGATATGCTTGCCTCTCTGAAATTCCAAGAACAACACAGGGAGGCTTCATATAGAAACTTAAAATTATGAAAGAAAGAAGGAGTGAAGATTATGAAGAAGAATCTGAAGAAAATGGCAGCTTTTGGACTGTGTGCAGCAATGGGGACGACAATGCTTGCAGGCTGCGGCGGCTCTGACGGTGGAAACGGTGGCTCTGACGGTGGTTCATCAGGCGGTTCAGGTAAGAAGACAGAGCTGGCGTTCGGTATCTGGGATGAGAACCAGAGGCCGGCAATGGAGAAGCTTGTAGAGGCTTATGAGAAGGAGAATGAGGATGTGAGCATTGAGATCCAGCTTACACCTTACAAGGGCGGAGAGTATTGGACCAAGTTGGAGGCAGCAGCAGGCGGCGGCAAGGCGCCGGACGTATTCTGGCTGAATGTGCTTCATCTGGATTCTTATGTAGACGGAGGTATTCTGGCTGACTTGACAGAGGCGATTGACGCGTCTGACATTAATGATTCATTCCCGGAGACTCTGGTAGAGAACTATGTCCGCGACGGTGTGAATTATGCAGTTCCGAAGGATTTCGATACCAATGCGCTGTGGTACAACAAAGAGATTTTTGACGCTGCAGGCGTAGAATACCCGACGGATGATATGACCTATGAAGATCTGGTTAAGACGGCAGAGGACTTAAAGGCAGCAGGTCTTGACGACGGCGTATATCCATTCGCTTGTCCGGTTGATTTCCAGACATGGTATTATCAGACTGTATACGCTAACGGCGGATATATCCTGAATGATGATAAGACAGAGACCGGCTATGATGATCCTAAGACGCAGGAGGGTATCCAGTGCTGGATTGATATGATTGAGAAAGAGCTTTCTCCTGGTTCAGCAGCCCTTTCTGAGACGTCAGCAGACGCAATGTTCGAGGGCGGACAGCTTGCCATGAATTTTGCAGGTTCATATATGGTTCCTCAGTATGCAGGAAACGATGCAATCGCAGATAAGATTGACTGTGTAGAGATTCCTACATTTAACGGTGTAGAGGATAACTGTATCAATGGTCTTGGATATGCCGTATTTGAGGGCAGCAAGAACAAGGAAGCAGCAATCGATTTCGCAATTTGGCTCGGAAGCGCGGACGCGATGAAGATTCAGGGAGAGACAGGCGTGGTTATCTCTGCAAGGACAGATGCACAGGGCTATTTTGCGGATGCAAATCCGGATTACAACCTGGCAGCTTATACCAATCACTCAGACAAGGCTTATCCGCTTCCGGTATGTATGGTAGCAGCAGAGCTTTACGATTTGGAGGCAACCTATCTTCAGAAGGCATATAACGGTGAGGAATCACTGGCAGACGCTTGTAAAGAACTGAAAGCAGAGGCAGACGCATTACTTGCGAAATAGCAAGGACTAAGTGGGTGACGATATGGCTGAGAGTAAAGTAAAAACAGGCACAGTGAAGAAACAGGCGAGTAAACGTGCGAGGAAGGACTGGATTGCGGCATATGTGTTCATAGCGCCGGTTACCATCGGACTTTTGGTATTTTATATCTGGCCGTTTATTCAGAATGTTTGGTTTAGTTTTAATGAAGTGAATAAGTTTAACATGACGACTTTTGTAGGAGTGCAGAATTACGTTGATATGGTACAGGACAAGGAGGTATGGGAAACCTTCGGTAATACGCTGAAATATGTTGTATGTACAGTTCCGGTGGGATTATTCCTTTCAATCTGTATCGCAGCGCTTCTGAATTCAAAGATTAAGGGAACGTCAATCTACCGTACATTATATTTCCTTCCTTCTGTAACAATGGCGGCTGCGGTTGCCATGGTGTGGAAGTGGATTTACAATGAAAAGATGGGAATCTTGAATAGCGTTATTCGCGGAATGGGCGGCAAAGGCGTAGGATGGCTTACAGATCCGAAGCTTGCGCTGTATATGATTATGATTGTCGGTTTGTGGATGACGGTGGGCTATAATATGATTATTCTGCTTGCCGGTATGCAGGGAATTTCAAAATCCTACTATGAAGCGGCGGCCATCGACGGTGCGGGCTCTCTGCAGCAGTTTTTTAAGATTACGATACCAATGCTGACGCCAACCATATTTTTCGTAATGATTACCTCCATTATCAGCGGATTTCAGGTGTTCGACGTAGTTTACATGATGATCGGCAAGACGAATCCTGCCTACGCCAGCACGCAGACGGTGGTAATGCTGTTCTACCGCAAGGCGTTCGATTATGGATATAAGGGATATGCGGCGGCAATCTCAATCCTGATCTTCGCAGTCATCATGCTGGTAACGGTTGTTCAGCTCTGGGGACAGAAGAAATGGGTTAATTACGATTAGGAGGGAGCATCATGAAAAGTAAATCGAATACAAAGAAATTATTTATTCATCTGGCGCTTCTTCTTGGAGTTGGAATTACGGTATTCCCGTTTTTATGGATGGTGCTTACCTCATTTAAGACGGTAGGAGAGGCCATGCAGATACCGCCCACATTTTTCCCGAAGAAGTTTTTGACGGATGCCTATGCGCAGATTGTAACGGCGCTGCCGTTTGCGAGGGTGTACCTGAACACAATTATATCCACAGTTGTGACGACGGTAGTACAGGTTATGTTCTGTTCTATGGCGGCGTATGCATTTGCAAGAATTGACTTTCCGTTTAAGAACGTGATATTTGTGTTAATCCTGTCTGTACTGATGGTGCCGGGACAGATTTTCCTAATCCCTCAGTATCAGATTATTCAGAAGCTTGGGTTATTGGATACCATACCGGCGCTGTTTTTGCCGAACCTGTTCAGTGCGTTCGGAACTTTCCTTCTGCGGCAGTTCTTTATGTCGCTGCCAAAGGAGTTGGAGGAGGCGGCGCTCCTGGATGGATGTAACCGTTATCAGATATTCTGGAAGATTATGCTTCCGCTGACTAAGCCAGGAATCGTGTCGCTAGTAATCTTTACAGCGAAATTTGCATGGAATGATTTTATGTGGCCGTTGATTGTCAATACATCTCCGAAGATGATGACGCTCGGTCCGGCGCTCTCCACGCTGCAGGGACAGTATACGACGAAATACCCGATGCAGATGGCAGGGGCAGTTATGGCAGTCATCCCGATTATCGTACTGTTCTTCATCTTCCAGAAGCAGTTTATCGAAGGTGTGGCGCAGTCCGGAATCAAGGGTTAATATTTGAAGAAGATCGAAGAAATGAGAGAAATCTCAGAGGGGGAAGGCAAAAACCTTCCCCCTTGTTTTTTGTACAGAGATATAGTAATGAATTATTTTGGTTCATATTTGCGGAAGATACGGTCAAAGAAGATGCAGAAGGTAAAGGCAATAACGGAATGACCGCAGATTCCGCTGATGATAATGACCATTGCAAAAAGTTTAGAAGAAACTGTACACAGATACAGAAGGACGCCGCTGATTGCAAGCATGACCGCCGTATAGGGCAGGAAGCCGATTGCCATATAGGCAGCGTTTTTAAAGGACTGCTTTGTGCTGCAGATAAAGTGGGAGATTACTGGGAAGATGTAAAGGGATATACTGAACAAGGCCCCAAGGACTACCCACAATAAGACCCGTAGGACTGCAAATAAAGCAGTATCCTGTGAATTAATAATATAAAAATCCATTCCCAGAAGGGCAAAAGCCAGAAGCAGAAGAACCCAGACAACAGTTGCCTGTTTGAAATTCTGGCGGAAGGCTTTGAAAAAGTTCTGCCAGATGTAAGGCTCCTCGCCCCGAAGGAGCTTGAGGCATACATAGTAAAGGGCGCTTAAGGACGCACCCATGGTGACAATGGGGATACTGAAAAGTAAAAAGAACAGATTGAGTATTATAAGATCAAAAATTTTTGATATAAATTGCATAATGGGATTGTCGTAATTAAATAATTGATTCATGGCTTTCCTCTCCTTCGTTAAATTGAAGAAATGTATCCAACAATATAATATAGTTAGTATAGCGGATATGGGGAAGAAAAGCAATCCAGGAAAATAACAGAAAGGTATTATAGTCATATGTGTAAAAGAGATTTTCAGCCTGGCGGTGTGAAAGCCGTCAAAGTGGATGAGCAAAAGAGGAATATCGTTCACTTGGATTTTCAAAACGGCTTTGAAGGAAGGATTACATTTTTAGAGGAAAATATTTTCCGATATGATGCAAATCCCGCAGGGGAATTTGAGGCTTATGCAAAGCCCATAAATGAAAAACACAAGGCGCGGATTCAGCAGCGTCCCGATGAGTCAAACGCCTATACAAAACCAGAAGTACAGGTTTTTGAAAAGGAGGGTATGAGCGTCATCCTGTGCGGGGATACGTCTGTACTTATTGAACAGGCTGGGGCAAAGCTGCAAATTCGTTTCGCACACCGGCTTGTGATGGAGGAGGCAGAACCTCTTGCACTTGAAAAGGACGCTGCTGTTCAGACATTGATTCGGCAGAAGGGGGAGGATTTTTACGGAGGCGGAACTCAGAACGGTCGTTTCCTCCACACCGGAAGGAAGCTACAGATTGTCAACGAGAGCAGTTGGATGGACGGTGGCGTGGCATCCCCGAACCCCTTTTATTTTACGACTGCCGGATACGGGGCGCTTCGCAATACATTTGCAGAGGGAGCCTATGATTTCGGCGCAGAAAATGCAGGAAATGTGGTAACAACACATAAAGAAGGCCGCTTTAGCGTGTATTATTTCTTATCTGCAGCAGAGGATAGGAGAAGTGTGGTGCAGGAGATTTTACGGGCCTATTACCATGTGACGGGCAATCCGATGCTGCTTCCGGAGTATGGCTTTTATGAGGGGCATTTAAACTGCTACAACCGCGATGCATGGTCAGAGAAATCAGGGGACAAGGCTTGGATTGTGAAGGGAAGCGCTTCCCATACCAGCAAGGGAAGCACCAGATATGAGAGCGGTATGGCCACAGGCTACCGGCTTACAGAAGGACTACACTCCGAATCCCTAAACGGAGAGAGACCCCAAACAGCAATCGAAAATTATCCGGAGACGGTGGACGCACCCTATGAATATTCGGCAAGAGCCGTCCTTTTGGAATACCTCCGTTATGATATGCCTCTGGGCTACTTTCTGCCTAACGATGGATATGGCGGCGGCTACGGACAGAACGGGTACTATGTACAGGGAGGCGTAGGGGAAGACGGCGCCAGCAGCCAGGAACGGATTGCCGCGGTGGACGCCAACGTGGAAAATTTTGCAAGGTTTACAGAATTTGCCAACAGCAAAGGGGTGGCGTCGGGACTTTGGACAGAGAGCAGCTTATCTCCTGACACTGACAAAGAGACGTACTGGCATCTCCTTCGGGACTTTAGAAAAGAGGTGACCATAGGCGGGGCTACTACCCTTAAGACGGATGTTGCATGGGTGGGGCCTGGCTATTCCTTCCAGCTTGACGGCGTAAAGACAGCCTACGATATCGTCACTACTGCAAAAGCTTTCCGTCCCAATATCATTTCTCTGGACGGGTGGGCAGGCTCACAGCGTTTCAACAGTGTGTGGACAGGGGACCAGACAGGGGGGAACTGGGAATATATCCGTTTCCATATTCCTACTTATATCGGAAGCTCTCTTAGCGGCAATCCCAATATCGGAAGCGATATGGACGGCATCTTCGGGGGAAAGGCTGTGGTTTCAGTGCGGGATTACCAGTGGAAGGCGTTTACTCCTCAGATGTTGAATATGGACGGATGGGGAAGCTATATGAAGGCGCCTTATACCTTTGGGGATCCTTACACGGGAATTAACAGGATGTATTTGAAAATAAAGTCACAATTAATGCCCTATATCTATACCTGTGCGGTATCTGCGTCCAATATGGATACAGGGAACAATGATACAGGACTTCCCATGGTGAGGGCAATGTTCTTAGAATATCCAGACGACCCATATGCAGCCGGCAGAGAGGTGCAGTATCAGTTCATGCTTGGCTCAAGCCTTCTGGTGGCGCCGGTTTATCAGAATGTTGCGGCGGATGAGATGGGAAACGATGTGAGAAACCGTATCTATCTTCCAGACGAGAAGGAGGTGTGGACGGATTATCTGACGGGAGAGAAATACCAGGGCGGTCAGGTGTTGAACAATTTTGACGCGCCTGTCTGGAAGCTGCCGGTATTCGTTAAAAACGGCGCAATTCTCCCCATGTATGAGGAGAACAACACGCCGGAAGCCATTGACAGAACCAGGCGGATTGTGGAATTCTGGCCGTGGCTCGTCAGTGAATATACGGTGTATGAGGATGACGGGAAATACATCTGCAACCGGACGGAGGCAGACGAGGCTTACGGTGTGATTGACCATGTGTCCTATGGAAATCATGTGTCTGTGAGATATACTTCTGCGGTTGAGAAGGACAGGGCTGTATTGAGGGCAGAGAAGGCATTGGGGGATTATGAAGGGTATGAGCAGAGGAAAAACACAACTTTTATTGTCCACTTATCTAAGAAGCCAGAGGGAGTTATTGCGAAGAACGGGGATGAGCTGCTTTGCATGACAGAATTCGTGAGAACTGAAAGTAGAGGCAGTTCATTTGGCAATACAGAACTGACAGCCTGGGAGGCCTTTGGGGAAACTGTACCTAAGGAGGGGGAGGCCATCTTTTTCTATGACGAGAATCCGCCGATTCACACCTATGCCCCCAAGGAGGAGGTTGAGATTGCAGGGCTTCTAAAGGAGGTCAAGGCCGCGCCGAAGCTCTATGTAAAGCTTTGTCCCGCAGACGCCGCGAAAGTGAGCCAGACTGTGGAAATCGTCGGGTTTGCCAATGAATTAACCCGACTGCCGGAAATAGAGAATGAAAATCTTCCGGCTCCTGTGCTTCATGGGCCAGAGGAACAGAAGACGTCAGACGCGATCTGGCTGAAATGGACAAAGATTTTAGATGCCGCCTCCTATGAGATGCTGGTGGACGGAAGGCTCTACACCATGGGAAATGCCTGCTCCTACCTGCATGACGAGTTGGAGTATCATTCTGATCATACTTACCGTGTACGGGCCAGGAATGAGAAGGGATACTCTCCGTGGAGTGACGAGATTAGGGTGAGCACACTCCTTGACCCCTGGAGAAATGAAATCGGCGCCCTTGGTACAATTACCTGGACGGGCGGCGACGAGGCGGGCGCGCTTAAATATGCCACAGACCATAGCCTGCGGGGGCTGTTCTTTGCGGCAGACGACGTGGTGACAGACAGGCTTCCCTTTATCTTTGACTTTGGGGCAGTATACGAGCTTTATAAGTTCGAGTATTATCCGCGGGACAGCTACGGAAGCGGTACGGTAAAACGGATGAATGTATATTCCAGTCTGGACAATGTGCACTGGAATTTAGAGTGGAACGGCAAGGAGAATGAGGAATGGAGTTATGACGAGAATCGTGAGGTGGACGAAAACAAAAAGACCGTGAACCTTGAGGGAGTAAGCGCCCGTTATCTAAAGCTTACTATTGTAGAGTCAAAGAAGAACTTCTTCGCAGCACATGAGCTCTCGGTCTATAAGAAGGACGGCTCAAAGCCATTTGCAGTAGGAAGCACCAATAAGAATGAGAAGGTTTCTGAGGGAGATTATATCAACATGAAGAATTATCTTGGAACTTCTGTTAAGGATGGGGCGAATTTTGTTGATCAGATTCAGAAACGGTGCGGGGACATTAACAAAAACGGAGTCTATGATGTGTACGACTATGCATTTACTATGTTCGCCCTTGACGGTGGCACGAAGCAGACAGGGGAGGTATCCGGAAGGATTTCTCTGGTCCCTGAAAGAGAGAAGGTAAAAGCAGGGGAGACCTTCACTCTGGCAGTTACCGCTAAGGAGGCTGTGAATGTCAATGCATTCGGGAAGGTCCTTAACTATGACCCGTCCCGTCTGGAGTTTATGTCGGTCTTGCCGGATGACAGTATTGGGCAGATGGAGAATCTGACGGTGAATAAGCGGTACGGCGACGGGACTGCTTATGTGAACCTTGCCTTTGCAAACAGGGGGGATAAGAAGCTGTATAACGGAAGCGGCGCGCTGGCGATGATTACTATGAGGGCGATTGTGGAGGTTATGCCAAAAGACGAGATGGAGTGTGAGGGAATCTGGCTGATTGGGCCTGGGATTAGAGAGAGGGAGTGAAGCTATGGATAAATTTTATTGTCTTGTGAAGATGACATTTTTGACAAAATTCGCATACGTGAAAGCGTTCTGGATCAATATTGCGGGAACCTTTGCGTCGATTGTAATCTATTACTTCCTGTGGCAGTTTGTGTTCCGCCAGCAGGATTCCCTGGCAGGGTATACGGCCCTACAGATGACAACCTATGTCATCCTGTCTAGGATGCTGTCCTCACAGTTTAGCGGAGGGATTAACCAGGAGCTGTCTAACTGGATTCGTACAGGTAAGATTGGGATGGAGCTTCTGCGTCCAATCTCATTGTTCTTTACCTTGTTTGCAAAGCGTGTGGGGGAGTTTGTGTTTTTTGTGGCATTTAAGGGACTGCCCATTGCGGCAGTCTGCTTCCTTGTGCTGGGAGGGACGCCGCCGGCTGGAGTATGGAATTTTGCCATGTTCCTTGTCAGTACGTGCCTTTCCATTGGAATTATGTATTTCTTTGAATTTATGGTAGGCTTGTGTGCATTTTACACCAACCACTCCTACAGCCTGGCTTATGCCAAAAGCTCGCTGTTTTCCATACTGGCGGGCGGGGTGGTTCCCTTGTTTTTGTTTCCGGAGGGGTTGGCTAGAGTTCTTGACTATCTGCCTTTTGCGGGAATGGTTTCAGTGCCGGTGAATATCTATCTTGGGAAATATCTTCCAGAGGAGACATGGCAGTTTGTTGGGCTTCAGGTGGTTTGGATTTTGATTTTGTGGACGGCGGCCCATATATTTTATAGCTGTGCGATCCGCAGGATTGTTGTACAGGGAGGTTAAGGAAGTATGAAACGGTTGGCTTATTACATAAGGCTCTGGATGGGATACCAGAGAATGGGATTAGTGGAGATGACTCAGTATCCGGCGGATACCGTGATACTGGTCATATCCCTGGTGCTGCGTGAGGCGGCAGGCTTCATCGGCGTGCTTGCCATCGCTTCTGCGGTGGGAGGTCTTGGGGGATGGGGCATCTATGAAATCTGTTTGATGTTCTCCATGTGTGCGCTGGTGGAGTCCTTAAGCCAGACATATTTTGATAACGTATGGGGAATCAGCTATTTGGTGCACGAAGGAAGGCTGGATGTCCTGCTGGTGCGTCCGGCGCCGGTGTTTTTTCAGGTTTTGGGAGATGTGATGCACTATCCTGCATTAATCAGTATGGCAATCTATGCAGGGGTGATGGTATATGCCCTGGTGCATCTGGGAATCGGCTTTGGTGTGGGGCTTTTACTGGTTTTAGCAGAGTATCTAATCTGTGGGATTGCCGTAAATACAGGAATCTATACCATATTCAACTGCTTGAATTTCTGGATTGTACAGGGAGAGGATGTGGCGGTGCTGGTACAGACTTGTCGGGAATTTGCAAAATATCCCATCGGTGCATTTCCAGGGGTGATTCGTACAATATTTACTTATGTGCTGCCTTTTGGGTTTGTAGGATATTATCCGGCGGCATATCTGACCGGAAAGACGGGAAGCTGGGTGCTGGCAGGGCTTCCATTAAGCGCTGTGGCAGTTGTGGCAGTTGCGGCAGTGTTTTGGCGGCTGGGCTCGCGGGCATATGACAGTACGGGGACGTAAGATACAGGGACGTATAACATGAGACAGAAGTAGAACAGGAGAAAAAGGGAAATGAGTCAGGTAGAAGTAAGGCAGCTTGTGAAAGAATATAAGAGAAGAAAGAACTCCCAGAAGCTTGGCCAGGCGCTGCGCTCTATGTTTGCGCCGGATTATGAGGCGCTTAGGGCGGTGGACGGTGTGGATTTCTCCATAGAGGAGGGGGAAGCCGTGGGGTATGTGGGGCCGAACGGCTCCGGCAAATCTACCACCATCAAAATGCTCTGCGGTATCTTAAAGCCGACACAAGGGAGTGTGAAGATTAACGGGCTGGACCCGTTTAAGGATAGGGTTCGCAATAGTAAGGGCATCGGCGCGGTTTTTGGGAATCGTTCGCTCCTCTGGTGGGATGTGCCGGTGATTGAATCATACCGGCTGTTTCAGAAGCTGTATGATATTCCGGAAAAAAGGTTTCAGGAGAATTTGGAGAAGTTTACAGAGATTATGGGGCTGGCCCCTTTGCTGTCAATTCCCGAACGGCAGTTGTCCCTGGGGCAGAAGATGAGGTGTAATATTGCGGCCGCATTTCTGCATGATCCGAAGATTGTGTTTTTGGACGAGCCTACCATTGGGCTGGATGCGGAGTCAAAGGCAGGGATTCGGGAATTTATCCGTCGGATGAATGTGGAGGAGAAGACCACGTTCATCGTGACCAGCCATGACTTTCAGGATATTGAGGCGCTGTGCCAGAGGATTGTGTTAATCAATCACGGAAAAGTTATATTGGATGACCAGATGCAGAAGGTGAAGCTTGATTTCAATCGAAAGAAGCAGATTCAGTTCGAGGTGGATGTGAATCCGTGGTGTGAGAAAGAGACGTTTGCCATGGAAGGGGTGCAGGTTTTCGGCATGACAAACCATAGTCTGAGCTTTGAGTATGATGCGGACACGGCCGACAGTATGGGAATTATCGAGGCGGTGGCTAAGCGGTGTGAGATTCAGGATATTACGGTTTCAGGACGGGATATTGAGAGTATTATAAGGGAAATACTAAAGGCGCAGGATGTGAAGGATTTTTCGTGATTGTAGAAACCTCTTTCCGGTGGTATAATACCCATTAACAGTAAGAAGGGAGAAAAGAGATGGTTACAGAAGAAATTATCAAAAGCGGGGAGTTATATGATGCATCGGACGCAGACTTGTACGAGCTCCAGTGGAGGTACAATGATTTAATGTATGAGTTTAATCAAACCAGACCCTCCAACCGCAGGAAGCAGCAGGAGATATTGAAGGAGCTGCTGGGAGATTTGGGAGAGGGCTGCGTAATTGAGCCTCCCCTTCGGGCGAACTGGGGGAAGAACAGCCATTTTGGGGATAACGTATATGTGAATTTTAACCTGACCCTGGTGGATGATGCTGATATCTATATCGGCAATCATGTGATGATTGGGCCGAACGTGACCCTTGTGACTGCGGGACACCCATTGGAGGCAGAGCTTAGGAAAAAGGGGATGCAGTTTAACAAGTCTGTCCGTATCGGGGACGGCGTTTGGCTTGGGGCAAATGTAATCGTCCTTCCTGGGGTCACGATTGGAGAGAATACGACCATCGGCGCAGGAAGTATTGTGACCAGGGACATTCCGGCAAATGTGGTTGCCTATGGGAATCCCTGCAGGATCAGAAAGACGTTATAGAGTTTTTGCGGTCGTATAGGAGGCGCGAATGAGCGAGGAAGACGTAAGGGAAGAGGTTATAAAAGAAGAAGATATCATTAAGGGAACCTGGGGGACCATGACATTTGGCAAGAAGCTGGAATATCTGTGGATGTACTACAAGTCATGGCTGTTTGCAGCCATAATTCTGGTTGTCCTAGTTTGTCTTGGAGTGACTATGTACAAGGGGATGCATACGAAGGTTCTTCTGAATGCCGTCGTGATTGGGGGAGACAGCCAGAAAGCAGAGTGGCTTGGGGAAGAGTTTGCCCAATATGCAGGGATCGGCAAGGAGGAGGGGGTGGTGCGTATCCGAGCCAACATTCCAGACGACAAGGGCGGCGCCACCAGCAAGACAGCCTTGACCACGCTGATGGGTGCGGATGCCGTGGATGTGCTGGTGTGCTCGGAAAGCGTCTTTTGGGAGTATGCCGACCAGGAGGGATTTATGAATATGGGTGAGCTTCTGAGTGAAAATGGAGTGGCCTATGGCGGGACAGCCGGCGATTACGGCGTACTGCTTGAAGCTGGAAATATTCTGGAGAAAGAGGCTATGACCTCCTACGATAAAATCTATGTGGCGGTTCCAATCAACAGCCAGAATCCAAAGATGGCGGCTAAGTTTATCGAGTATCTATTGCAGTAAAGGGTTATGACGAAGAAGGAATTTAAACGCACTGTGCAATGCGGGCTTGGAAGGTGTGTCCAGGAATTGCAGACGACTCAGAATTTAGAGAAATACCGAGATATAGTATTGTGGGCGTGTACCCATGAATCTGCCTACGACGCCCAATGCGAGGGGCCAAAAAGCCGCCATCTCTATGAGATGGTAAAGTGTTTTCCGGACAGGCAGCCGTTTGTAGAGGCGGCGGCAGTTTATCTTGACAAAAATATATTTGATTATGGTTGGGAATTTTCCTATGCCTGCTGTTTTCTTGAGTTGGCAGCCCAGGACGGAAATCTGTCTGCCGCTGGAATATTGAAAAAATACTTTGGCATGATGTATGAGATGTTAAAACATCCTAATCGGCATATTTCTGAAGATATACCGCCGCTGTGCTATAATTTCAGCGTTCTTTGTATCTCGGTTGTGAGGCTTGCGCACACAGAAGACGAGTGGGAAAAGCGATATTTTAAGGTTATGGAGGAGTTGGGTTTTTTGTTTCTTAAAAATCCCAGGCTTTGTTACTGGCATTTTGAAACATTTCAATGGTATGGGGAAGATAAGTGCGGTAAGGCCAATATCCGCAGGAGGATAAAGGAAAAAGCTAAGAACAACAGAGGGATACAGAGCTATCTTTCATCTATGGAAAAGCAGGAGGAATACTGGAAAAACGAGGGAGACGAACCCCGACGAAAGAAGCAGGAGGCTCTGACCGCAGACAATATATATCATAACCTGAAGGAGGGAGGCCGCGTCGGCAGGACGGTTCCAATCATGGCGGCGTCTATGATGTTAAAAAACGGCAAGAATTCCTGGATGCAAAGACGGTGATACGGGATTCCAGGTCAGAGGATGAATGCCTCAGGGAAAATGCATTTCTAGCTCTACAATCTGTCAGGGATAAAAAGGTTCACGATTATGCAATAGAGCTTTTGGATAGAAAAGAACGTACAGAGGATGTAATCTGTCTGCTTGCCAATAACTATCAAAAGGAAGATCATGACATCTTAGTTTCTCTGGTAACATCCCTTCCGGTCACTTATAAAGAAAACATTTCATGGCACGGGCCGTTTATGGCAATCCTTGACATGTTTAAGCGGGGCGGCTCAAAACATTTGCCTAAAGAGCTTCTGCCGTATATCTATGAGAATACCCTGTGCTCATGCTGTCGGTTCTCGGCTGTCAGAGAAATGAGCAGGAGGCGGATGCTGACAGAAGACATTATTAGAGAGTGCCTATACGACAGTTATGAGGATACGCGGGAATTTGCAAAGACAAAGGGAAAATATAAAGATGTATGAAATTCCGTCTGGAAACTAATTGGAAATACTTGACGAATACTGGTAAAACCAGTAAAATATTATGTGCGACTTAGAAAAATATATAGTTTTTAGGAGGTCATGACAAATGGCAAAATGGGTTTATATGTTCACAGAAGGTAATGCAACCATGAGAAACCTTCTTGGTGGTAAAGGTGCGAACCTTGCTGAGATGACAAGCTTGGGCCTTCCGGTACCGCAGGGCTTCACAATTACGACAGAGGCATGTACACAGTATTATGAGGACGGCAGAAAGATCAATGACGAGATCATGGAGCAGATCATGGAAGCCGTTACGAAGATGGAAGCCATTACAGAGAAGAAATTCGGTGACAAAGAGAATCCGCTTCTTGTTTCCGTTCGTTCCGGTGCAAGAGCATCCATGCCAGGTATGATGGATACCATCCTGAACCTTGGTCTGAATGAAGATGTTGTGGAGACACTTGCTGAGAAGTCCGGCAACCCGCGTTGGGCATGGGACTGCTACAGAAGATTTATCCAGATGTACTCAGACGTAGTTATGGAGGTTGGTAAGAAATATTTTGAAGAACTGATTGACAAGATGAAAAACGAGAAGGGCGTTAAGCAGGATGTTGAGCTTACGGCTGAGGATCTCAAGAGCCTTGCAGGACAGTTCAAAGCAGAATATAAGGAGAAGATCGGACATGATTTCCCGTCTGACCCGAAGGAGCAGTTAATGGGCGCTATTAAGGCTGTATTCCGTTCATGGGACAACCCAAGAGCGAATGTATACCGTCGTGACAACGATATCCCATATTCATGGGGAACTGCTGTAAACGTACAGTCCATGGCATTTGGTAACATGGGTGACGACTGTGGTACAGGCGTTGCATTTACCCGTGATCCGGCCACAGGAGAGAACGGTCTGTTCGGTGAGTTCCTGACGAACGCACAGGGCGAGGACGTGGTTGCAGGTGTACGTACACCGATGCACATTTCCGAGATGGAGCAGAAATTCCCAGAAGCATTTGTTCAGTTTAAGAAGGTATGCGAGACTCTTGAGAAGCACTACAGAGATATGCAGGACATGGAGTTTACGGTAGAGCACGGCAAGCTTTATATGCTGCAGACACGTAATGGTAAGAGAACAGCTCAGGCTGCCCTTAAGATTGCATGCGACCTTGTAGACGAAGGTATGAGGACAGAGGAAGAAGCTGTTGCCATGATTGACCCGCGTAACTTAGATACCCTGCTTCATCCTCAGTTTGATACTGCTGCTCTGAAGGCTGCCACACCGATGGGCAAAGGTCTTGGAGCATCTCCTGGAGCTGCATGTGGTAAGATTGTATTTACAGCAGAGGATGCAGTAGAGTGGCATGCAAGAGGGGAGAAGGTTGTTCTTGTTCGTCTTGAGACATCCCCAGAGGACATCACTGGTATGAAGTCTTCTCAGGGTATCCTGACTGTCCGCGGCGGTATGACAAGCCACGCAGCCGTTGTTGCCCGTGGAATGGGTACATGCTGTGTATCTGGATGCGGCGATATTGCTATGGATGAGGAGAATAAGAAGTTTACACTGGCAGGAAAGGAATTCCATGAGGGAGACGCAATCTCTATCGATGGTACAACAGGTAACATCTATGACGGAGTTATTCCTACCGTTGACGCTCAGATTGCCGGAGAGTTCGGAAGAATTATGGCATGGGCGGACAAGTACAGAAGGTTAAAAGTTCGTACTAATGCAGATACACCGTCAGACGCTAAGAAGGCTGTTGAGCTTGGCGCAGAAGGTATCGGTCTTTGCCGTACAGAGCATATGTTCTTTGAGGAGGACAGAATTGCGGCATTCCGTGAGATGATCTGTTCTGATACAGTAGAGGAAAGAGAAGCAGCTCTTGAGAAGATTCTGCCATATCAGCAGGGTGACTTCGAGGCTCTTTATACAGCTCTGGAGGGTAATCCGGTTACGATTCGTTTCCTTGATCCTCCGCTTCATGAGTTCGTTCCTACTGAGGAAGAGGACATTAAGAAGCTGGCTGACGCTCAGGGCAAGACTGTAGAGCAGATTAAGACTCTGATTGACTCTCTCCATGAGTTTAACCCAATGATGGGACATCGTGGATGCCGTCTTGCGGTTACCTATCCTGAGATTGCGAAGATGCAGACAAAGGCTGTTATTCGCGCAGCGATTAATGTGAAGAAGGCTCATCCAGACTGGGCAGTTAAGCCGGAGATTATGATTCCGTTGATTGGTGATATCAAAGAGCTTAAGTATGTGAAGAAGTTTGTTGTTGAGACAGCAGACGCAGAGATTGCGGCAGCAGGTATAGCTCTTGAATATGAAGTTGGAACTATGATTGAGATTCCAAGAGCAGCCCTTACAGCGGACGAGATTGCGAAGGAAGCTGACTTCTTCTGCTTCGGTACCAATGACCTGACGCAGATGACCTTTGGATTCTCACGTGACGATGCTGGTAAGTTCCTGGAAGGATACTATGATGCTAAGATTTACGAGAATGATCCGTTTGCGAAGCTTGACCAGACAGGTGTTGGTAAGCTGATGGAGACTGCTCTTAAGTTAGGCAGACCTTCTAATCCGAAGCTTCATATCGGTATCTGTGGCGAGCATGGTGGAGATCCAAGCTCTGTAGAGTTCTGCCATAAGATTGGTTTGGATTATGTATCCTGTTCACCGTTCCGTGTGCCGATTGCAAGACTGGCAGCAGCACAGGCAGCGATTGCGAACAAATAGTGTATTGGTAAAAAATTTATAGTTTATGTTTATATGGGGAACTTTTCTTGTGTTATGTTTTTGAATATTGCATGGGGAAGGTTCCCTTGTATAATTGGCAGAAATATATAAAGAGGTAATGGTGTGATGAAAAATTATTACAGCACGATTGACAGTATTGTGCTTACATTTTCGGATATAGAGGAGGATAGTAATGGATTTGATTCTATTACGTTCCGTTTTGAGAGAGCTAATGATTGTGGGTTTGATTTTGCCGAGGGAAAGTTACCTGAGAATCAGATATATAAATCTTATGGATTTTCAGAAGATGATTTATTACAAATGCAAGAATATTTAAAGAATAATAGCTTTTTGATTTGGGAGATTGCTGGAGAAAGAGGTGAAAAGCAAAGTGCCTAAAGCTTTACTTGAATTCCTAAGAGCTATTTAAAGAAAATACAAAAATACATTTGTGCTAACAGAGCTGTTATAGTTAGCCGTTGGTATGAATATTTTGGATTTTAAAATCAGAAGGAGGGAAGAAGAAATGAAGATTGGAATTTTAGGAGCAGGCAGCATCGCCCATAAGATGGCGGAGACTGTCCGCAGAATGGAAAAAACAGAAATATACGCAGTAGTATCCAGAAGCCTCGAAAAAGCGGAGGATTTCGCAAAGCAGTATCATATTCCGAAAGCATATGGAAACTATGAGGATATGGTGAAGGATTCGTCTGTAGACCTGGTCTACGTTGCGACGCCTCATTCACATCACTACGAGCATGTAAAGCTGTGTCTGGAGAATGGAAGAAATGTGCTGTGTGAGAAAGCATTTATGATTAACAGTGCTCAGGCAAAAGAAGTGGTTAGAATAGCAAGAGAGAAGAAGCTGCTTCTGGCAGAAGCCATATGGACTCGGTATATGCCTTCAAGAGAGCTAATCCGCGAGGCTGTGGACAGCGGTATCATTGGAAGGGTTACCTCTCTGACTGCAAATCTTGGATATGCGATTGGAAATAAGGAACGTCTGGTCAGATCAGACCTTGGCGGAGGCGCTTTGCTGGATCTTGGGGTATATCCCATTAATTTTGCGCTGATGGTATTTGGGGAGGATTATCAGGAGGTATCTGCGCAGGGGATCCTTTCCGACCAGGGAGTGGATTTGCAGAATAGTATCACTCTCACCTGGAAAAACGGGCGGATGGCGCTTCTGCACTCCAACATGGAGGCACTTACAGACCGCAGGGGGATCATCCATGGAGATAAAGGCTATCTTGTTGTGGAGAATATCAATAACTGTGAGGCAATCAGCGCCTATGATCTTGACAGAAAGCTGATAAAACAGTATGAGATACCGGAGCAGATTACAGGGTTTGAATATGAAGTGGAGTCATGCCGAAGGGCTTTAGAAAACGGTGAGACTGAGTGTAAAGAGATGCCTCTTTCAGACAGCATAGCCGTAATGGAGATGATGGATCGGATACGGAAGCTTCTGGGAATACGCTATACCTGCGAATAAAAGATATAGGGGGTGATTGGAAATGCAAAAAACATTACCAATCACCCCTGTTTAACGATATGCAGTTATAGGGTTATCATCCTGCAGATAAAAGGCTTTTATACCTGACTTACCTGCGAAGCTGGAACTTCTGAACAGATCTCTTTAACTCTCCTGCCTGTTTAAATAATTCACTGGCAGTTGACGCAGATTTTTCGGCAGTCACCGTATTGGTGTGAACAACGTCAGAGATCTGTTCAACGCCTGCGGTTAGATGTTCAAGGGACAATGCCTGCTGCTGTGCAGAATCAGCAATCTTCTGTATCAGCTCGGCTGTGTTCTGGGAGCCGGTCACGCCGACAGAGAGGGCTTTTGTGGTATCGCCGGACAGGGATGTTCCATGTCTGACAAGCTCCAAGGAGTTCTCAATCAGCTTGGTAATATCCTTCGCGGCAACAGAGCTCTTGTTTGCAAGGCTCTGTACCTCATCAGCAACAACGGCGAAGCCCTTGCCAAGATTGCCGGCACGCGCCGCCTCTACCGAAGCGTTAAGCGCCAGAATATTGGTTTGGAAGGAAATATCTTCAATCGTCTTAATGATTCCACTAATCTGCATGGAGGATTCGGAAATATCCTCCATGGCAGAAGTGAGTTGCTCCATCTTGTTGCTACATGCCTTAAGCTTTTCCGCTAGGTCAATAGATGAGCTTCGCGCATCATCTGCATCCTGGGAGGTTGACTTAACCTGTCCGGTCAACTCCTGGATACTTGCCGACAATTCCTGGATAGCAGAGGCCTGCTCCGTGGCGCCATTGGAAAGAATTTGTGCGTCTGACGCTACCTGTTCAGACTCGTCGGAAACCAGTCCAGCAGTCTGGTTGATCTGTAACAACGCATAATTCAGGGAATCCAGAATCTGGCTGAGAGCGTTTTGAATTGGAAGGAACTCACCCAGGTAATTATTATCAATGGTCAGATCCATCTTGCCTTTTGCCATCTGGGCCAGCTTGGAGTCAATATCGTATATATATTTTTTCAGCTCATTCTTCGTCTCATGGATAGAGTCTACAAGCATTCCAATCTCAGAGGTGTCTGACTCCAGGGAAAAATCTGCGGAAAGGTTTCCTGTGGAAATCTCACTCATCTGATCCCGTACAGCGATGATGGGTTTCAGAATGCGCCTGCGTGTAACATACATTACGATCAACTGGATACATCCTACCAGAAGCATGGAGATAATGATAAGTATCCGCATAATGGTGGAACGCCGGCTAAGCTTTTGGATCTCCTCTTTGGTTCTTATATCCAGGGTGGACAGAAATTGCTCTTTTATTGCGTTGATCTGAGTGATTGCAGTACTGTAATCCTTGCCATAAACATAATCCAGAGCCTCGTCAAGTTTTCCCTCCTGAACGTTGGCCATGGCGTTTTCTTCTAAGGGAACCAGCTCGTTGGACAGGGCGGACATCTCGTCAATCATAGCCTGCTCCTCCTCTGTAATACCAATCTCCTGCATGGCGGCAACTCCCAGATCACGGTTTTTCAGATTATTGATCTCGTTAAAATAGTTGTCATAATGTGCCTGGTCGCCGGTGGCTGCATATGCGCGCACCTCGTTGGTCAGGTAGGCGGAACCGTTCATAAAACGATTAGCATTATAAGTCAGGTCAAACCTTGCCTCGCTGTCGTTGTTGAGCTTCTGGTTTACATTGGAATTGGATACCAAAAGAACGATCATCAGAATCAAGGCCAGAATAGATATCCCATTTAGGATAGCGATGAGTTTTGATTGTTTCATTGCTTTTTTCATTTGCATTACTCCTTTACATTATGTTGCTTAATTCTCATTGTAAGTCCGAATCAGCTCCGCAGTCCCCAATACAGAGGCTGATTTATCTCAAATGATAATAATATTATAATTATACCATTTACACAGTTGGTTCACAATTATTTATCAAAAAAAACAGTAATTTTATTACTTGTATATTGTCGGAATTTGTGATAAAGTAAAACCGTTTTGAATTTTGTTTGTTTTCAGGGAGGAATGTTATCATGGATTACAACAGGATTGTGCAGATGATCCTTGACGTAGGAGAGGAGATGCTGCGAAGCGGGGCGGAGAATTTCCGACTTGAGGATAGTCTCTACAGAATGTGTAAGAGCTATGGGTTTAAGAGATATGATGTGTATGCTATTCCAAGTAATCTCCAAATAACGGTGGAGACGCCGGAAGGGGAGATTATTACACAGATTCGTCATATTGAGTCAACAGACATAGATTTTGACCGCCTGGATTATCTGAATAACCTGTCGCGGTACGTCTGTACAAATAAACCGGATGAGAAGGTATTTCGAGAGAAATTTCAGGAGGTTATGGACAGGGAGCAGCAGCATCCGGCGGTGAAGTATTTCGCAGGCGTTATGGGCGGAACAGGTTTTGCAGTGTTTTTTGGGTGTAATCTTACGGATGCGGTTGTTGCGGTGATTGTTTCCCTTATGATTGTGGTTGTGGGGGATTGGCTTGGCAAGAGGGAGAGTAATCTCTTAGTTTATAATATGATACTTTCTTTCTTGTCGGAAATGATTATTCTGACAGCCATTCGCCTTGGAATCGGCGGTCATCCGGATCGGGTCATGATTGGAATCGTTATGCTGCTGATTAGTGGTCTTGGTGTGACAAACGGAATCCGTGATGTATTACAAAGAGATTTTATATCCGGTGCGCTTCATATTATGAATTCTATGTTAGGAGCGGCAGGTATTGCGTTTGGGATAGCCCTTGCTATCATGCTTCTTGACGGTGCGGCGTCAGAAGGTTTTATACTGAACCATAATATACCAATTCAGTTGATATCTTGTACGGTTGCATGTATCGGGTTTGCTTTTTGGTTTAAGATCAGAGGGCGGCAGGTATTTTATTCAGGTATCGGCGCATTTTTTACCTGGGGCATCTATATCCTGGTCTATGACCTGAGGCCAAGTAATTTTCTGGCCACGCTGGTGGCGGCGGTATTCGTTGCGTTCTATGCGTTTTTCATGTCCAGAATTAATAAGGCGCCCTCTACCATCTTTCTTACGGCGTCCGTGTTCCCGCTGATTCCGGGACCCAACCTATACTATATGATGTATGGATGCGTGAGCAAGGATATTGAGCTGGCTTTTGGCGAAATGATGGTATTGTTTGCCACCTGTCTGGCGATTGCGTTTGGATTTATCATTGTGGATGTTGCGTCCAGGAGTATTATGTATATGATGAAGACGGAATACCATGTAGGGAAAGCCCCACGATAAATAATAAGTCAGGAGAAAAATTAGGAGAGATAAAAAGAATAAAGGTCTGGCAGGAAATATTTAAAATCGGATTTCCCGCCAGACCTGTTTATTATCATATAGAAAAGGTGTTTAGCTTTAATCAGCGAAGTTTGAAACGCTGTACAGACTGCTTGAGTTCACCTGCCTGCCTATAAAGCTCGTTGGCAGAGGAAGCGGATTTCTCCGCAGTATTCGTATTGGTCTGAATAACAACAGAGATCTGCTCTACACCTGCTGTAAGCTGCTCCAAGGACAGAGCCTGCTGCTGTGCAGAGTCGGCAATCTTCTGAATCAGGTCAGCAGTGCTCTGTGCACCTGACACACCGACAGAGAGCGCCTCTGTAGTCTCATCGGAAAGAGAAGTTCCGTACTTTACCAGCTCTATGGAATGTTCGATAAGCTTAGTGATATCCTGGGCTGCATCTGCACTCTTGTTGGCAAGGCTTTGTACCTCGTCGGCTACCACGGCAAAGCCTTTGCCGGAAACGCCGGCACGGGCAGCTTCAATGGAGGCATTGAGGGCCAGAATATTAGTCTGGAAGGAAATATCCTCAATGGTCTTAATGATGCCGTTGATCTGCTGTGAGGATTCGGAAATCTTCTCCATGGCAGACGTTAGCTTATCCATCTGTTTGCTGCATGCGTTAAGCTGCGTGGCTGAATCCACGGAAATCTTTCGAGCCTCGTCAGCGTCCAGGGAGGTAGAATTCACTTGTCCAGATAGGGACTGGATGCTTGCCGACAACTCCTCGATGGCAGAAGCCTGGTCAATGGCGCCGTCTGAGAGTATCCTTGAATCAGAAGCTACCTGTTCGGATTCATCGGAAACCAGCCTTGCAGTCTGGTTGATTTGGGACAGGGCATGGTTCAGAGAGTCTAAGATCTGACGCAGAGCATTCTGGATTGGCAGGAATTCTCCAATATAATCAGTATCTATGGAAAGATTCATACTGCCTTGCGCCATCTGAGCTAGCTTGGAATCAATATCGTGTATGTATTGCTTTAATACGCTCTTTGTCTCATGAATGGAGTCTACCAGCATACCAATCTCGGAGGTATCCGGCTCCAAAAGAAATTCGGCGGAGAGATTACCACGGGAGATTTCTCCCATCTGATCCCGCACTGCAATGATTGGCTTCAGGATGCGTCTGCGAGTAACGGACATGATGATCATTTGGATGATGATGACCAGTACCAGGGCCGCAAACAGAAATATTCGTATAATCATAGAGCGCGTATTCAATGTCTGGATTTGCTTCAAGGTCCGCGTCTCCAGCGCTGAAAGGAACTCCTCCTTCAACTCGTTCACCTGAAGGATGGTTGTATTATATTCGTCTCCATAAACATAATCAAGCGCCGCCTTAAGATTTCCCTCCTGTACATTCTTCATGGCATTTTCTTCCAGGGGAACCAGGTCGTTAGAAAGGGAGGACATCTTGTCAATCATCCCCTGCTCCTCTGCGGTAATCCCAATCTCCTGCATGGCGGCAACCCCTGCCTCCCTATTTTTCAGATTATTAACTTCGTTCTGGAAGTTATCGTAGTGGGACTTGTCCCCTGTGGCTGCATATGCGCGCACCTCCTCTGTTAAATAGGTGGAGCCGTCCATAAACCGATTGGCGTTAGAAGTCAGGTCATATCGTGCCTTGTTAGCCGCGGAGAGCTGGTTATTCGCATTGGCGTAAATCAACAGAAGGATTGCCATCAATATGAGGGCAAAGATAGATAGACCGTTTAGAATCGTAATGAGCTTAGATTGTTTCATTGCCTTTTTCATTTGCTTTCTCCTTATCTATGAAAAAATACGATTATTATATATCTCTAGTTTACATAAAAACAGCAAGAATTTCAATAGTTCAGTGATATTTTATCTTGACAGTAAATGGAGTGTGTATTAAATTATTTACAGTTAAATTGCAAAGGAGGAGGATTATGAAAATACCGGAAAATTTTAAAAGGCGGGTTGTAATGACGACAGTAGGCGTCGTGTTATGTGCAATCGCCGTGGGCTTCTTTAAGTGCTCGCTGTTTGGCGTAGACCCGTTTCAGTGCTTTGCCCAAGGCGTCTGGGGGCGTTTCTTTAAGACAAATATGTCTTACGGTATCTTCTATACAGTGGTGTGCGCTCTCATGCTCGTTGTAGATATGTTTGTAGCCAGAAGCTATATGGGAGTGGCTACCCTGGTGAATATGTTTCTGACAGGGTATATTGTAGATTTTGCCAGCGGAGTCATTACAAGTTTTGCTAAAGAGCCGAATCTGGCGGTTCGGGTGGTATTCCTTGCAGTTGGCGTTCTGGTTATGTGCTTTGCCTCCTCGCTTTATATGACGTCTAACCTGGGAGTTTCGGTTTATGATGCCATACCGATTGTAATTGCACGAAAATGGAGTTTTCCCTTCAAATTCGTCCGGATTGCGTGTGACCTTATCTGTGTTACGGTGGGAACGCTGGCCGGCCTGATGCCCGGCGTGGGAACGCTGATTACCGCATTTTTTATGGGGCCGCTGATTGAATTCTTTAATCACAGCTTCTCTGAGCCATATCTTAACAGATAATTTTCTAAAATTTTTCTAAAAAATGGGGGCTGCCAAGGCTGGAAGTCCCCATTTTTGGCTATTTTCATGAATTTTCCATCAGATATTACAGATTGTTTGTCATTGTTTTCTTGACCACATCGCTTTAAAATGGTAAAATGAATCATATTTATTTATATTTTAACAAAGATTAACGTTAATAGATTAACGTTATAAGAGGTATTTTTATGACAAGGATTGAACAACTGCGTTCCTATATGGAGCAGGAGGGCCTTAAGGGGTTCTACATAGCCAAGCCTGCCAATGTTCGCTGCATCAGTGGTTTTACAGGGGAGGATTCTTTCCTGTTTATTACAGAGGACAGGCAGTATTTTATTACGGACCCAAGATACACAGAGCAGGCGGCGTTAGAGTGTCCTGACTATGAGGTTGTTGACTGGAGGACAAAGTCCGGATACAATATGGGACTGACGGTAAAGAGGCTTGCCGGAGAGAATGGCGTCGAAAGGATTGGGTTTGAGGAGGATTATCTCACATACCGTACATGGAAGGCATTTGAGGAGGATGTGGATGCAGAGCTTGTTCCTACATCTAATATTATAGAAGGTTTCCGCTCGGTCAAGACGCCGGAGGAGATTTGGAAGCTGACCGTTGCGTGTGATATTGCTTCAAGGGCATTTGAAAAGATTTTAAAGGATATCCGCGTCGGTATAACGGAGAAAGAGATTGCGTCTAAGCTGATGCACCATATGGTGACGGAGGGCGCAGATACGAAGCCTTACGGCGGAATCGTGTTGTCAGGGGCAAGAACGTCCCTGCTTCACGGAATTCCTGGGAATAAGGCTATAGAATATGGTGATTTTGTCCTGTTGGATTATGGATGCCAGTATCAGGGGTATCTGTCGGACATGACCCGTGTAGTGGTTGTGGGAAAGGCTAGTGAAAGACAAAGGGAAGTGTACCGCCTATGTAGACAGATGACAGAGGATACAGAAGATGCTGTTCGTGCAGGAGTGACCGGAACAGCGTGTTATGAGGCGTCTCTTAGGGCAATTCGCGATACGGAGTATTTTCCGTATCATTACCGGGGCATTGGCCACGGGGTAGGGCTGTTCGTGCATGAGCTTCCGAACCTTGGTTCGGGATGTGACAATGTTCTTGCAAAGGACAGCGTGTTGACGGTAGAACCAGGGATTTATATTCCGGAATGGGGCGGTGCCCGCATTGAAGATCAGGGCATCGTTACTAAGGACGGATATAAGAACCTGATAGGTGCTACACATGAGCTAATAGAACTATAAAAAGGAGGATTCTTATGAAGAAGAAAGTATTAGCCGCAATTTTAGCAATGGCTATGACAGCCGCTTTGGCTACGGGCTGTAGTACGCCAGGATCAAAAGGGAATTCCGATTCAGGAAGTTCTGATGACGGAGGAAGTGGATCCGGCGGAAAGAAAAGAATTACTTATACGCTGCGTGAAGACGTTCCATCTATGGACCCGCAGAACAGTAACTCAATCAGTGCTTCATCCGCGAATATTCATGTGCTTGCCTGTCTGACAAGAAATGTTGAGGGTGAGGTAAAGGGTGATGCAGCAGAGAAATGGGAAGTGTCTGACGATGGACTTGTATATACCTTCCACCTTCGCGACGGTTTGAAATGGAGCGACGGCCAGGATGTAAAGGCTGAGGATTATGTGTATGGTATGCAGAGGCTGATGGACCCAGAGGTTGCTTCTGACTATGCGTTTATCGGATATATTTTGAAGAACGGCGCTGCCGTAAACACTGGTGACGTAGCGGTTGAAGAGTTGGGCGTAAAGGCTCTGGATGATAAGACAGTTGAGATTACGCTGGAGCATCCGGCAGTCTATTTTGAAGCAATGGTATCTATGTGTTCATTCGGACCGGCAAGAAAGGATCTTGTTGAGGAATACGGCGCAGAGTATGCGGCAGATCCAGAGAAGGCTGCTTATAACGGACCATTCGTTATGTCTGAGTGGAAGCATGGCGATGAACTGATCATGACCAAGAATCCGAATTACTGGGATGCTGACAGCATTAAGCTTGATGAGATCTGCATCAAGACCGTAGCAGAGGCTAAGACTGGCGTTGCAATGTTCGAGCAGGATGAGGTTGATATTACCGTTGTTCCTTCAGAGATGGTATCTCAGTATGTGGACAGTGAATTTAATACAGAGGCGTACTTCACAGGAGCAGATGATTATATCATGCTGAACCAGACAGAGGGTAAGCCATTTGCCAATAAGAACTTAAGATTTGCGATGAACTATGGTCTTAACAGAAAAGAGTATAACACACTTGTAAACTACGATACTTATGTAGCTGCTCAGAGACTTGTCCTTCCGGATGTAACGTCAGCAGACACTACATATGGAGAGGCTTATCCGTTTGAGCCGTTCCCACTTGAGAACGATAATGCAAAAGCAAAAGAGTACCTTGACAAAGCAGTTTCCGAGCTTGGAGTTTCTTCACCGGCAGACATTGAGATTAATCTTCTGACAACAGATACAGAAGGCGCAAAGAGGCAGGCAGAAGTTCTGAAAGAGCAATATGAGAAGAACTTGGGCATTAAGGTTGAGATTGACCAGGTAACATACAAAGAGAGACTGGAAAGAGAACAGGTATTGGATTATGACATGGTAGTTACAGGTTGGGTTCCGGATTACTCTGATGCATATTCTTATCTTGAGCTGTGGATCAGCGACGGACAGTACAATCACTCCGGATACAATAATCCGAAGTATGATGAGCTTCTTGAGGCTTCCAATACAGAGACGGATGCTAAGGCAAGACAGGATTTACTGTTTGAAGCCGAGAGGATCTTCCTCGAAGAAGATGCTGCGTTAGTACCGCTTCAGCTTCGTCAGGATACATATCTTGTGAATCCGAAGATTGAGAACTTCAATGTATATTTCGTTGGATACGACTTTAACCTTGTATATGCAGATTTAGCAGAATAGTTTTTAGCGAGGGGACCCGTATTGTGGTCCCCCCTCTTTGACAATTTTGATTATCCTGAGTACGACGGAGGTGTGGGATAATCAAAATTGTCAAATGGTAAGGAGATGTGCTAAAAGATAACTGTACATTTCCTATGGAGAGAAAGGAGAAGCACATGGCAAAATATATTCTAAAACGAGTTCTGCTTGCAATCGTAACTTTGTTCGTGCTGACGAGTATTGTATTCGTGTTGGTGCGGTTATTGCCTGGTGATCCGTTTTCAAACCCGAAGATGACACCAGAGATTAAGGCGAATCTGGAAGCATATTACGGACTTGATAAACCGCTGCCGGTGCAGTATGTTACTTATATGAAGAATGTATTTCATGGGGATTTAGGATATTCCATGAAATATGAAGGACGTACGGTCAACCGTATTATCGCAGAATCTTTCCCGTATTCTGCGGACTTAGGAATCAGAGCGTTATGTTTTGCGTTCTTTTTTGGGATTATATTGGGTATTATAGCGGCCCTTAATCGTGGAAAGAAGCTGGACTTTGTCTGTATTTTGATTGCGATTATAGGAACATCCATACCGGATTTTATTATGGGTTCACTTCTGCAGTATTTCTTTGGAATTAAGTGGCAGATTCTTCCGGTTGCGCAGTATACCAGCTTTAAACATACCATTCTGCCGTCTATTGCGGTAGGATTCTATACTCTTGCGTCTGTGTCGCGTCTGATGCGCTCCAGTATGCTTGAAGTCGTTACCTCTGATTATACGAAGACAGCCAGGGCAAAGGGGTTATCAGAATTCCGTGTTACCTTCAAGCATCAGATTCGTAATGCAATTACACCGATTATTACCATTATGGGACCCACAGTTGCTTCTGTGCTTACGGGTACTTTCGTAATTGAGGCGTTGTTCGCAATTCCGGGCATGGGCAAGCACTATGTTGACAGTATTAACATGTCTGATTATACGTTGGTTCTGGGAATGACGATTTTCTATGGCGCTTTCCTTGTCATAGCAATTCTCATTGTAGATATCCTGTACGGTATCGTAGATCCGAGAATCCGTCTCAGTGGAAAGAAAGGGTAGGTGAGTGGATATGGCAGAGATAGCAAAAGACAGATTTAAAGTTATTGGAAAAAATACAAAGAGTATGGAGTCCATTTCCCGCCCGAATATCGGTTACTGGCAGGATGCGTGGAGACGTATTTGTAAGAATAAGATTGCGTTTTTTTCTTTGTGTCTGATTAGTATATATATATTGCTGGCAATATTTGCACCTATGTTCAGCCAGTATGATTATTCCACCCAGAGTGTGGAGAAGATGAGCCAGTCTCCTTCTTCGGCGCACTGGTTTGGTACAGATGCCCTTGGACGTGATCTGTGGGTAAGAGCCTGGATGGGTGCGAGAGTGTCCCTTACCATTGGTTTTGCGGCGAGTATCATCAATGCATTGGTGGGCTCAATTATGGGAGGTATCTCAGGCTTTTACGGAGGCAAGGTGGACATGCTGATTCAGCGTGTGGTAGACGTGCTGTATGGTATTCCCAGTATGATTGTTACCATTCTTCTGATGGTTGTTATCGGTAACGGCGTACACTGTCTGATTATTGCGATGTGTATGGTGGGATGGATTGGAAGCTGCCGATTTGTCCGTGGTGAAGTCCTTAAGCTTCGGGAGTCTGATTTTGTTGCGGCTGCAAGGATTCTTGGTGTGCCGGACTTTGTGATTATTGTGAAGCATATCTTGCCGAATATTATGGGTCTGATTATTACGAATCTGACTATGGCGATTCCGGGTGCGATTTTCCAGGAGGCATTCTTAAGCTATATCGGTCTTGGTATTAAGCCGCCGGGATGTAGCTGGGGTGTACTTGCAAAAGAAGGGATCGCTCAGCTTCGTATCCATCCTTATCAGGTTGTCATTCCAGCAGCGTTGATTTGTACCACGATGTTGGCGCTGAATCTGTTAGGCGATGGATTACGCGATGCATTTGACCCGAAGCTTAGAGGAACAGAATAGGAAAGGAGTAAGAAGATGGAAAATTTATTAGAAGTTAAGAATCTGACATTCTCCTTTCATACCTATGGGGGTGTTGTAAAGGCGGTTCGTGATGTTAGTTTTGAAGTACGTCCAGGCGAGATTCTTGGTATTGTAGGAGAGTCGGGCTGCGGCAAGAGCGTTACGTCCTCCTGTATTATGAGACTGAATCCGGAGCCTCCGGGATTCTTTGAGGGCGGACAGATTCTCTATAAGGGCGACGATGTACTTAAGATGGATAAGAAAGCCCTTCGCAATATGCGTGGTACGGAGATTGGCTTTATTTTCCAGGATCCTATGACTTCTCTGAATCCGACTATGAGGATTGGAAAGCAGATTGAAGAGGTCTTCGTCGGAAAAAAGAATATGAGCGCCGCCGAGAAGAAGCAGAAGGCGCTGGATATTCTGAAATTAGTTGGTATCTCTGATGGAGAGCGCAGGTATAAGCAGTATCCCCATGAGCTGTCCGGCGGTATGAAGCAGCGTGTCATGATTGCGATTGCGTTGGTAGGAAGTCCAAGTATTGTCATTGCAGACGAGCCTACCACATCTCTGGATGTTACGATTGAAGCCCAGATTCTGGATCTGCTTAAGAATCTTCAGAAAACATTGAATACCTCGATTATCCTGATTACCCATGACCTGGGGGTTATTGCGAAGCTTTGCGACCGTGTTCTTGTTATGTATGGCGGGAAGGTTGTGGAGAGAGGCACTGTGGATGAGATTTTCTATGAAACCAGCCACCCGTATACAAAGGGACTGATGCAGTCCATTGCAAGGCTGGATACGGCGAAGGGAGAAAAATTAAAACCGATCGAAGGGACACCTCCTGACTTATTCTCCCCTCCGGTTGGATGCCCGTTTGCAGCGCGGTGTGAATATTGCATGGATGTGTGCCTTGATACGCCGCCTGAGATGTATCAGCTTTCCGACGAGCATATGACCTGCTGCTGGCTGCAGCATGAGTTTGCGCCGGATACAGATATGAAAAGAGCAGCAAAGAAAGGAGAGGTGAAATAATGGCAAATAATGAGACAAATCAGCCTCTCGTGCAGGTAAATCATTTATGTAAATATTTTCACATAAGCCGCAAGGAGACCTTAAAAGCGGTGGACGACGTCAGTTTTACCATCAACAAAGGTGAGACGGTGAGCTTAGTAGGCGAGTCCGGCTGCGGAAAATCCACCACCGGACGCTGTATGATCCGTCTGTACAATCCCACAAAGGGAGAGGTGCTCTATGACGGAAAGGATATTATGAAGCTGTCAAGGGCAGAGCAGAAGGAGTTTTGCAAGAAGGTACAGATGATCTTCCAGAATCCGTATTCCTCCTTGAATCCCCGTATGACGGTTAAGGAGATTGTAGGCGAAGGATTGAAGCAGCATGGCATGTCCCAGGCCGAGGTGGATGCAAAGGTGGAGAAGCTGCTTGAGACTGTTGGTTTGAATAAGGACCATATGTCCCGTTTTCCACACGAATTCTCCGGCGGCCAGAGACAGCGTATCGGCATTGCTAGGGCGCTTTCCGTTGATCCAGAGTTCATCATCTGTGATGAGCCAATCTCTGCGCTGGACGTGTCGATTCAGGCGCAGGTAATCAATATGCTTAAGAACCTTCAGGAGACCATGGGGCTTACCTACTTGTTTATTGCCCATGACCTGAGCGTGGTGAAATATATCTCTGACAGGGTAGTGGTTATGTATCTGGGGACTATTGTGGAGACGGCGGAGACGGAGGAATTATTCTCGAATACGCTGCATCCTTATACAAAGGCGCTATTATCAGCCATTCCGGAGGCTGACCCGAAGAAGGCGAAGGCCAATGAGCGTATCCCGATTAAGGGAGAGATTCCAAGCCCGATTAATCCAAAGGATTGCTGCAGGTTTGCGGAGAGATGCCAGTTTGCGACGGACCGGTGCTTTAGTGAGATGCCAAAGCTTAGGGAGGTTGCGCCGGGGCATATGGCGGCTTGCCATTTGATTGAAGGATAAATAAAAGCCAGCGGGGTTGTTTTTTGGACAGCCCCGTTATTTGGATAGCGTTCCATAAGGAAGTTGCCCCAAAGACTGAAATATCTTAATATGCTACTATGTTGACAGTGCAACCCTGCGGCTACGCTGTTTTGCATCTCTGACCGTCAATATATTCTGAATTGGACACGACAATCTTCTTAATAAATTCGTGTACAATTTCGGGGGTTAATTCCGTAAGCTATGTGATGCATTTTACCCTGTCGATAAATCGCTGAAGGCTGTCGCTCTCTTTCGCCCGCTTTTCTGTATGTTACATACGCTGATTTGATTGATACCAGATAAGGATAAAATTTTTGAATAAAAGCATATTGAAAAACATTTTTGCATATGCTATAATGCCAATAGGCAAAATGAAATGAAAAGTCCACGTTGACGAAAGAACGAATCCCTACACTGTATTGCAGTACAGTGTAGGGATTCTTCTTTACTTTTATACTGGCAAAGCACCCAGTAGGCTATTTGTTGCTCTTATCATCGCTATCTAACCATTTGATGATGTAGTGGCAAACTACACCAGCCGCAATAGCGATAAAAAAAGAAATGAAAACACCCAACGTTGACACCTCCTTCCTGTTGCCAGGTTTCGGTGAGCAACACAGAAATTATAACATATTGTTTGATGTTATTCTATTTCTTTCTCAAAAAAACTCGCAATTTGGAATGTGGCTGACACATTCCGATGTTGGCTATCTTTGTAGACGCTGGCTTATGGAATTATGTAACCTTGTGGTATTCTTTCAGATAGTTCAGTTGCCGCTGTCCCCATATGCCTTATGGGGTGTTCTTCTTCGGCGGATACATTTAAGCTTTGATTATGTCGAAAAAAGGCGAAAAGATGTGATTGAGAAAATAGGAGAGAGGTGGTAGTATAAATACATAAAAGAAATAGCAGTCAATCTAATCTTCTGATTTTAGCCGTACAGATACTTATGCGGTCTGTATTTTCTTAAGCCAAGAGGCGTCAACAGCTTCTTTTTATGAAGCAGATATTCCATTAAGTAAACTTTAAGCAATATGGAGGAAATGCATATGACAGGTGTATTACGGGCATATTTTCCAATTCTACGAAGTCGTAAAGAAATTTTAAAAGAAATCCAAAGTAAAGGCGAGTTAAATAGGATTTTTAACGGTTGGGAGGAGAAATATCAGGAAGAATTCCTGGATTTTTGTACAGGCGCTAAGGGAGTGAAGATGCTTTATGATTTCTGCGCTAAGGCAATCTTAGACCCAGAGCTTTATCCGCAGCGGATTGAGGAGCTGATTTCACTATTATTGGGAAAGAAAGTGAAGCTCTTAAAAGTTCTTCCAAATGATAACACACGTATTTCGGATGAAACATCTCTGTTAATTATGGATTTTTTGGTACAGTTGAAGGATGGGAGTGTGGTCAATGTTGAAGTTCAAAAAGTCGGTTACGCCTTTCCAGGGCAGAGGAGCGCCTGCTACTGCGCGGACCTTTTGCTGCGGCAGTATCTTCAGGTACGAAAAGAAATGACGAAAGAGACGTTTTCTTATCGAAATATATCTAATGTTTATACCATTGTAATTTTTGAGAAGAGCACAGCAGAGTTCCACCAGTTTCCAGACAAATATCTACATAAATTTAAGCAGAAGTCTGATACAGGAGTGAAAATAAATCTTTTGCAGGAATTTGTTTTTGTGGCGCTTGACATCTATAAGCAAAACCATCAAAATAAGAGTATAAAGAAGCGGCTAGAAGGATGGCTTACTTTTCTGAGCAGTGATGAACCGGAGGATATTATTGCATTGATTGAAAAGTATCCGGACTTTAAAACAATGTATGAGCAGGTCTATGAGATCTGTCAGAATATTGAGCAGGTGATGGGGATGTTTTCAAAGGAATTGTATGAACTGGACAGGAATACGGTGCAGTATATGATTGATGAGCTTAAAGAGGAGAATCAGAGACAGAAGGAGGAGAATCAGAGACAGAAGGAAAAGATTGAGCAGATGGAAGCAGAGCTTCGAGAGGCTTTGAAAAAGTTGGAAGAATACAAAAGATAACTCATGGTTGATAATAGGATGTCCATAGATGTACAGCTTCATTCAACCTGTGAAAAGGAGGAAGATTTTATGAACTATTCAGAAAATCCGGATAAACAGTATCATATTCAAGTGGGCAGAGGTGATGTGGGGAGATATGTATTACTTCCAGGAGATCCCAAGCGGTGTGCGAAGATTGCGAAGTATTTTGATGATGCAAGACTTATGGCAGACAGCAGGGAATATGTCACATACACAGGATATTTGGACGGAGTGGAAGTGAGTGTGACGTCCACGGGGATTGGAGGCCCGTCAGCGGCCATAGCCATGGAGGAGTTGGTGATGTCAGGGGCAGATACATTTATACGGGTCGGAACCTGCGGAGGTATGCAGACAGAGGTAAAAAGCGGCGACATCGTCATTGCCAGCGGTTCAATACGGATGGAGGGAACCAGCCGAGAGTATGCGCCTTTGGAATTCCCTGCCGTGGCGGATATCCGGATTACTAACGCATTGATGGAGTCAGCCGGTGAGCTTGGGCAGGAGTATCATGTAGGAGTGGTTCAGAGCAAGGACTCCTTCTATGGACAGCACTCTCCGGAAACCAAGCCGGTCAGCTATGAATTGCTGAACAAATGGGAGGCGTGGAAGAAGTTAGGATGTCTGGCCTCGGAAATGGAGTCGGCGGCATTATTTGTGGTCGGAAGCCATCTGCGCGTCAGGGTGGGCGCCTGTTTCCTTGTTGTGGCAAATCAGGAGAGGCAGAAGGCAGGGCTTGACAATCCTGTGGTCCATGATACCGATATGGCTGTCTGCGTGGCTGTGGGAGCCCTTCGGAGACTAATTGCAAAGGACACGGAGGATTATAAGGTCTATACCTTAAAGGAGTTGCTGCCTCAGGGGGTTGGACCGGAGAATCTATAAAAGTGTTTAGGAGAGACAGTACATAAAGGGTATATGCAGAGATATGTATTGTTATGTACCTGTAAAGAATTTGGGGGTGGAAATAATGGGTAAATATAAGAGGATATTTGTAATCGTAATCGATTCACTGGGAATCGGGCAGATGCCGGACGGGGAAAAATTTGGTGATATTGGAGTGAATACACTGGGCCACATATCGGAGGCGGTTGACTCCTTTCGCATTCCGAACCTGCAGAGGCTTGGGCTTGCGAACCTGACGCCTCTTAAGCAGGTTGAGGCGCTTGAAAGCCCTCTGGGCTATCAGGCCGTGGTGCGGGAGGCGAGCAATGGGAAAGATACCATGACTGGTCATTGGGAGATGATGGGAATTGAGACAAAGACTCCTTTTCAGACATTTACGGACCATGGCTTCCCTCAGGAGTTGATTACAGAGTTAGAGCGCAGGACAGGGCATAAGATTATCGGAAATAAGAGCGCCAGCGGAACGGCAATCATTGACGAGCTTGGAGAGGAGGAGATTGCCACAGGTCATATGATCGTCTATACATCGGCGGATTCTGTACTGCAAATCTGTGGAAATGAGGAAACCTTCGATCTTCAGGAATTGTACCGATGCTGTGAGATTGCCCGTGAGTTGACCTTGCGGGAGGAGTGGAGAGTAGGGCGAGTGATTGCAAGACCCTATATCGGTAAAAAGAAGGGGGAATTCGAGCGCACAAGCAACCGCCATGATTATGCGCTGAAGCCCTCTGGCGCGACGGCGTTGAATGTGCTTAAGGACAGCGGCTTTGATGTGATTTCTGTGGGAAAGATCGTTGATATCTTTGACGGAGAGGGGATAACGCAGGCTCATAAGTCTAAATCTTCTGTTCATGGCATGGAACAGACGCTTGAGTTAGCACAGAAGGAGTTCCACGGGCTTTGTTTTGTAAATCTTGTGGATTTTGACGCGAAATGGGGGCATCGAAGGAATCCTGAGGGGTATCGGGATGAGCTGGAGAGGTTTGACGAGAAGCTGGGGCTTCTGTTGGAGACGCTTCGGGAGGAGGATCTTCTGATGATTTCTGCGGATCATGGGACAGACCCAACGTATACAGGGACGGACCATACGCGGGAAAAGGTTCCTCTTTTAGCGTATTCAAAGTCTATGAAGGGCAGCGGTAGATTGCCTGAACAGGAAACATTTGCGGTAATCGGCGCCACGGCTGCCGAGAATTTTGGCGTCAGTATGCCGAAGAATACGATTGGCACGTCGCTTCTTCATTTTCTGAAATAAAAGGCAAAAGAATCAGGAGGTAAGGTATGTATCAAAAGTTACTGGCTTGTGTAGAGAGTGTACGTAAAAAAACGGATTTCAAACCAGAGGTAGGGGTAATTTTAGGCTCTGGGCTTGGGGATTATGCAGACGGGATTACGATAGAAGCAGTCGTTGACTATACGGATATCCAGGGATTTCCGGTATCCACCGTCTCAGGGCATAAGGGGCGTTTTGTGTTCGGTTTTGTGAAAGAGACGCCAGTGGTAATCATGCAGGGAAGGGTTCATTATTATGAAGGATACGCCATGTCAGACGTGGTTCTCCCCATCCGTCTGATGGGGATGCTTGGGGCAAAGAAGCTGATGCTTACCAATGCGGCAGGCGGTGTGAATGAGAATTTCAAACCAGGGGATTTTATGATGATAACAGACCACATTACCACAGGAGTTCCCAGTCCTTTGATTGGATCGAATATTGATGAACTGGGGCAGCGCTTTCCCGATATGAGCGAAGTATACAGCAGACGTCTTTGCAAGGTTATCCGGCATGCCGCAAAAAAATGTGGGATTGGGATACGGGAAGGTGTGTACGTGCAGTTTACGGGGCCCAATTATGAGACGCCTGCGGAAATCAGAATGTGCAGAGGCTGGGGCGGCGACGCGGTAGGAATGAGTACCGCATGTGAGGCCATGGCGGCGCGGCATATGGGACTTGAGGTGTGCGGGATTTCCTGTATTACTAATCTGGCTGCAGGCGTCTCGGACGTGAAATTAGACCATAAGGAGGTTAAGGAGACGGCGGACCGTGTATCGGCTGATTTTAAAAGGCTTGTAACAGAAGTGATTGTGAGCATGTAGAAGTTTGAGCTAAGGCTTTGAAAGGGTAGAGAATGAATCAGGAAATAATGAAATATGTTGACCATACCCTTCTTTCTCAGACGGCAACTTGGGAGGAGATTAGGGAGATTCTGGAGGACGCTATGAAATATGGGGCGGCGTCCGCATGTATTCCTGCCGCGTATGTGAAGCAGGCGGCCCAGTATGCAGGGCAGAAATTGCCAGTCTGTACTGTGATTGGTTTTCCTAATGGTTACAGTACCACAGAGGTGAAAGTATTTGAGGCGAGGGATGCCATTGAAAAGGGCGCGTCGGAGATTGATATGGTGGTGAATGTCGGTTTTTTAAAAGACCGGCGGTATAAAGAGGTGGAAGATGAGATTCGTGCCGTCAAGGAGGCGTGTGGAGATAGAATTATTTTAAAGGTGATTATCGAGACCTGTCTTCTGACAGAGGAGGAAAAGATTAAGATGTGTGAGATTGTCACCAGGGCGGGGGCGGATTATATCAAAACGTCTACCGGTTTTTCTGCGGCAGGGGCTACATTTGCGGATGTAGAGCTGATGAAGCGGCATGTAGGGAAAGGGGTTAAGGTGAAAGCGGCAGGAGGGATCTCGTCCTTTGCAGACGCAGAGGAATTTGTGCGGCTTGGCGCCGATAGACTTGGAACCAGCAGGCTTATAAGGCTTCTGAAGGCGGAGGAATAGCCTGTAAATATAATCGTGCAAAGTCAGGGGAAATAGACTTTGCACGATTGACATTATAAAATTTTTTTCAGCCTTTCACTGTGGTCAGTAATGACTTTTTTATTTCATAAAATCAAACAGATTCATCTGTTTACCGTTCCCTTCATTTTTATATTGTCTGGCCTTTTCCTTTTGAACCAGCTCTTTCGGCAAATCCTTCAAAAATGATGATTCTTCTTTTGAGGTGGTGAGAATCAGAGTTTCCTTCGCCCTGGTAACGCCTACATAGAACAGACGGCGTTCTTCCTCTATGTCCGTTGTATGCTGTCCATTTTCAAATGGAATCAGTCCTTTCCTGGCTCCGAAGATGAGAACCGCCGGAAACTCCCGACCCTTTGAGCCGTGGAGAGTCATAAGTGTGACAGCGCCGGATTTGTATTGTTTATTTCCGCAGCGTTTCAAATCGCTTTCCACCCCAAACTCCAATGCCTCCAGAAAATCTGCCATTGTCGGATAGTAGATAGCTGTCTGGCACAGCTTTTGTAGGGCTTTGTCCTTTTCCAGATGCAAATCCGATACCCACTCCTCCAGGATCTTTATAGGTTTTTTCTTTTTCAGCGACGGCATATATTTCTCTGCCATATTATCAAAGATGCTATTCGTCAACTCCCCTTCCTCAAGGTTCCATAGAAGTTTTAAGGCTGTCTGCCCTGCCAGACGGTTTCCCTGATGCAGCAGGCTTTGAAAGAAGCTTATGGTTCCTCTGACAGCAGGTTCAGTCAGGTAATCGTCCCTTCCTTGGACAAGATAGGGGATACCCTCTTTTCTAAGACAGCTCTCCAAAAGCTCCGCCTGGCGGTGGGTTCGGTACAAGATTGCAATGTCGTCAAAGCTCTGGATACGGCCTTCATTTTCGGGAAAGACCTCCTGGGCCTCCAGCATTCCGATTCCTCCGGCCAGACGGTTGACCTCTTTGGCTATGAAAATAGCTTCAGACGCAGCGCTGTCCGCCGTTACAAGCCTGACTGGTTTACCGTCCGGTCGGTTTGGATGTAAGCTTCTCATACCCCCTGGATTTTCTGAAATAATTTCTGACGCAAAGGTTAGAATCTGAGGCGTTGAGCGATAGTTTTCTTCAAGGACAATCTGGCGGACATTGGGGAAATCTTCTGTCAGGCGTTTAAAACAGCCTGCGTCAGAGCCGCGGAAGCCATAGATAGACTGGTCGGAATCTCCAATGACAAATAGCTCTTTTCCGCCTTCATTCCATGCCTTGACAAGTTCATACTCAAGAGGGCTTATATCCTGAAACTCGTCCACCAGAAGATAGGAAAAGCGAGGGTTGTTTCGGGCAATGCTTAGGGCTTCTATTAGTATGTCGTCAAAATCCAGTAAGTTCCATTCCTTAAGAAAATTCTGATATGCCTCCAATGCGTCTGCAAGGTGAGGTGTTGCTGCCTCATTTTCTGCGCCTAAGGGCCGGTAAGGTTTTGTTTTGTAATTTGATACGATATTCAGAAATCGGGAGACACTCATATCCAGACCGAAATCTTTTATAAGCTGTCTTGCCAAATCCCTTGTTTCTGTTTCTCCCGCAAGGGATGCTTCGTTACCGTTTTCTTCAAGAAGCTTCCAGGCAATAGAGTGGAAAGTTCCAATGGTAAGCTTCCTTGGGGCAGTACTTTTTCCAAGTTGTTTCCGGATACGCTCCCGCATTTCTAAAGCAGCTTGATTGGTAAAGGTAACTGCCGTGATGCAGGAGGGCTTGACCCGCCTTGTCTCCAGAAGATGCAGAATGTGGGAGACGAGAGTGTGGGTCTTGCCGGTTCCAGGACCTGCCGTTACCAGAGTAATACGGTCAATGGCCTCTATGGCCTGTCGTTGGCTCTCATTTACAGTTTTCTGCGGGCGTTCAGTTGTTAGAGAAGCTTGAAGTGATTCTAAAGCCTTTTCACATGCCGCCTTTTTCGGCAGGATATCCGGCTTTAGAGCTTGTCCTAAGGACTGAGTGCTTGTCTCGCCTTCAGGAATAAGGTTCGTTTGCCCGTCAAACAGACTCAACTGTCCGTCCAGACGGTCTATTTCTTCCTGGGTAAAGAGGCGGATGGTGCCGTATTGTCCATCGAAGCCAGGAATTCTGGTCACCTGTCCTTCTCTTAGCCTTCCGATGCCTTCTGAGATTAGGATACCAGACACGCTGCGGATTTCCTCAAGGGGAATCTCCCTCAGTATAGAGAACTCTGGCCCCAGTTTCTTAAGCATATTCTGATACTCTCTTTGTACCTTGACGCTTGCAGAAGAGTAACCTGCGGAGGCGCCGATGATTTCAGGCAGGGGAACCAGGCTTTCAAAGCGGGCGGCATGGTCATTTACATAGCCTTCAGCTCTGTCAGCCATCTGCTCAATACGGTGGGATACCCCGATGGTCAGCTTCCGTCCGCATACAGGGCAGACGCCTCCATATTTTTCCGCATCCCCAGGGGCGAGGCAGATGCCGCATTTCCGGTGTCCGTCATAATGATATTTGCCCTCCTCCGGAAAAAATTCAATGGTTCCCTTAAGCCCTTTTCCGGTCTGAATCGCGTCCCTTAACCCCTCGTAGGACAAAGGGATATCCAGAAGGTTGGCTTCCCGCCCAAGCTTAGCAGGGGAATGAGCGTCTGAATTCGAGATAAGCTGGTAGTGGTCAAGGGCAGAAACCCGCCAGTTCATAGGCGGGTCAGAGGAAAGCCCTGTCTCCATTGCATGGATATGTGAGGACAAATCCCCGTAACACTCCTCCACAGAATCAAAGCCTGAAAAAGCGCCGAACAGAGAAAAGTGAGGCGTCCAGATATGGGCGGGCACATATACTGCTTCAGGGCACATTTCCAGAAGAATCTCCAGCAGGTCGTGACAGTCTAAGCCCAGGATAGGCCGTCCGTCGGAGTGGATATTGCCGATGGCTTCCAGTTTGTGGGAAATGTTCTCGGCATCCTCAAGACCAGGCAGCAGAATCAGGCTGTGCACCTTCCGCACCTTATCATATTTTTTATAAATGGAGCTGATTTCTCCGGTAATGACGAAATGAGGCTGTATGGTATCTCCAAGGAAAGGGTCTTTGAGTCGGTACTCGTCTTTTAACACGTAGAGTCCGTTTCCTGTGGGCGCAAGCTTTTCCTCAAGCTCATGGCGCCATGCCGGATGGGTGAAATCTCCGCTTCCCACAATGCTGATGCCTTTTCGTCTTGCCCACAAATCCAGGACTTCCGGAGTACAGTCCTTGCTGGTTGCCCGTGAGTAGCGGGAATGAATATGTAAATCTGCTATATGCATAGGAATACCTCTTTTCCGAATCTTGATATATTACAATCATAGATAGAATGAGGGCTAAGGTCAAGAGGATTTAGAAAAATCTACTTTTTCAGATAAAGCATGTCGAGATTTAGAAAAATATGTTATGATAAATAAAATGACAGCCATTGGGGAGTTTGGGAAGGGTGGTGTAGCCATGGATGCAGAAGGACTGATTCTGGCTGGCGGCAAGAGCTTGAGAATGGGAGGCAGACACAAGGGAAGCCTTACATATGAGAATGAAACCTTCACACAGCTTCTAATAAAGGAATTAAAAAAAGAGGTTTCATGCGTATGGCTGTCTTACGGGCAGGAAATACAGGAGAACCACAGTGAATGTCCCATTGTCATGGACGTTTACCCAAACTGTGGGCCAATAGGCGGACTGTACTCAGGTCTTAGGGCGTGTACCTGTGATTGGATGCTGATTGCAGCCTGCGACATGCCTTTTTTGAAAATAGAGTTGTTCCGTTATTTAAAAAATCAGCTTCAAGGAAAGAAAGACGACGCGGAAGTTTACGACGGCGTAGTACCTGTGACTGGGGGATGTATCCATCCGCTGGCGGCTATTTATCAGACAAAGATAGGGGATGTGCTAAAGGTGCAGCTTGAAGAAGGCGATTATCGGGTAAGGAATGCGCTTAAGCGTCTGAATATCTTATACGCAGACGTCACAGGAATGAGCTGTTTTGAAGAAATGCTTCAGAATATTAATACAATGGAGGAGTATACAAGGCTAAGATGGCAGGACAGATATTGAGACTTGAGCAGGCGCAAAGCCTGCTGCTTGACAGGGTAAAGAAGATAGAGGAGACAGAAGTTATTCCTTTATGGGATGTGGAAGGCAGGGTGCTTGCGGAGGACATTTTTGCAGGGCATGACCAGCCGCCCTTTCCCCGTTCGCCTTTGGACGGCTACGCGGTGCGAAGCGAGGATATCGCAAAAGCGTCAAAGGAATGTCCCGTAAGGCTGACTGTCATTGACGAAGTAAATGCAGGCTATGTCAGCCGAAGATGTGTAACCAGTGGGACGGCGGTGCGTATCATGACAGGCGCGCCCATTCCCAAGGGGGCAGACTGTGTTGTCGGCCAGGAGGATACGGACTACGGCGAAGCGGTGGCAGAGTTCTATGAAGCTATTGGGGCATATGAGAATTACTGCTATGCAGGCGAGGACTACAAGGCAGGTACAAAGCTTTTAAGCAAGGACATGGCGTTAGGCTCTGTGGAGGCAGGGATTTTGGCAAGCCTTGGTCTAAAGCAGGTGAAGGTGTACCGAAGGCCGAGAGTGGCGGTGCTTACCACAGGGGATGAGATTTTGCTTCCAGGCGAGACTCTTTTAGAAGGAAAAATCTATGATTCCAATTTGTTTACATTGGTGACAAGATTGACAACCCTTGGGATGAATGTGGTTCGCACAGGACGGTTGGGGGACGATGCGAAGGACGTGGCGGCATGGATTGAAGAAACAAAAAAGCAGGCGGATATCATTGTGACTACTGGCGGAGTGTCTGTGGGGAAAAAAGATATCATGCATGATGTGGTAAATCGTCTGGGGTGTGAACGGATTTTCTGGCGGGTTGCCGTAAAACCAGGGATGCCGACCCTGTGCGCGCAGTATCAGGGAGGGCTTCTAATCTGCCTGTCAGGAAATCCTTTTGGCGTTGCGGTGAATTTTGAGCTCTTGGTTCGCCCCCTTCTTGGGAAAATGTCTCAAAAAAAGGAACTGATGCTTAAGAGAAGCCAGGCAGTATCACAAAGTACGTTTCCGAAAAAAAGCACAGTGGACAGATATGTACGGGCATACTACGAGGACGGTAAGGTACGGATTCCCAATGGCTCAAATGCATCGGGAATCTTAAGCTCTATGTGCGGCTGTAACTGCCTGATTGAGCTTCCCGCAGGGACGCCCAGACTTTCAGAGGGGGACAGGGTATGGGTGATACTGCTGTAACGGAAAAGAAAAGGCAGAGGCTTGTGGCTGTCTGCGGAGTGAAGAACTCAGGAAAAACCACATTACTGTCAAGGCTTGTGGGAGAACTGTCAAAAGAAGGAATGAAAGTGGCGGTCATTAAGCATGACGGCCATGACTTTACCTGCGACGCTTGCGGGACGGACAGTTACCGGCTCAAGGAAGCCGGCGCCTATGGAACGGCGGTTTTTTCAGATTTTCGTATTTTTGTCCATAAGACAGGCTTCAAAGAGAATGAGAAAGACCTGATCAGAATGTTTCCGGAGGCTGATATTATTTTCATAGAGGGGATGAAGGAAAGCAGTTATCCCAAGATTGAGGTAATCCGAGAAGGAATTTCAAGAGCTCCCGTCTCCAATCCGATGGGGCGTTTTCTGATTGTGACGGACAGAGACAGGACAGAATACAAGGAGGAAACAGCCGGATTTGAGGAGATTCAGCGGATAATTGAGAAGATACGAAACAGAAGATACGAAACAGATGAAAAGAGAGAATACGATGAAAGAGATTAAGACCACGGACGCGGTAGGACAGGTGCTCTGTCATGATGTAACCCAGATTATCAGAGGTGTGACGAAGGATGCAGTATTTCGCAAAGGGCATGTGATTCGAGAAGAGGATATTTCTGTTCTTTTGAGTATGGGAAAAGATCATATTTATATCTGGGAAAAAGAGGAAAACATGCTTCATGAAAATGAGGCGGCATTGCTCCTTTATTCTCTCTGTGAAAATGAGCATATGCATCCGTCAGAGGTAAAAGAGGGTAAGATTGAGGTCATTGCAAGCTGCGATGGACTGCTGAAGGTGGACCGAGAACGCCTGAACCATGTCAATGCATTAGGTGAGATGATGATTGCTTCCAGACATGGGAATTTTCCTGTAAAGGCGGGAGATAAGATTGCGGGGACAAGGATTATTCCCCTTGTGATTGAGAAAGAGAAGATGGAGCAGGCAAAGGCAGTTTGCGGCGGCCCGATTTTTGAGCTGAAGCCCTATCTGCATAAGAAGGCGGGGATTGTAACCACGGGAAATGAGGTCTATCATGGGCGGATTCAGGATACCTTTACCCCTGTAATCAAGGAAAAACTCTCAGAATACGACGTAGAGCTTGTGGGACATGAGTTAAGCGACGACAATCACGAAAGGATTACAGCCTGTATCCGAAGGCTGGCAGACCAGGGGGCTGACCTGATTCTCTGTACAGGAGGTATGAGTGTAGACCCAGATGACCGCACGCCTCTCGCCATCAGAAATACAGGGGCAAGAATTGTGACTTACGGCGCTCCTGTGCTGCCGGGGGCTATGTTTCTGCTGGCGTACCTGGAAAGAGAGGAGGCGCCTGTCTGTGGAGATAAGTGCAGAGAACAAAAGCTCGGCTCTGCGGGGGACATTGTTATTATGGGACTTCCAGGATGTGTGATGTACGCGAAACGTACCATTTTTGATCTGGCGCTTCCGCGGATTATGGCAGGAGAAACCTTGGAGGCAGAGGACATTTCTGTATTGGGCGAGGGCGGGTTATGCCTGTCCTGCCCAGTATGTACGTTTCCAAACTGTGGGTTTGGGAAGGGAGGCGCTTGATAGATGGAGTTAAGTCATTTTGACAGGGAAGGCAATGCAATTATGGTGGATGTGACCCAAAAAGAGGTCACTGACCGTACAGCGCAGGCAAGAGGCAGAATCCGAGTCAGCAAGGCGGTGTACGAGGCGGTGGAAAAGGGAACCGCCGCCAAGGGTGATGTACTGGGAGTTGCCAGGATTGCGGGAATTATGGCAGCAAAGCAGACAGCAAACCTGATTCCTTTGTGTCATGTCCTTAAGATAACCAAGGCGTCCGTTGATTTTCATTTGCTGAAGGAAGAATGTGAGATTGAGGCGGTCTGCACCGTAAGGGTGGCAGGAAAGACAGGGGTGGAGATGGAGGCGCTGACCGGAGTATCGGTGGCGCTTCTTACCATATACGATATGTGCAAAGCTATGGACAGAGGCATGGAGATACATAATATCTGTCTGGAAAAAAAGACCGGCGGAAAGAGTGGAAGTTATGAGAGACAGCTTGGGCAGGGAGATTGACTATATGCGTATCTCTGTCACGGACCGGTGTAATCTGCGGTGCAGGTATTGTATGCCAGAGGGAATTGCCTTGTCGCCTGCAAGGGAGCTGCTTACCTTCGAGGAAATAGAGCTGGTCAGTCAGGCGGCGGCAGAGTTGGGAATCCGGCGCTTTAAGATTACAGGCGGCGAGCCTTTGGTTCGCCGTGGATGCCCGAAGCTTATAGGGCGGCTTCGGAGAATTCCCAAGGTTGAGCAGGTAACCCTTACTACCAACGGTGTTCTTCTTGGAGATTTTTTAGATGAGCTTCTGGAAAATGGTCTTGATGGGGTGAATATCAGTCTGGATACCTTAAATGCAGACCTATATCAGCAGATTACAGGATTAGATGAGCTTGAGAGAGTGAGGGAAGGTATTTATAAGGCAGTAGAAAGCGGGCTTCGGGTGAAAATCAACACGGTGCTGCAAAGAGGGGTGAATGATTCTGAATGGGAGGCTCTTATCGGATTTGCCAGGGAGATACCTGTGGATGTGAGGTTTATTGAGCTAATGCCAATCGGTTTTGGAGAGAAACAAAAAGGAGTCGATGGAAACGAAATACTTTCTCTGCTACGGAAAAAATATCCCCAAATGGAGAAAGATGACAGGATACATGGAAACGGGCCTGCTGTTTACTACCGGATTCCAGGATTTGAAGGGTGTGTTGGTTTTATCTGTGCTGTCCACAGAAAGTTCTGCGCTTCCTGTAATCGAATCCGTCTTACGGCCAAAGGGGAGTTAAAGCCATGTCTGTGCTATGGAGATTGTGTAGATTTGAGACGTGTGGTTAGGGAGGGCGCCTATCAGGAGATTAAAGGCGCCATTTGGGAGGCTGTTATCCGTAAGCCTAAGATGCACTGTTTTGAGACGGAGGAAGGAGTGACGGAGTGCAGAAGGATGGTTGAAATCGGCGGCTGACAGGTGAGAGGAATAACGGTAAAGAAATGTAGACAGGGAGGTTGAGGGGCATATGGGAAGAATCGTGGCCATATGTACAAGTAAGAAAAAAGGAACACAGAAAACAGAGGCTCCAGTCGCCGTCCTTCGGGCGGGTTGGGGAATCGAAGGAGACGCCCATGCAGGAGCCTGGCACCGCCAGGTAAGCCTTCTGGCGTTGGAGAAGATTGAAGAATTTAAGGCAAGAGGCGCCAGGGTGGATTACGGTGCATTTGGAGAGAATTTGGTGGTAGAAGGCTTTGACCTTTCGGACATTCCGGTGGGAACCTGTTTGCAGCTTGGGGAGGCTTTAGTAGAACTGACCCAGCTTGGCAAGGAATGTCACAGCCATTGTGCCATACATCAAGCCATGGGAGACTGTATCATGCCAAGGGAGGGTGTATTTGCCAGGGTGGTAAAAGGCGGGGAGATTCATCCAGGGGATGAAATCACAAGGCTTCCTTTTGATGTGAAGAAGCCTTTTACTGCAGCCGTTATTACGTTAAGCGATAAGTGCTATGCAGGAGAACGAAAGGATTTGAGCACGCCGGCGGCCTGCGAGATGCTAAAGGGGGCAGGATATGAGGTGGTGGAGGCCCTTCTTCTTCCGGACGGAGAGGACAGGCTTAAAAAAGAACTGATTCGTCTGGCAGACAGGCGGCAGGTCAATGTAATCTTCACCACAGGGGGGACAGGATTTTCCCAGCGGGACGTAACGCCGGAGGCTACGGAGGCAGTCTGTGACCGGATGGCAATGGGTATTGCGGACGCAATTCGTATACATTCACTTACAATCACGGATAGGGCAATGTTAAGCCGCGCGGTATCGGGGATACGAAAGAAAACATTAATCGTCAACCTTCCGGGAAGCCCAAAAGCGGTTTGGGAAGGTTTAGAGTATATTTTGCCGTCACTGGGCCATGGACTTGGGATTCTCAGGGGAACTGAGGGAGAGTGCGGGGGAGCATAGGGCAAGGTGGGAAGCATTCCCAAGTAGCTTGCTGCGGTGATGCTAAATAGTGGGAGGAAAAGGTTTGAAAAGAAGAATTCTGACAGCGGCTCTTGTAATGCTCTTACTGTCCGCGTTATCCGGCTGTGCAGGACACAGCACGATGAATAAGAAAAAAACATATGAAACGGAGATACAGGTGTTTATTGCCGCAAGCCTTGAAAGGGTAATGACCGAGCTTGGGGATATATATCATACGGCTCACCCAGAGGTAAAGATTACATACAATACAGACAGCTCAGGGACGCTTCTCACACAGATTAAGGAGGGCTATGAATGTGATATCTTCTTTTCAGCAGCCCCAAAGCAGATAGATGAGCTTGAGAAGGAAGGACTTGCCCAAAAAAGAACACGGGCCAATGTAGTGAATAACCAGTTAGTGGTGGTAACAAGGAAGGACAGCGGTACACGGGTGAAGGGAATTGATTCCTTACCAGATGCCGAAAGTGTTGCGTTGGCTGGAGGCGGCGTTCCTGCGGGGCAGTATACGAGACAGGCGCTGATGAACCTTGGGACTTTATATAAAGTGGAAGATGTTTCCGATATTACCACGGAGGAAATCTCATATGCCCTTGGGGGCGTACCAGTCAGCGAGCAGGACAGTGTAAGCAAGGTGCTGTCTGCCGTAATCGAGGGCTCCTGTGAGGTGGGAACCACATATTATTCAGATACATATGGATATGAGGACAGGCTTACGATTCTGGAAGCCGTAAGCTATGATTTGACGGGAGATGTGCTCTATCCCGCTGCAAGAGTGGTAAATGAAGAAGCAGACGAGGCACAGAACGCCGCGGCCGATGATTTCCTGAAGTTTATACTCTCAGATAAGGCAAAGGCTGTGTTTGAGGCATATTATTTTGATACGGAAGTGGAATAGATGATAATTGACATTTTAAAAAATTTGGATTGGAGTCCCCTCTATGTTTCTTTAAAAACGGGTGTAGCGGCCACGGTTGTATGTTTTTTCCTCGGTCTGTTGGCGGCGGAAAGGGTGATGAGGCTGCCGTCGGGGAGGAAAGCATTGGCGGACGGAATACTATCGCTGCCTCTGGTTCTGCCTCCTACGGCCGCAGGCTTCTTCCTATTGCTGTTATTTAGCAGAAGGCGTCCTCTTGGAAGCCTACTGTATGAAAATTTTGACGTAAAGGTGGTGCAGTCATGGCTTGGGTGTGTCATTGCGGCGTCTGTGATCGCGTTTCCACTAATGTATAGAAATGCCAGGGCAGCTTTCGAGCAGGTGGATGTGAACCTGATTTATGCAGGGCGGACCTTAGGTATGTCTGAGGCTAAGATTTTTTGGAGGGTGACGGTTCCCGCGGCCTGGCCGGGAATCGCTTCAGGGACGATACTGACGTTTGCCCGCGCATTGGGAGAATACGGGGCTTCTTCAATGTTAGCGGGAAATATTCCAGGAAAGACGGGAACGATTGCCCAGAAAATTGCCATGGTGATTCAGGACGGCGACTATCTGGCAGCAGGAGTGTGGGTGGCGGTTGTCCTGGTGATTGCATTTATTGTCTTGCTCCTGATGAATCTGGCGGCAGGAAGGGGGACAAAGCATTTGAACCGCTGGTAGGTTTTTAGGAGTAGAAAATGGCAATATATATAGATATTAAGAAGAAATTAGAGGATTTTTCCATAGAGCTTCGGCTGGAGGGCAGTTCAGGACGAATTGGAATCCTTGGGGCTTCTGGATGTGGGAAAAGCATGACGCTGAAAATGCTTGCCGGCATTGAGACGCCTAAGGAGGGGAGAATCCGGATTGGGGACAGGGTATTGTTTGATTCGGTAAATAGAATTAATATCAGACCCCAGCAGAGAAAGGTTGGCTATCTTTTTCAGAATTATGCCTTATTTCCCACGATGACCGTTGAGCAGAACATTGCCGCAGGGTTAAGGGGAAGGAGGGAGGAGAAGCAGAAGAGAGTAGGGGAGATGGTGGAACGGTTTGGCCTTACAGGGCTTGAAAAAAGAATGCCTTACGAGCTCTCCGGCGGACAGCAGCAGAGGACGGCCCTTGCCAGGATTATGGCTTATGAGCCGGAGGCGCTTCTGCTGGACGAGCCATACGGGGCCCTTGATTTATTCCTACGCGAAAGATTACAGCAGGAATTGTTGGAGATGCTGAGAGGATACGAGGGAACGGTGATTATGGTTTCCCATGACAGGGATGAAATCTATCGCTTCAGCGACGAGCTGCTTGTGATGGAGAGGGGAAGAACGGCGATATTCGGAAAGTGCCGGGAGATTTTTGATAATCCTGTGAAGCTGGAGGCGGCAAGGCTGACTGGATGTAAGAATATTTCAAAAGCCAAGCTTCTAAGTCCGTATCAACTGGAGGCGGTGGATTTCGGCATTGTTCTGCATACGGACAGGAGGATTCCACAGGATACGGCGTATGTTGGGGTTCACGCTCACGAGTTAGTTCCAGTGTGGGGAGAAGGTCAGAAAAATTGTATGAAGGTGCGGGAGAAAAGTATAACGGAGCTACATTTTGAGAGGCAGTATCATCTGCGCCCAGAGCATGGGACGGGGGAGTCCGTCTGTTGGTCTGTTAAGAGAGAAAAGTGGACGGAGCTTAAAGAAAGAGGGATGCCGGATTATCTTAAGCTTCCAGAAGAAAGGCTGCTGTTTTTAAAATAGAAAATGATATGAAAAGACTGCCGCATACTGATACTTAAGATGCGGCAGCCAAGGGTACTCCTATACTCTGGAATTACATATTTTCAGCAATGTGGCGAGCTACATAAACTCCGCTAGCCGAAGCATGAGAGAGGGAATGGGTAACCCCGCTTCCGTCGCCTATAATGTAGAGCCCGCGGTATTTGCTTTCCAGATTCTCGTCAAGCTCTACCTCCATGTTGTAGAATTTAACCTCCACGCCATAGAGCAGAGTATCATCGTTGGCAGTACCAGGCGCAATTTTATCCAAGGCATAAATCATCTCCATGATACCATCTAAAATTCTTTTGGGAAGCACTAAGCTTAAATCCCCAGGCGTTGCAGCAAGGGTAGGTGTGACTAACCCCTCGCGGATTCTTCCCGCGGTGCTTCGCCTTCCCCTCACCAGGTCGCCGAACCGCTGGACAATAACGCCGCCCCCAAGCATGTTGGAGAGTCTGGCAATGCTCTCTCCGTAGCCGTTGCTGTCCTTAAAGGGCTCGGAGAAATGCTTTGCTACCAAAAGGGCGAAATTAGTGTTCTCGGTCTGATGCTCTGTACCCTCATAGCTGTGGCCGTTTACGGTGACAATACCGTTGGTATTCTCATTTACCACGATGCCGTAGGGATTCATGCAGAAGGTCCGGACATTGTCCTCGAACTTCTCGGTGCGGTACACAATCTTACTCTCATAGAGTTCATCGGTCAGATGGGAGAAGATAACCGCCGGAAGCTCTACACGGACGCCGATATCCACACGGTTGGACTTGGTAGGAATATCAAGGTCTTTGCAGATCGTCTCCATCCACTTGCTTCCACTTCTGCCTACTGACACAATACATTTTTTACAGTCGGCAGATTGCCCGTTGTAGTGGACGCGGTAACCGTCGTCTAAACATTCCAGGCTGTCTATTGTAGTATGGAAATGAAACTCTACTTTGTCCTTCAGTTCGTTGTATAATTGCTCCAGCACGATATAGTTAATGTCTGTTCCCAGATGGCGGACAGAGGCATCCAATAGCTTCAGCTTGTTCTGGAGACAAACCTTCTTAAACTGGGTCCCCGCTGTGGAGTACATTCGTGTATTCTCCCCGCCGTGGCTGGTATTGATATCATCCACATAGCGCATCAGCTCAAGGGCCTGCTCCTTGCCGATGTATTCAAAAAGGGTTCCGCCAAAATCATTGGTGATATTGTATTTTCCGTCTGAAAATGCACCTGCGCCGCCAAAGCCGTTCATAATGGCACAGGTTTTACATTTGATGCAGGATTTTACTTTCTTGCCGTCGATGGGGCAATGCCTGTCCTTTAGCGGGACTCCGGCCTCAAAGACAGCGATTTTCAGCTGGCTGTTCCTCTGCATTAGTTCGTATGCTGAGAAGATTCCGCCGGGACCTGCCCCTACGATAATTACGTCATAATTCATATTCTATTACTCCTTTCCAAAAAAGCCATAACAATACAACTATAAGTTCCTTATCCCAGAACTTGTAGTCAACTGTTACGGCAGTTGGTAGACACGCTCATCCAATCATGAACTTATACAAGCTTTTCACTGTCCTTCATTATAGAATGGCAGGAAGCTTTCGTCAAGGCGATTCGTGCAAATTATGTCGGCATCTGTAACAGACATCTGCGTTTATAGTGCAGGAATAGCATGAGCGTAAGCAGCAGACACAATCCTTCTGCCACCGCTGACGCCCACCAGATTCCGTTTCCGCCAAAGAAAGACGTCAAAATCTTGAGGCTTAAGGCCACAAAGAGGAATCCCCTGCCAAGACAAATGGCCATGGCAGACTTGGGATACTCGATTGCCGTAAAGAAACCTCCTATGATAATGTTGACGCCGCAGAGCAGGAAGGAGTAAGAGAAGGTATAAAAAACTCTCACGGATTCCCTGCGTAATTCTGAAAGCTCAGGTGAGATAAACAGGCTGACTAAGGGAGACGCAATCAATCTGGATATCACAAATGAGGCAATGGAAAATACAACGCCGAAGCAGAGCGCATATTTGAGAAGAAGGTGGTACTTCTCTGGAAGCCGTCTGCCGTAGTAGTAGCTGACCAACGGCTGTATGCCCTGGGCAATGCCGGCCATGGACATGACGATAATGGTGCTTACATAGGTAACAATGGTATAACTGACAATATATTCTTCGTTCAGGTATGCCAGAATCGCATGATTAAAAAGGAAGATGACGATTCCTGCGGAAAATTCTGTGATTCCGGAGGACAGCCCAATCTTCACGGTCCGCCAGGCAAGGGATAAGGACGGGGAAAATCGAGTAAGCTTCATATGCGTCTTTTTACTGCAAAAATGGGTCAGATACAGAAGCACCACAATCAACTGGGATAACCCTGTTGCAAATGCCGCGCCCCAGACTCCTTTGTTGAGGAGGATTACAAAGATATAGTCCAGAATACAGTTTAAAACAGCTCCGGCCGTGACGATAACGGTGGCCTTCATGGGATACCCGTCTGTCTTAATCAGCACCTCCAGAGAATATGAGCAGATAAAAAAGACGCTGAAGCAGGCAATAGTGGTGATGTAGGTCTTTACGTATCCGGAGGTTAGCTCTGTCGCGCCAAGGAAAGCGGCGATTTCTTCGGATTTCCAGAGGACGGCGGCAGTAATCAGTATTGACACAAGGATTATGGTGATGATATTTTGGGTAAACACCTCTTTGGCCTTCTGCTCCTGCTTTTCTCCAAGGAGGATTGCGATGACGGTGGAGGAGCCGACGGCAAACATCAGGGCCACGGAGAATAAGAGAGTCACAAAGGGCATTGCGATATTGACGCCGGACAGAGCAAGCTCTGACACGCCTCTGGCGACAAAGAGTCCGTCAATCATTGTATAGAGGGCATAGACCCACTGGGCTATGAGCGATGGGATAATAAAGCGAAAGAAATCATGCTTCAAGGATTTTCCTTCTAATTTCATGATAAAACCTCCTGTAAAATCTAACTTATTGCCTTATATTCTAAACCTTAGTATAATACTAAGGTCAAGAGAAATATTAAAAATTTGTGAGGGTTGATTTTTAGAGATGCAGACAGGAGAGCAGGTAGAAAATGAGCAAATATTTTAGAATAGGAGAGATTTCAAAAATGTACCATATCGGTACAGACTCCCTTCGATATTATGAGAAGATCGGTATTTTAAGCCCAAAGCGGGGGGAGAACCAGTATCGTCTTTACCGTACAGAGGATATCTGGCGGCTGAATGTGATAAGAGAGCTTAGAGAACTGGGATTTTCTATGGAACAGATTGGAGTCTATCTTAAGGACCATACAGTAAGCACCACCAGAATGCTTTTGGAGGAGGAGCTGCGTATGATTCAGGAAAAGCAGGAGAAGTTAAGGCTTCTTAAGAAAAATGTAAATGAGCGTATCCGGATGTTGTCAGAGTGCGACGAGCAGGAGATGGGAAAAGTAAGGCTGAGAAGGCTGGGGCTTCGTCGCTGCCATTATATTGATGAGGGATACCGCCAGGATGAGGAGATGGATGTGCTCATCAAACAGCTTTTGAATAAGAATCCAGAAACATTGTATATTATAGGGAGTAACCGGATTGGCTCTGTTATTCCAAAAGAAAGTGCGAGAAACAGCCGGTGCAGAGAATATTCTGGTGTGTTTATGATTGATGAGGAGGGGGATACGGTGATCCAGGGAGGGGATTATCTGACCCTCAGTTATCGCGGAGATTGCGGGCAGAATTATTATTTTCTGCCGAAGCTTCTTAATTACGCCAAGGAGAAGGGATACCAGATGGCAAGTGATGTGTATGAGCTTCTGTGGGTGGATATCCATGTGTCTGCGAGAGTGGACGAGCATATTACAGAACTGCAGTTTCGTGTGGAACGCCAATAGAATTTTCTCCATGAATTACAGTTGTAAAATTTCTTCATGGATGCTAGAATGAACGAAGATAAAGGGGTTGGAATGAACAGAGACAAAGGATGAGGTAAGGTTGTTTGTTTCAACGATTTTCGGGGGGATGCGAAAGAAAAGAGAGGGACAAAGGAATTATGTTGGAGAAATTGAATGGTAAGAAGAAGGAAAGTCTGATACAGAATGGGTATATCGTGCTCGGATGTCTGACTTATGCAATCGGTCTGAATATGCTGATTACACCGCTTGACCTGTATAACGGAGGTTTTATGGGTATCGCCCAGTTGATTCGTACATTCCTGGTCAGCGTGCTTCATGTGCAGATGCCGCCGGGGATGGATATTGCGGGCGCCATATACTATATTTTAAACGTGCCCTTATTTTTTATGGGATTTCGGGTAATGGGAAAGGGATTTTTGATGAAGTCCTTGTTTGGTACGACTGTAATCAGTATCTTTCTGGTACTGGTTCCTGTGCCGCTGACACCGATTATTGAAGACTATCTGACAGCCTGTATCATTGGCGGAATCATTGCAGGCGCTGGAAGCGGTATGATTCTTAGAGGGAGGGGGACGGCAGGTGGCCCTGACATTATTGGTGTCTGCTGTGCGAAGAAATACCGGAATATCAGCGTGGGACAGGTCAATATCCTGTTGAATCTGGTGGTATATGGAATCTGTCTCTTTATGTTCGACATTGAAATTGTGGTATATTCCTTAATCTATGCCACTGTCTTTGCACTGACGGTTGACAAGGTGCATATTCAGAATATTAATACGAGTGTGATGATATTTACCAAGAAAGTGGGGATATCCAAGGCGATTATGGAGCAGACCGGACGAGGCGTGACTACCTGGGACGGAGAGGGAGCCTATACACAGATGCGTTCGTATATTCTGTTCGTTATGGTATCAAAATACGAGGTGAACCAGATTAAACATATTGTACATAGTATAGACCCCAATGCGTTTATGATTCTCACGGAAGGCTCCGCGGTAGTCGGTAATTTTGAGAAGCGGTTATAGCGCGCTGTATTTCTGGTAATCCTCCTTAAAATGTTGAAACTGTGCGTCAAGCGAGGCAAGGGCTGAATCGGAAAGGCTGTCAAGGAGTGCGGTCATGTCAGTCCTTGTCTTTGTAGGGTTACAGGGGACCTCCAGTGCAAAGTCACTGTATGCCCGCAATTTGTTGAAATACATTCCGGTGTCAGGCTCCTCCTGTCCATTGCGGCACATCTGGTACATGACGACGCAGTCGGTTGCGTCTAATTCCGTACATTTCCTGCAAATCCATTTGCCAAGAAAGTAATAGGCAGAGTCAATCTGGTATAAGAATCCTGGGGATTTTAATAGTTGTTCTGTCAGCATAATAGCACCTCCGTTTTTTGTTGTTATATTCTTTTTTCATTATACAAATCTTCAGTATTAGATTCAAGTAGATTCCTGACGATTGCAAGCGTGTGCGCCATAACGCGTCCAAAGCAGGTGAAGCAGCCCTGCCCCCATAAGAATAGATACAAGGTAGGATACAATTCCAAACGCATTTCCGAACATTTCTGCAATATCCCGATATACGATCTGACCCATCTGGTAGTAGGGGCTGATATAGAACATATTGATTTTCCCGTATGGATGAAAAACCAGGTTAAAAAATGTTGCAAGCAGGCAGCAGGCAAAGAAAAAGCCTGCAGTTTTGGCAAAGCCCTTTTTGGAAATGTCCGCCTTGCCTGAACGCCCTGCGTAAATCCCGATGATAATCAGAAGGATGTGCCATCCAAAGGAATGAATGGTCAGTGGGGCGTAACCGTAATACAGGCCGGTGGTATCAAAAAATGTAAAAATTCCGCCCAACAACCCGAAATCCATGAGGAATGTCAGCATCAGGCTTAAGAGCCGTTCTGAAGTTATAATAGGAAACATAAGGCAGATGTACATTGGAATACTGCACAACTGAAAGGGGAAATACCACCAGTTATACGAGCCGTGATTTAGGGTGCAGGTAAGGCAGTATTGTTTCCATAGCTCGCTTAGAAACATCAATAAACCGCAGTAAAATAGAAAATTTTTACATTTTATGCTATGCTTTTTCATGCGAATCTCCCATGATGACAGATGATTTAAGGTATGCTATAATAGTAAGGCTTGTGTTAGGGGACTGTCAAGGATATCCGTGGCAGCTCTCAAGAATTTTGTGAGGTGGTATTTGAAAATGAAAACAAAGAATGCATTAATATTGGTATTGACCGCATTTATCTGGGGAACGGCGTTTGTAGCTCAGAGTGTGGGAATGGATTATCTGGAGCCTTTTACCTTTAACGGAGTCAGAAGTCTGATTGGAGGAGCGGCGCTGCTTCCGTGTATTGCGCTTCTTCAGATGTTGAATAAAAAAGGCAATGGAGAAAGCAAAGCCGGCGGTGGAAATATTCGTGAGGACAGAAAGAATCTGGTGTTTGGAGGGATTGCCTGCGGATTGCTTTTGTTTGCCGCCAGCAGCCTTCAGCAGGTGGGAATCCAGTATACCACGGCTGGGAAAGCGGGATTTATTACCGCTTGTTATATTGTGATTGTCCCTGTGCTTGGTATATTTCTTAAGAAAAAGACAGGAGTTAAGGTGTGGGCGGCGGTTGTTATGGCTCTTGCCGGTTTATATTTTCTGTGTATGACGGAGAAATTTACCGTTGGAAAAGGGGATTTGCTAATCTTTGTCTGCGCGTTGGTATTTTCCGTACATATTCTTGTGATTGACTATTTTTCACCCAAGGTAGACGGGGTTAAGATGTCCTGTATCCAGTTCTTTGTGTGCGGGATTGCGTCTCTGCCCTTTATGTTCCTGTTGGAGACGCCCCAAATAGGGGCAATGGCAGCCGGATGGATTCCCCTTCTGTATGCGGGAGTGCTCTCCTGCGGCGTGGCGTATACTCTTCAGATTATCGGCCAGAAGAATGTGAATCCGGCGATTGCATCGTTGATATTAAGCCTTGAGTCCTGTTTCTCTGTGCTGGCCGGATGGGTTGTGTTGGGAGAACGGCTTTCCATGCGGGAGTCTCTGGGATGTGTGCTGATGTTTGCGGCAATTATCTTAGCGCAGCTACCGGAGAAAGAGAAGGGGGCAGAACAAGCCTGAAAAGTCAAAAAAGTATCATTTATTGTATGGATAGTGTTAGAAAGTCTGGGGAAGTTATCATATAATAGAGTTCAAAAGATGGGAACAAGGAGGCAGACTAGAGTATGGTACGTAAATATGTGTATGGAGAGCCCTTTGAGACAGAAGCCGTTGTGATGGAGATGGCGGCAGAGAAGGGACAGGAGACTCTTAACGTGGGACAGGTTTCTTTAAAGGATGGTTTTTCATTTTCTTATGAGATGGCAGGAAATGATATCGTATATGGCTTGGGTGAAGCCAACAGAGGCCTGAATAAGCGGGGATACTGTTATATTAGTAATTGTACGGATCAGCCCAACCACACGGAGGACAAGCGTTCTCTGTATGGCGCGCACAATTTTATCGTGGTATCTGGGGAGAGGAATTTCGGATTATTCTTTGATTATCCGGCTAAGATTACATTTGATATCGGATATACAAGGTCAGAGCTTCTAAGGGTGAGCCTGGAGGCGGCAGATTTGTACCTGTATGTGATTGAGGGAGACTCGGCCTATGACATTGTGAAGCAGTTTCGTAAGATGATTGGCAGAAGCTATATCCCGCCGAAGTTTGCCTTTGGGTTCGGGCAGAGCCGTTGGGGATATAAGACGAGAGAGGATTTCCTGAAAGTCGCAGAAGGATACCAAAAGAATGACATCCCTATTGACATGATCTACATGGATATTGACTATATGCAGGATTATAAGGATTTTACCGTGAATAAAGAAAATTTTCCGGATTTTCCTGGTTTTGTACAGGGAATGCGTGAGAATGGAATCCGCATGGTTCCGATTATTGACGCCGGTGTGAAGGTGGAGGAAGGTTATTTTGTCTATGACGAAGGCGTGGAAAAAGGGTATTTCTGTAAACGGGAGGATGGAAGCGAATTTGTGGCTGCTGTATGGCCTGGCGATACACATTTTCCAGATGTATTAAATAAGGACGCAAGGAAATGGTTTGGCGGCAAATACCGAATCCTGATTGAGCAGGGAATCGAAGGCTTCTGGAATGATATGAATGAGCCGGCGATTTTCTATTCCCGTGAAGGCATGGACGAGCTGCTGGCTGCCCTTCGCAAGTATGTAGGGGAGGATGTGGAGAGGATTCCTCTGGAGGAGTTAGAGAAGGTCACAGGGATTTCTAATTCTCCGGCAGATTACAGCCGGTTCTACCATTGTGTGGATGGGAAGATGATACGCCATGACAAGGTGCATAACCTTTACGGATACAACATGACAAGGGCGGCAGGAGAGGCTTTTAAGGAGATTGCCCCAGATAAACGGCTTTTGCTGTTTTCCCGTTCCTCCTATGTGGGGATGCACCGCTACGGCGGAATCTGGACGGGGGACAATAAGTCCTGGTGGTCTCATATCCTGTTGAATCTGAAAATGATGCCGTCGTTGAACATGTGCGGTTTCCTGTATGCAGGCGCGGATTTGGGCGGATTTGATGCAGATGCTACCAGAGATTTGGCGCTTCGGTGGATGGCTCTTGGAGTGTTTACACCGCTTATGCGTAATCATTCGGCAATGGGAACCAGGGATCAGGAGGCGTACCAGTTTGAGGGTGTGGAGGATTTCCGAGGTATCATTGAGACAAGGTATCGGTTAATTCCTTATCTGTACAGCGAGTATATGAAGGCGGCGTTGAATGACGAGCTTTATTTCAAACCATTGGCGTTTGTTTATCCAAGTGACTCTTTTGCGGCAAATGTGGAGGATCAGGTAATGCTTGGAGACGAGGCGATGATTGCGCCTGTGTATACCCAGAATGCAAAGGGACGATATGTCTATCTGCCGGAGAGAATGATGCTGGTGAAGTTCTCTAAGGAAGGGCAGTATACGGAAGAAATTCTGGAGAAGGGGCATCATTTTGTAGAGGTGGCTCTTAACGAGGTTCCACTGTTTATTCGGGAGGGAAGATGTATTCCTCTTGTGAAAGCGGCCAGATGTGTGGAGGAGCTGGATTCCACATGTCCTGAGATGATTGGATTTGAGGGAGCAGAGTATCTTCTCTATGAAGATGACGGGTTTACGAAGGATTATGACAAGGAGGGGAGCTATCGGAAGCTTAAGATTTAGGCTGAACTGTTACTATGGGGCAAGTGTGGTCAGCGCTTGCCTCTTGACATATGGGGAATAAAATCTTTCTATTTATCAGACAAATTACCGCAAAATCCTGCATTTGTTCTAATATTATTGATTATTTTGAAGAAAGAGGATAGAATGATTACATTAATATAGGATGGCTTTGAAGCCGCAAACAGTATACAGGAGGTTTATGTATGAGATTGGAAGGAAAAGTAGTATTGATTACAGCGTCAACCAGGGGAATCGGACTTGCAACGGTGAAGGCATGTGCAAAAGAAGGGGCAACGGTTTACATGGCGGCAAGAAATCTTGAGCTTGCGAAATCAGTTGCAGATGAGTTGAATGCAGAGGGCGGAAATGTAAAATATGTGTACAACGACGCGACAAAGGAAGAAACATTCTCAACAATGGTGGAGGAAGTGGTAGAAAAAGAAGGACGCATTGATGTGCTGGTGAATAACTTTGGTACTTCTAATCCAAGGGAGGACTTGGATCTTGCTCATACGGACGTGAATGTATTTATCAATACCGTGAATATCAACTTAAAGAGTGTATTTATTGCGTCTCAGGCAGCAGTTAAGGAGATGGCAAAGACAGGCGGCGGAAGCATTATCAATATTTCCTCCGTAGGCGGACAGGTGCCGGATATCTCACAGGTTGCTTATGGAACCAGCAAGGCGGCCATTAATTATATGACGAAGCTTACGGCGGTTCACGAGGCGCGCCACAATATCCGCTGTAATGCGGTGCTGCCGGGAATGACGGCAACGGACGCGGTTCAGAACAATCTGACAGATAATTTTAGAGATTTGTTCCTTAAACATACTCCGATTCGCAGAATGGGTCTGCCAGAGGAGATGGCAGCGGCAGTTGTATATTTTGCAAGTGACGAAAGCGCGTTTACGACTGGACAGATTATGACGGTGGCAGGCGGGTTCGGACTTGCGACACCGGTGTTTGGTGATTTGGTGGAGAGCGCTGAGCGGAGATAATTCGATTTTTTGTAAAGATTTACGAATAGAAAACAATATATATAAGGTGTGGTTTGTTCACACAATAAAAAAATTCGCAGAGTAAAATATTCTGCGAATTTTTCTTTAAACAGCATATCTATTATAACTATCTAAAATAAATAAATCAATACTTAATTTACTTTTGTAAAAAAATGGTGCAAAATCACGAAAGAAAAACAGAATTAATATCAATCTATTTTTAGAGAGTGTCTTAAATTATCTATTAATTATAAATAAAGTCTATAAATTTACCCGTAAATCAATTTAAAAATTTTCGCAGAGTATTTTACTCAACGAAAGAAGGGATTAGAATCTGGTACTTTTTGACCTGCAATAAGCAGGAGGAACAGAAAATATTGACAATATGCAGAGAAAAGTTGTCTCCAAAGGCATACGGGAAGATTTTTGTTCTGACCTATGACAGACTGAGACGGTATGAGGGCGCCTGGCATTTGGAAAGGCAGCTTATGTTCCCAGGGCATATATTTCTGGAAAGTGAGAATGAGGAGTTTTTATCAGAAGAACTCGGAAAATACAGCGATACGGTTGAGTATCAGAAGCATCTGATTCGTATGAGTCAGGAAAAAGAAATGTTCCTGAAAAGGTTGTGCAAAGAAGAATTTCATCTAAGGATGTCTAAAGGGATTATCTGCAAGGGAAATACACAGATAACCGAAGGCCCGTTAAAAGGCTTGGAGAACCGGATTTGCAGAATAGACCGGCATAAAAGGTTGGCAAAGATTGAGATGATAAGAAAGCCAGACGAAGTAAGACCGTATGGGAAAAAGGTTGGAATTGAGGGAAAATCGTTGTCAGATGTTTGTTATGTTACGGCAGGTTTGGAGATAACGGAGAAGATAGTATGAATGAAAAATGGCATGTGATGCGTACAATTCCTGGGAAGGAATCAGAAGCGGTTGCATTGATGGAAAGTAAGATTAACCGAGCGCTGTGGCAAGACTGCCGGATTCTGAAAAAACAGCAGTTATTCCGAACACAGGGGAGGTACTTGCTTAGCAGGAAAGATATGTTTCCAGGGTACATTTTTGTCCGTACTGAGTTTCCGGATGAACTTAGGGATGAACTGAGGAAAGCAAGGCAATTTCCGCAGTTGGTAGGCAGTCAGATGGAGGAGCTTGTTCCGGTGGAGAAGGACGACCTTCTTTTTCTGGAGAAGGTATGCGGTAAGGAGTTGGCGCATGATATGAGGCTGTCAACAGTGCAGGTGGACGAAGCTGGTCTGGTGCGAAGCGCAAGCGGGGCGCTTAAGTCATATGTGGGAAGAATTACGAGACAGAGGCTGAGACATAGGTATGTGACGGCGGAGGTTCCCTTGTTTAACCGGCGGGAGAATGTGTTGTTTGGGATACGGATGGATGGGGATCCAGTGTGATTAGGTGGGATATAAGGAGACGGAACAATGGGAAGTAACAACGAGCAAAGAACAGTATATTTTAGTCCGCCTGATATAAGTGAATCAGAAATCATGGAAGTGGTGAAAACACTTCGCTCAGGATGGATTACTACGGGTCCAAGAACAAAGCTTTTGGAGAGGAGGCTTGCGGCTTATATCGAAACTGGCTGTGTAGATATAGATTGTGATGCTTTAGAAAATATAGAGAGATACAGCAACCGAGTTGTCTGCCTTAGTTCTGCTACGGCAGCCGAGGAACTCAATCTGCATATTCTTGGTATTACTGCCGGTGATGAGGTAATTGTACCAGCGTATACCTATACAGCGACTGCTTCAGCTGTTATTCATTGCGGTGGGACGGTAAAGTTTGTTGATATTCAGAAAGACGGAGATTCTGTTACTCATATGCCGGAAATGGATTATGATAAACTTGAGGAAATGATTACAGAAAAGACTAAGGCAATTATAATGGTTGATCTTGGCGGTATTGTCTGTGATTACGATAAAGTGTTTGAAATCATAGAGAGGAAAAAGTCATTGTTCAGACCTGTTGAGAGCGATCATACCCCTCTGGGAGATTTATCCGCCCGTATTCAGAATTCACTTAAACGAGTGGCGGTTGTTGCTGATTGTGCTCATAGTCTTGGTGCAAGCAGAGCAGTATCACGTATTGGAAGCAGGATATTGGAAAAGGCAGAGCGTAAGTATTGTGGTGGAATCGCAGATTTTACAAGTTTTTCGTTTCATGCTGTGAAGAATTTTACAACTGCTGAAGGCGGAGCATCTACATGGCTTTCTGTTGATGGAATCGATGACTCTGAAATCTATCATATGTATCAGCTTTTGTCACTACATGGTCAGAGTAAAGATGCTTTGAGTAAAAATAAATCTGGTGCATGGGAGTATGACATTATTGGTCCGTGGTACAAATGCAACATGACAGATATTATGGCAGGAATCGGACTCCGTCAACTGGACCGATATCCAAGTATGCTGGATAGAAGACTTCAGATGATAAAGCAGTATGACGCCGTTTGTGATGAAATGGGAATCAAGGGTCTGGTCCATCATACGGAATATATGGATAGTTCTAATCATTTATATTTAATTCGTATACCTGGGATTACAGTCAGACAGCGTAACGAAATAATTGAGAAAATGGCGGAATATGGAGTGGCTTCCAATGTACATTATAAGCCGCTTCCAATGATGACAGCATATAAAGAATATACTCAGGGTGTTGAGGCATTTCCAAATGCATTTGACTATTATCACAATTTGATTACACTTCCATTACATACATTATTATTGGATGAAGATATAGAGTATATATGTGAGAAGCTTAGGAGTGTGGTTAGGCACTACATTGAATAAGGAGAAATGTATGAAGGTATTAATACTTGGTGTTGCATCAGTTCAAATGGATGCTGTTCTTGAATTAAAGAAAATGGGCTGTGAAACTTATACGATTGCTATGGAAAATGACGGTCCAGCGGCAGAAATTTCGGATTATTTTGATATCATAAATATTCTCGATGAAGAAGCAGTGGTTAAGCATATTATTAAAAATGGTATCAATGTTGTCTACTCAACAGGCTCTGACCTTGCGATGCCGGCAGCGTGTAAAATAAGTGAAAGGCTCGGAATGCCCCATTTCGTATCATATGAGGCAGCCTATATCTGTAATCACAAAAATGTTATGCGCAGAGCTTTGACAGAAGAATGTGAGGGGAATATTCCCTATCAAGTAATGAATAAGATTGGACAAATTGATGTAGAATATCCAGCGATTGTAAAGCCATCGGATTCACAGGGACAACGAGGGATTTTTTTGGTTCATTCACAAGCAGAGTTTGAAGCTTGTTTTGAGGAAGCGAAACGATATTCACGTGAAGGCAAGGTGATTGTTGAAAAGTATATAGAGGGACCGGAAGTGTCTGTAAATGGTTATATGGTAAATGGTGTTTTAAAGCTTTTGGTTGCGTCTGATCGTGATACATGGCCTCAATATACCGGCTTAATTCATCGTCATGTTGTACCTGGTAAAAAGTTCAGTAAAGAGGCTGAAAACAGAATGGCAAGAATATTGGAGGAAGCCTGTAACCGGCTTGGAATCTTGAATGGACCAGTATATTTTCAGATGAAGGTGACAGGAAATCAGCCCTATATTATCGAAATGACGCCAAGGCTTGATGGGTGTCACATGTGGAACATTCTTGAACGTGCAACAGGGATCAATATGATGCGGCTTGTATTTAAGCATTTGCTGTACAATGATGTGAGTGAACTAAATAAAGCGGCTGAAAAAGTGACTCCAATGGAGTTGGTATTTTGGTGTCAGGAGCCAGAAACCTATATGGACAGAAGTAAGCTAGAGATTCCAACGGATGCAGTATATCACTTTTATTACTATAAAAATGGAGAAAAAATTCGTCCCGTGAATGGTCGTTATGAGAAAATCGGCTATTATATCAGGCATTTGGAAGGTTGATCATGAAAATTGCAGTAACTGGCGCAACTGGTTTGGTTGGGAAAAAAGTCATCGAAAAATTAGATAAGAATGGGTTTGAAGTGACAGCTCTTACACGTGATAGGAGATTGGCTGTGCCATATATTTCCACGAACTATGAAGTTGACAGCTTGCGTGAGATTATTTCTGAAGCGGATGCAGTTATCCATTTAGCGGCTGTCCGTATGGGTGAAAAAAGTGAATATTCTTCATATCAGAAGAATGAGAATCTTACAGAAAATGTACTCCAAGCTATGGCTAAAACAGAAAAGTGTAAACATATCATATATTTGTCTTCTATCTCAGTTTATTCAGATATTCATTTGCTGCCTTGGAGTGAATCTACGATACCGCAGCCTGAGAGCTATTATGGATTAAGTAAATTGGTGTGTGAATATTTATGTAGATTATACAAAAACCAGGGGATTCATTATACAATTTTTCGCTGTGCACATATACTTGGCATTGAGGATAAGGGGTATATGTTGAGTAAGTTTATGGAGAATGCTTATAGACGACGACCATTATGTGTTCAAGGAAAGAGTATAGCAAAAAGGGAATTTATTTATGTGAAAGATGTTGCTAATGCAATAGAATGGGCATTGAATTCTATTCATGCAAAAGACGAGATTTTTAATCTTGGTTGTGGAATTGGACATACGAATTACCAGATTGCAGATATCATTAATCGTGTATTTGGCAATGATGGAAAGTTGGAGTATTTATGTGACCAAGATGAAAAGATATCTTCCTCTTATATGAATATCAATAAAATTATACAGGCAGGATTTCATCTGGAGTATACCATTGAAGATGCTATGCTTGATCTTTATGGCGAGTATAATGAACAGCATATGAAAAGGAATGAGAGTCATGTATAAGAAAAGTATAAAACGATATTTGGATTTTATCATAGCTTTGATTGCATTACCATTTGTAATATTAATCGTAATTCCGGTCGGAGCTGCGATAAAGATGGAGGATGGAGGAGATATATTTTATTTGAGTAAGAGATATGGTATTCATATGAAGAAATTTAAAATGATAAAATTTCGGACTATGAAAATGAATGCGCCGGATATTAGAAATCAAGATGGAAGTACCTATAATTCTGCCGATGATTCAAGATTAACAAAAGTGGGAAGCTTTTTGAGAAGAAACAGTATTGACGAGATTCCGCAGTTAATTAACGTCTTACTTGGTGATATGAGTATAGTTGGGCCAAGACCAAGTCCTATGGGGAATGAAGCAACTTATACAGATAATGTAAAACGAAAGTTCGATGTCAGGCCAGGAATTACAGGATATAATCAAGCCTTACTGAGAAATAGCGCAACATTAGAAGAAAGATATAAAAATGATGTCTTTTATGCCCAAAACATATCGTTTAGGTTTGACATTAAAATATTATGTATGACGATTAAGGCGGTTATTAAACATAGTAATATATATCAGTAACAATTCGGGAGTATTTGTATGATTCATACTATAAAAAAATACTTGAATAGTCATCCAACATTAACCTCAAAGGAAATTATAAAAAAAATAGGTTGTTTTGATGTGGTTTCATTTGATATGTTTGATACTATTATCAGGCGAAATGTACCAGAACCATATTTTTTATTTGAAATGGTTGCAAATCAAATTACTGAAAATATGGATATGGTATCTTTTAAAGATGACAGGATAAAGGCTGCACAAAAGGCAAAAGAAAGCGTTTGGGGTAAAGGAAGAGAAGAAGTAACTTTAGATGCCATATATTCTAGTTTACCAGGAAAATACAAAAATATGATTGAGCAGCTAAAGAAAAAAGAAATCGAGAATGAAATAAATAGTTGCTTTCCAGATCAGACATTACTTGAAGTATATGAGTGGTGTATAAAAAATAAAAAAATAGTAATTATTACAACTGATACATATTTGCCTGAGAATGTTATAAAAAAGATACTTGGAAAATGCGGGTATTGTTCATATTCCGGCCTTTATATATCATGCGAAGTAAATAAAACAAAAAGGACTGGCTCACTATATCATTTCATTAAATCACTATATCCGGATAAAAGAATTATACATGTTGGAGATAATATTCGCTCAGATTTTTTGAACGCCAAAAGATGTAAGATTACCAGTATTAAAGTAGCAAAATATCCTTTGAGAACAAGATTTTTTAATTTAAAAAATGTATCAAGACAAAATTACAGTCAGTATTCCGACCTTAATAAAGTAATAAACTATTCATTAAAACCAGATAAAAGTTTTTTTTACCATTACGGATATGAGTGCCTGGGACCTTTGTTATGCGGATTTTGTAAAAATCTTGATTTGAGAGCAAAAAGGCAGAATATTAAAAAAATATATTTTTTATCGAGGGATGGATATTTGATAAAAAAGGTATTCGATATTTTATATAATAGTACAGATAGAAAAACAGAATATCTTTATATATCGCGAAAATCTATCCAACAGCCTTTATTATCCCGATGCGAAAGTCTTGAAAAATACTTTTTGCTTAATGGTACGAAAAAAAAGTGGAACTATGAAATGTTCAGTAATCGTTTAGGTATTATTGCGGAAGATAAATTAAAAGTATGGGAAGAATGTGGACTGGAAAGTACCTACCGATTTAAGGCAGAAGATATAGATAAAAATAAAAAGATATACCTTTTTTTTAATTGTTTTAAAGAACAATGTATGAAGAAATCAAGGGAATCGGCCACTTTAGTAAAAAGGTATTTGCAGCAAAATGGGTTTTGCGGAAATCTTGCAATCGTAGATACCGGAGGATATGGCACCACGCAAAAGTGTATGGAATATTTCTGTAAAATATATGATATTGACGTCAGTATTACGGGTTTTTATTTATGGTTATATGATAATCCAGGATTGAGAGCACATGTATATCCATTTTGTGGTTCGACCTCTTACGGGGGAGAAACATTGATTACAGAATTGCCGTTGACATCAAAAGAAGGAACAACGGACGGGTATGATATTGCTGAAGAAGGAGAGATTCTTCCCGTCCTTGCAGATTATGAATATTCGTATGCTCCTCAGATGCAGGGTGTGATTGAAGAAATTCAAGCCGGTGTACAGGATTTTGCAAGATTTATAAAAGATGCCATAGACGTAATTCCAATGCCAGCAAATGTGACATATGCGAATGTAAAGAGGGTTTCCAGGTATCCGTCTCTATTTGAGAGCAGAATGTTTGGAGAGCTTATGTTTTTCAGTGACCATTATAAGACATATTTGGCAAGACCACAGAAAATCCATTATTATATTACACACCCGAAAAATTTATATCAGGATTTTGCTAATGCAAGTTGGAAAATTGCCTTTTTAAAGCGGTTATTCAAAGTACCAATTTCATATTACTTTGTAATAAAGACAATTCGGAAATTTAAAGATAAGTGAAAATATTAGTTAGTATGGAGATAGAGATGATATCAGTTGTTATTCCAACTTACAATAGGGAAAAAACGATTTTGGAATCTGTTAGAAGTGTTTTGGAGCAGACATGGGAAGATTTAGAATTGATTGTGGTTGATGATGCTTCGACTGATCATACAGAAAGTATGATACGAAAAGTAAATGATCCACGAGTAAAATATATAAGACAACCTTATAATCAAGGAGCTTGTGCTGCCAGAAATAGAGGCATAGAGGCTGCACAGGGAGAATACATTGCCTTTCAGGACAGTGATGATTTATGGCATAAGGATAAACTAGAAAAACAAATGAACTTTATGAAATTGCAATCCGCAGATATGGTATATTGTGGAATGAATAGATCTGTTAATGGAAGAAAAATGTATTTTCCAAGTGATCAAAAAAATGGGGAAAAGCTGACTGTTGAAAAGCTATTAAAAAAGAACAAGATTAGTACCCAAACAATTTTAGTGAAACAATCCACGGCAAAATCTATTATGTTTGATCCAGGGTTTAAAAGGCTGCAGGATTGGGATTTTTCATTGAGAGTATTGACAGCAGGTTTTCATGTTGAATACCTTGGCGAAGCATTAGTAGATGCAAGAGTACAGGGAGACAGTATAACATCAATAGTATCATCTGAGAAGGCTTATCTTAATTTTGCCCAAAAGCATCACGATTTATATCAAAAGTATCCTAAAGCGTTAGGCGGCTTGTATGTTACTTTGGCTTATTGCGTAAAGAATAGTAATAGAAAGTCTGCTCAAGAGTATCTTTTTAAAAGCTTGAATAAAAAATTTGATATGAAAACATTAGTGAAAATATTATTTAATGTACTTAGAATATGGTAATCAAAGAGTCTATTATGAAAAAGAGGTTATGTTTAGATGCTGATTTTTTTGTCATCTTTTGCTTATTTATGCATAGCGGTTATGGGGTATTATCGAAGGGATAGATTTCTCATGAATCCGATTACCGTGATGTTCGGAATTTGGGCTATCCTGATTCCTCTTTCATCTATATATGCATATGAAGTTCCGCCCCCAAGTGATAAATGCCTGATTATTATTTTTGTAGGATTAATGGGGTATCTTCTTGGAAATGTGTTTTCTAACAGTAAATGTTCATTTGCAGTTAATGGACACATAATGAACCAGCCGGAAACAGAGTATGGATTTAATTATAAAATATTATATGTTTTATATATCATTTCCTTTGTATACTTATTATCTTCAGCATATGTGGCTATTACTCTAATGATGAAGGGTTATGGGTTAGATTACATAAGAGAGTTGGTAACTGCTGAGGGCACGAATGAAATTCGGTCGTCCTATTTATCCATATTAATAAAAAATTTTATAGCTACTCCGACGGTATATCTGGCTCTTGCGATATTACCAATTGATATGATTATGGGAAAAAGGGACAAGGTGCTTCTTTTTCTTACGATTGTGATGACTGTTTGCTGGGTAATCAGCAGCGGAGGAAGATCCGTAATACTCTGGATGGTTTTATATTTTTTTGTTTTTTATCTTTTTGCAAAATCAAAATCATTTCGGATAAAAGTCAGCAAACGGATTAAAAGACTGGCAATCATCGGAGGGGTATTACTATTACTGCTGCTCTTGTATACAACATATGCAAGAAAGGGATTTAATGTTGATTTACTAAGACAGTTGTTTATCTACTATATTGCTCCAGTGAAGCATTTTGATAAATATGTCGAGCTAGTTGATACCCGTTATACAGATTTTTATGGTTATGGAGGCGCCTCTTTCTATGGATTTATATATCCTGTATTGTTTATTGGACGAGTATTAAGTGGAAGAGATGAATATTCAGATTTTTGGGTTACAGTTCGTGAATTGTCATTTAATAAGCTGGAACATACAACCTGGTTGGGGGGAAATATCCACATGAATGCCTTTGTGACGATTTTTTACCAGCCTTATATAGACGGACGTTTTGTCGGTGTTTTTGTGTTGTGTCTATTTTTTGGGTGGATGTGTGGATATACCTATAAAAGAGCTTATATCTTTAGAAATATTAAGTATATTTTGTTATATCTTTTGTTTATACAAAAGATTGCTGATTCAATGGTCAGATTTTATTTCACACAGCCGGCTCAGGCAATCTGTTTGATATTTGCCTTATTTGCTGTAGTTAAAAAAGGAAAGGATATGAAATGATATATAAAATTCGGGTAAAAATTGTACATACATTTTTCTCTATACTGACTTTAATATCACCTGTGTTAAATAGTAAATTTATTTATTGGAGGACTTTTCACAGAAAGCTTAACTTAGAAAATCCTGTTACATTTAATGAAAAACTTATGTGGCTAAAGTTAAATAAATATATGAATAACCCTCTTGTAATCCAATGTGCAGATAAATATGCGGTTAGATCTTATGTGGAAGAATGTGGCTGTACGGATATTTTAAACGAGTTAATAGGAGTTTTTAATTCAGTCGATGATATAAACTGGGAGGCTTTACCTGAGCAATTTGTATTAAAATGGAATTTTGGCGCAGGAATGAATGTCATATGTACAGATAAGCAGTCTATGGATAAGGAAGCAGTTTTTCGTCAACTGAAAAAGTGGGGAAAATCTAAATATTGGCTGATTTATTCAGAGATGCATTATAAACATATTGAGCGAAAAATTATCTGTGAGCGTTTGCTTGCTTCGGAGGAATGATTATGAGAATGTTGACAAGTAATGCGTGGGAAGCGCCTAAAGATTATAAGGTATATTGTTTTGGCGGAATTGTAAAGTATGTTATGGTATGTATTGGAAGAGGCTGCGGTATAAATGGTAGAGCAAAGTATTATTTTTTCGATGAGAATTGGAAATTGGCAAGGATTGATCGTGACAGTTTTGAAGCGCCAGAGGGATTTTCGGTCGAAAAACCAGTTGTTTATGACAAAATGATTCAATGTGCTGAGAAGTTGGCAAAGCCGTTTCCATTTGTGAGGGTTGATTTTTTTGTCTGTAAAAATAAACTGTATTTTGGAGAATTAACCTTCACACCCGATCGCAATTTGGATACTGACATATTTCCAGAAACAGATATGATGTTTGGAAATTTAATTTTGTTAAAGAGGTAATGATATTGAGTGGCGCAAGACAGTCATTAGCAAAGAATTTCTTATATCAGTTTATCTATCAGGGGCTTATATTTATTATTCCGTTGATTGTATCGCCTTACTTGACCAGAGTAATCGGTAAAATGGGTCTTGGAATATATACATATATTAATTCGATTGCATATTATTTTATAATATTAGCTAATCTTGGAATTTCAAGACATGGACAACGAATTATTTCGCAAAAGTATGGAAAGGAGGAGGAACTTAGAAAAGCATTTTGGAGTCTGCTTTTTTTACATTTTCTCATTTCTTTACTGTCGGCTGCTTTATATTTCATATTTGTATTTACCTGTGTTAAGGATAACAAGGATATCTATATCATTGAGGGAATCTATGTTGCTTCGGCTATCTTTGATATAACATGGTTTTTTTGGGGAATGGAAAATTTTAAGAGCGTTGCAATAAAAAATACGGTCATTAAAATAATGGAATGTATTTTTATTTTTTCCTGTGTCCATTCGAGTACTGATCTGTGGAAATATGCATTAATCAGCGCCTTAAGTATTTTTCTTGGCCAAGTCGCTATGATTCCACAAGCCTATTCGATTGCCCGTCCTGTCCGATTTTCTCGGACTGATCTTTTCCAGCATATGAAGCCTTTACTTATGTTTTCTATTTCTGTCATTGCAGTATCAATGTACACAATATTTGATAAAGTCTTGCTTGGGTTCATGATGACAAAGGATAATGTGGCATTATATGAGTATTCTAATAAAATAATAAATATTCCCAAAGTTGTTCTTTCAGTAATTGGCACTGTGATGTTTCCGAAAGCATGCAAGATGGCTGAATTAAAGGAGTTTGAAAAGCAGAAAAAATATATTTATTTATCTTTTATTATCACTTCCTTTTTGGGGATGGCGTCAATATTTGGGATATTTGCAATAGCAGATGAATTTGTAATCATTTATTATGGCAATCAGTTTGCAGAATGTGGAGAAATTATAAAGATATTTGCACCTTTGATTTTTATTATAGGTGCTGGCGATATTATTAGGACGCAATATTTGATTCCTAATAAAATGGATAAAGAGTTCAATATGTGTATATTGATGAATGCAATCATTAATATTGTGCTTAGTATGTCTTTGATACCCTTATGGGGGATTTATGGTGCAGTAATAGGTACGATTTCAGCAGAAATATTTGGATTTATTTATCAAATAAAATTAAGTAAAACTTATATTATGTATGGAGAGATCGTAAAATCATGTTTTCCTTTTTTGATTATTGGAGGAATCATGTATATGATCATGAATCTTTTATCTGAAATTGTCCAGAAGTCGGTGATAGGGATGATGATTAAGATTTTTATTGGAGCATTAGTCTATTTAGTAGGAGCTCTCATATGGTTTTTGAAAAATCGAAGGTATTTTTCTTAAGTCTTTTTGGGTAATGAGGGATGGATTATGAAGGAAAGAATTAATGAATTTGATTTTGTTAGAGCAGTATGTACGTTGGGAATTATAATGAATCATTTTACGATATCAATAGAGAATAATAATTTGCAAAGATTATTCTACACATATCCAAATGGTTATGGAAGTGTTGGATATACTTTAGTTACTGTTTTCTTTATTTTGTCGGGGGGGGGTTATTCTATAATAACAATACTATTAATTCAATTAAAATATTTTATTTTAAACGTTGGAAATCAATTTTTCCGTCGTATTATATTTCTTATATATTTGCAATATGTGGATACGGGTTATTTAGACAAAGCTTTTTTGAAGGAAAGAAATTATATCAATTAATTTACACCGTAGTAGGAATGGACGGATATATAAGTAAACAAGTAGATACATGGTATACAATAGGAGAATGGTTTATCGGTGCAATCTTAATATGTTACATATTGTATCCATTTTTGTTGTATTTTATAAAAACAAGCGAAGCTGCTGTGATTATTACATTAATAAGCCTTTTCCTAATTTTTTTAGATTGGAGAATGTTAAATCAAAATTCCTTCAGGAATATATTTTCATGTCTGATTAGTTTTGTACTTGGAATTATATTTGTTAAGTACAAATTGTATAGTGATCAGTATCTAAGATATGCCTCAGGTGTATTGGTAATGATATTTATGTTTTTTGCTGTGAACATGAATGAAAATTTACTAAGCCATATAGTGGGCGTGCTTTTGTTTTTTTTATTGTTTGAAATAGGAGCTCGAACGATGAATACAAGAATTTCCAGTTTGATATGTAAGATTTCTGGATTGTCATATGAAATGTTCTTAATACATCATGTGCTTATTCTAATGATGGTTAGAATTTACAGACCGACAAATACAGCGCTTTCTATTATTTTTTTTATAGTAGTAGTTTTCGTTACGTATTTAGGTGCATGGTTTATTCATGAAATTAAATTCTTTATATTTAAAATTACACCGACCCGATAATCAAACAAATAATAATTCTGGTCTATGAACTATTCTAAAACCCACATTCAAAAAAATCGTAGAGTAAGATACTCTGCGATTTTTTCTTTCAACAGCATATTTATTATAACTATCTAAAATAAATAAATCAATACTTAATTTACTTTTGTAAAAAAATGGTGCAAAATCACGAAAGAAAAACAGAATTAATATCAATCTATTTTTAGAGAGTGTCTTAAATTATCTATTAATTATAAATAAAGTCTATAAATTTACCCGTAAATCAATTTAAAAATTTTCGCAGAGTATTTTACTCAACGAAAGAAGGGATTAGAATCTGGTACTTTTTGACCTGCAATAAGCAGGAGGAACAGAAAATATTGACAATATGCAGAGAAAAGTTGTCTCCAAAGGCATACGGGAAGATTTTTGTTCTGACCTATGACAGACTGAGACGGTATGAGGGCGCCTGGCATTTGGAAAGGCAGCTTATGTTCCCAGGGCATATATTTCTGGAAAGTGAGAATGAGGAGTTTTTATCAGAAGAACTCGGAAAATACAGCGATACGGTTGAGTATCAGAAGCATCTGATTCGTATGAGTCAGGAAAAAGAAATGTTCCTGAAAAGGTTGTGCAAAGAAGAATTTCATCTAAGGATGTCTAAAGGGATTATCTGCAAGGGAAATACACAGATAACCGAAGGCCCGTTAAAAGGCTTGGAGAACCGGATTTGCAGAATAGACCGGCATAAAAGGTTGGCAAAGATTGAGATGATAAGAAAGCCAGACGAAGTAAGACCGTATGGGAAAAAGGTTGGAATTGAGGGAAAATCGTTGTCAGATGTTTGTTATGTTACGGCAGGTTTGGAGATAACGGAGAAGATAGTATGAATGAAAAATGGCATGTGATGCGTACAATTCCTGGGAAGGAATCAGAAGCGGTTGCATTGATGGAAAGTAAGATTAACCGAGCGCTGTGGCAAGACTGCCGGATTCTGAAAAAACAGCAGTTATTCCGAACACAGGGGAGGTACTTGCTTAGCAGGAAAGATATGTTTCCAGGGTACATTTTTGTCCGTACTGAGTTTCCGGATGAACTTAGGGATGAACTGAGGAAAGCAAGGCAATTTCCGCAGTTGGTAGGCAGTCAGATGGAGGAGCTTGTTCCGGTGGAGAAGGACGACCTTCTTTTTCTGGAGAAGGTATGCGGTAAGGAGTTGGCGCATGATATGAGGCTGTCAACAGTGCAGGTGGACGAAGCTGGTCTGGTGCGAAGCGCAAGCGGGGCGCTTAAGTCATATGTGGGAAGAATTACAAGACAGAGGCTGAGACACAGGTATGTGACGGCGGAGGTGCTCTTGTTTAACCGGAGGGAGAATGTTTTGTTTGGGATACGGATGGACGGGGATCCGGTGTGATTAGGTGGGATATAAGGAATGGCTCATGACACCAGAATAAGTAAGTTTGGTTAAAAGAATAAGTGAGGTGAGTTATATGCCGTTGAAGCTAATGTATATCACGAATAAGGCGGACGTTGCTCAAATAGCAGAAGCTGCAGGTGTTGATCGAATCTTTGTTGACATGGAATATATAGGAAAGGCTAATCGTCAGGGCGGCATGGATACAGTTCAGAATCATCATACGCTGGAAGATGTCAGAAAGATTGCACAAGCAATCGAAAAGGCAGAGCTGCTTGTTAGAATTAACCCTATTCATGAAGAAACAGAAAGAGAAATATCTTCAAAAGAAGAAATTGACAAGTCTGTAGAATATGGGGCAGATCTTATCATGCTGCCATATTTTAAAACTTCTGGAGAGGTTCATAAGTTTATAGAATATGTAAAAGGCAGAGTCAAAACAATGCTGTTGGTTGAGACGCCAGAAGCTGTCGAGATTATTGATGATATATTAAAGATTAACGGCATTGATGAAATCATGATAGGACTAAATGATTTGAGCCTTGCATATAAAAAGAAATTTATGTTTGAACTTCTCAGTGACGGAACAGTAGAGGATTTGTGCTACAAATTCAAAAAAGCGGGCATCCCCTATGGATTTGGAGGCATTGCGGCTATTGGAAAAGGGGAGCTGCCTGCTGAACGAATTATTACAGAGCATTACCGGTTAGGTTCGACACGTGTTATTCTATCCAGAAGCTTTTGTAATACAGATTTAGTAAAACATCTTGGAATAATTAGCGAAACATTTATAAAAGGTGTTAAGGATATTCGTGATTACGAGGAAAAGGTTTCTGTATATAGCAATTATTTTAAGGGGAATGAAAATGAAATAAAAGAGATTATAAGGCGGCTTGCAATATAAAATTATTAAAAGTAATTGAGGGCTGAGATGAAAAGGAAAATTTATCGTGATTACATAAAAAGATTTATAGATGTAGGAGTTTCGTTAGTTGGTCTGCTTATTACTTCACCAATTTTGGTAATAACTGCCATTGCAATTAAAATGGATTCAAAAGGGGATGTTTTATTTCGTCAGAGAAGATTAGGAAGATATGGTAATGAATTTATAATATATAAATTTAGGTCCATGTGTATGGATGCTGAAAAAAAGGGGTCGGGACAATATTCCTTTAAAGGTGATCCAAGGGTTACCCGAATAGGTAAGTTGATTAGGGCAGCCAGTATTGACGAACTTCCTCAGTTTATCAATATCATAAAAGGAGATATGTCTTTAATAGGTTTCCGCCCTCCTTTGACGTATCATCCATGGCCAATAGAGCAGTATACGGAGGAACAGATGAAAATGTTTTCTGTTCGTCCGGGAGTGACAGGATGGGCACAGGTACATGGAAGGAAAGAAGTTCAATGGGCAGATAGGATTGAAATGGGAATTTGGTATGCAGAACATGTATCTTTTCTGCTGGATTTGAAGATTCTTATTTTGACAGTAATTAAAGTCTTGACGAATGCCAACAATGAAAATACCGTACTTACTACTGGTAATGGTACGATTGAGAAAAAATAAGTTTTTTCGCATTGATAATTAAGCCATTGAGGTAAATATGGATGAAAAGATATGAAATTTTTAAGATAAAAAAATGTGCTTTGCTCATATTAGAAAAAATAGGACTAAGTAATAAAGAGGCAAATGTTTTATTAGATGTATTGATTGCTTCAGATAGCTATGGAGTACACACACACGGTCTGTCAGTTTTTTCCTCTCATGTGGAGCGCATAAAGAGAGGCGGATATCAATTAGGGATTGAGCCGATTATTGAAAAGGAATTTCCCGCCTTCATGTCTGTAAATGCACAGAATAGTATTGGTATGTATTCGGCAGCCTTTTGTATGGAAAAAGTAATAAAACATGGGATAAATGCAGGCGTATATACTGTTTTTTGTAAAGATTGTAATACATATGGACCTGCATTTTATTATACTAAAATGGCAACAGATAAGAAATTAATAGGAATTACCTTCTGTAACAGTCCTTCAGCGATGGCGCCATGGGGAGGGTATGAAAAAATGCTGGGGACAAATCCTGTTGCTGTGGGTATACCAGGCAAGAATGAAGGACCAATATTATTTGATATGGCCACAAGTATTGTGGCAAAGTCCAAAATTAATGAAGCGAGAAAAAAAGGAAAAAGGATTCCAAATGGATGGGCTTTAGATATCAATGGTGATTCTACTACAGATCCAATAGAAGCAATCAAAGGGCTGGTGCTGCCAATGGCCGGACCTAAAGGATATGGCTTGTCTATGATGATCGATATTATTGCAGGATTACTTTCAGGGGCGGCATATCAGAATGGTGTAGGGCGATTTTATTCCGAGGATAACAACAGCATGAATGTTGGACAGGTGTTTATAGCAATTAATCCTGAATTAGTGATGTCGGCAGATTTCTATGGAATGATAGACCAATATATTGAAAATATCCATTGTTCAAAGGCAAAAGACGATAGCACCATACTTTTTCCGGGAGAAAGGAAATTGAGAGAGTATGAAAAAAGCCAATGTGTCGGTATAGAATTATCAGACGAGGTTGTAGACTCTATAAACAGACTGTTGGTTGACTATAATATAGATTGCAGATTGTGAGGCGTACATATGTTTAAAGATTTACGATATCAATTTTTTAGATTGTTTGTGTCTTTGCTTCCCTGGGGAACGATGAGAACAAAATGGATTGTAAAAAAGAATGTATTTCGAGCTGTAGGAGAAAATTTTTATTTCTGCCCAAGGAAGATACCGGCAGACCCAAAGTATATTATTTTTCATAATAATGTAAGCGTTGCCGCTGATGTTGTATTCTGCAATCATGATGTTATTTATAAGGTGTTTAATAGTATGGGGGGGGGGGGTATAGAGAATGCTCAAAGTACTATGGCTGTATAGAGGTCATGGACCATGTATTCATAGGGACTAAGAGTGTTATCTTACCCAATGTAAGAATTGGCTCGAATGTAATTATTGCGGCGGGAAGCATTGTTACAAAGGATTTGGAATCAGGTGGAGTATATGCAGGAAATCCGGCAAAACGAATAGGTGATTTTGGTAACATTTTAGATAATCGTTTGAACTGGACAGAAGCAGTAAAAGGATTAGATGATAATTCGTTACAAAATTATTTATGGGATGACTTTTTGAATAAAAGGAAATGAGGAAGCAGATGCGTAAGGTTACAGAACTAAGGGAATTGCAGTTAATAGAGACAAATATATTTAAAGAGTTTTTGATGTTTTGTAAGAAGCATAGTTTGAAAGTAAACGTTCTGGGAGGGACATTGATTGGCGCTGTCAGGCATAAGGGATTTATTCCTTGGGATGATGATATTGATGTAAGCATGTCCAGACCGGACTATGAGAAATTGGTTAGGTTACAGAAAAAAGGAGAAGCAATATCAGAGCATTGTTATCTGATGGCAGCAGAGACTGATGATAGTTTTAATGGTTACATTCCACAGGTTGTATACCGAGAATCAAGAATGCTGTCCGGTCAATATCGTGAGAAGGAAGAATTAAAAATTGGAATAAGTATTTTTGTATATGATGGGACGCCAAGAAGTAGTCTAATTAGAAAGATATATTTTAAGAAGATGTTTCTGCTTCGCTCTATGCACGCATTGTGTCGTGCAGATTTTGAACACGTAAATACTGGCATGGCAAAAAAGATAGGGCCAATTATTCAGCCGTTTTTTAAATCCAAAAATACGAAAAAATACCGCAACAAGGTTTTAAAAGCTGCAAAAAAATATCCTTATATGGATAGTAAATTTGTAGCGCCTAATGCTGATACAGCTGCATATAAAGAAGTGGTAAAAAAGTCAGTTTATGAGCAATCAAAAGAATTGGAATTTGAGGGATTTCAGTGTTTTGCAGCTAGTAACTATATTGAACATCTAAAGAAATATTATGGCGATTATATGCAGTTTCCACCTGAAGAAGTTAGAGTCGCAAAGCATAGTTTTGATGCGTGGATTGAAAAATCATACCAGGCACACATTTGAGACGGAAGGATATGTAGTATGAGAAAAAGATTGATACTTATAAATTCATGTAAGGGATTATATGGAGGTGTGGAGTCTTTTCTGCTCAATATATTTTATCATTTAAACCAAGATGAATTTGAGGTCATCTTTTTGACTTGCGGAACCTCAACGTATAATATGTTTCGAGAGGACATCCTTAAGCGTGGAGGATATATAGATGAAATTCCAATCTATGCAGATTCTATAAAAAAACAAAGGTTATTGTACAGTGAGCTAAGATTATATTATCGTGAAAAGAAGCCTGACATTGTTCACATCAATAGCGGAGGATTATCCTTTCATTTACTTGCAGGAAAAGCAGCAAAGGATGAAGGTATAAAAGGAATTATCTTACATTCGCACAATTTTATCCCCAGTCAAAAGAACTTAAAAGAATTTGTCAAAGGATTGATGAAGCGTAAGCTAAAGACCTATGGTACACATTATCTGGCATGTTCAAAAGGTGCGGCAGAATGGATTTTTTCAAAGTCGCTTGTGGAACAGGGACATGTGGAGATTATACCAAATGGGATTGATACAGAGAAGTTTACATTTGATTCATATAAAAGAAGGCTGTTTAGAGATGAGTTAGGGATAAAGAATGAATTAGTTATCGGAAATATTGGCAGGTTTCAAAGTCAAAAGAATCATTATTTTATTATTCGGATTATGAAGGAAGTAACTAGAACGATTTCAGATGCGAAATTATTGCTGGTGGGAAAAGGAGAACTACAGACAGAAATAGAAGAATATGTCAACAAACTTAATTTAAATAAGAATGTAATTTTTCTTGGTGAGAGGCGTGATATGGATGCATTTCTGTCTGGAATAGATGTTTTTATACTTCCCTCTTTATATGAAGGGTTTGGGATTGTGGCAGTTGAAGCACTTGCTTCTGGGGCAAAAGTCTTTTTATCCGATAAAATACCAAAGGAGACAAATGTGACTGGAAGTGCTATATATCTCCCTATAAAGGATAATCAGGACGAATCATTATGGGCTAAAAGAATTTGTAAATATGTTCTTAGCGATGATCGGACAGCACAAGGCGGTAAGGTCTCTGATGCAGGATATGATGTAAAAAATTATTGTTATAGAATGAAGGAAATATACAGGAGTATAGGATGATGTTTGCCAGATATATGCACATGCTTTCATGGGGATTATTATACGCTTCATTTAGTGTAATAATATGTTATCTATATGGGGTATTAAATAATAAAGGTAATTCGATATCTTTTTCCATGGGTAAAAAAAGGCTGGGAAGATTGTATTTTGCAGACGTAATTATTTATTTAATCATAACCACAATATCTGCTATTAGACTAAATACTGGATCAGATTTTTATAATTATTATACATATTTTAACCAAGTAAAAGAAAAATATACATCCGTTAAGGAAATATTGATACAGCCGCAAAGTGGGTATTCTGTCTTGTCATGGATTATAAAATCATTTATTGACTATGAATTTGCAATTTTTGTGGTAATTGCAGTGCTGTCATATGCTTATCTTTTTCATATGCTGCGAAGCGAAATTGATGATACTCCCTGTGCTTTGCTTTGTTATATGTTTTTAGGATATTATGCATATTCAAACAATATTCTGAAACAGTATATTGCAATGGCTTTTATTATGTGTGCTTATCTTAATCATGACAGAAAAAAACCAGTGCGATTTGTATTGTTTGTTGTTTTTGCCACATGGTTTCATTATTCAGCTTTATTTGTTGTGATAGTGATGTATTTGGTTCGTAGAATGGAACCTAGTTTTGGAAAGTACTGGATGTCTGTAATAGGTGGAATAGGAGTTGGATTGGTAGTAAGTCATGTTCTGTCATTTGCCATAAGGTTAATTCCGTCAGCGGCTGGCTATGAGAAATATATTAACTGGAGACGCAGCGGTCAATTTAGACTGATAGCGGCTGTCGCCGGAATGTGTGTCATATATATGATATTGACATTTGTAATATTGAAATATAAAGAGAATGTCAAAACAGTAAATGAAAAACGATATCAGGAGATCATCTTTTTGATAATTGGTTTGGGTATTAATTTGGTAGCAGTTCGACAATGGATTATTAATAGAATGGCTATTTATTTTTACCAGTTTATTATTTTAATATTACCTACGATGTTTAGCGGGATGGAGCCGAAAAAAAGAAAAAAATTAAAGACATATTTGTATTTTGCCATGTTTTTGTATATGATTTTTAGCAGCATATTTCTGGGCGAAAATGAGTATTACAGTTACAACACTGTATTTAGTGGGGATACCGTTATTTCGGATGTACAATATAATATTATTCATGGATGGTCGAGATGATATATGGAAGGACAAAGCAGGACAAAAAATTCGATAATAAACGTAGCTGCGGCTGTATCCGGGCAAGGAATAAGCATTATCATAAGTTTTATTGCAAGAATTATTTTTATTTCAAAACTAGGTGAGGTATATTTAGGCGTTAATAGCCTGTTTGGGAATATAGTTGGTCTGCTTTCGTTAGCAGAATTAGGAGTTGGAACCGCTATCAATTATAGTTTATATAAGCCTTTAGCAGAAAGCAATATTCCGCGAATAAAGGGGCTTATGGATTTATATAGAAAAACATATTATGTCATTGGAGTTACAATTCTTGTGATAGGGATCCTCCTAATGCCTTTTTTGGAGATCTTTATGAAGGCTTCGGAAACAAACAGCATACCGCAGCTCCATTTGATATTTTTCTTGTTTTTGCTGAATACGTCAGTTTCATATTTTTATTCATTTAAAAGAGCGCTCATAATTTCAGATCAGAAACGTTACATAGCCACAATTTATCGCTATGTGTTTTATATAGTTATGAATGTGGCTCAAATAGGCGTACTTATTGCAACATGTAATTTTATTTTATATTTAATTGTTAATTTGATAAGCACCATAGCAGAAAATATTTGTGTATCGCGTAAAGCAGATAAAATGTATCCTTATTTAAAAGAAAAGGATATTGAAAAGCTGGATAGTGGGATTATTTGTGAAATAAAAAAGAATACTGTGGCATTGCTCTATCATAAAGTAGGAAGTTCTGTTGTTAATTCCACAGATAATATTTTAATATCAAAAATTATAGGGATTGTCACGGTTGGTATTTATTCAAATTACCTTTTAATTACGAATGCACTTAATATTGTGATGGGACAGTTATTTATGGCATTGACAGCCAGTATCGGCAATATGGGCGTTACGGAAAGCAAAGAAAAATCGGAAAAAATTTTATATGAAATTTTTTTCATGAATTTTTGGATTGATTGTATAATTGCGGCTTCTTTGTATGCGACGGTAAATCTTCTGATACATGCTTGGTTTGGTGAAAGTATGATTTTGGGTACGAATGTTTTGGTTTGTATTACGATCAATTTTTACATCTATCAAATTAGAAGAACGGTTTTAACTTACAGGGATGCCTATGGATTATTTTGGTATGACAGATATAAAGCTTTAGTTGAAGCCGGGATTAATCTTGTTATTTCTATATTTTTAGGAAGCAAAATAGGACTTATTGGTATTTTGACAGGAACGATTATAAGCACTTTGTCAACTAGTTTATGGGTTGAGCCATATATATTATTTAAATATGGTTTTCATAGCTCAACCAAAAAATATTTTGTAAAACTGAGTGTGTATACTCTTTTCACATTTGTAAGTTGTTTTATTTGTGAATATATTGTTAAATTACTGGGTTTAACTGGTTTTAGGGGATTTGTTTTTGGAGTGATCATTTGCACAGTAATAGTTTCGGCAATGATTTGTGTGCTGTTTATGGGTGCCGAAGAATTTAAATTTGCTATTACTTTAGCAAAAAAGATACTTTTAATTTTTAGGAGGAAGAAATGATTAATTTTACAGTGGGGCCAGTACAGTCAAGTGAAAAAGTGCGGGAAATCGGTGCGGAGCAGGTTCCATATTTTAGAACGAATGAATTTTCAGAACTTATGCTTGAAAATGAGAAACTGATGTTGAAATTTTCCGCTGCACCAGACGGTTCAAAGGCTGTGTTCATTACAGGTTCAGGTACAGCAGCTATGGAAGCAGCTATATTGAATACCTTAACATCAAGCGATAAGGTATTGGTTGTAAATGGCGGAAGCTTTGGACAGCGTTTTGTAGAACTTTTAACCCTCCATGAGATACCATTTACGGAGATTAAGCTAGACCAGGGAAAACAGGTAACAAAGAATATGCTTGCTCCATATAATGGAGGCGGCTATACAGCATTTGTAGTTAATGCTCATGAGACATCAACGGGTGTTTACTATGACATGAACCTAATAAGTGATTTTTGTAAAAGGAACAAATTGTTTTTGGTTGTTGATTCAATCAGTTCTTTTTTAGCAGATGAATTTAATATGGAAAAACTTGGTGCAAGCGTTATGATTACTGGCTCTCAGAAGGCACTTGCCTGTCCTCCGGGAATTTCAATCATTGTGTTAGCGCCTGCGGCATTGAAAAGAGTACAGAATTCTAAGGTAAAATGTATGTATCTTGATCTTAAAGATGCAATTAAGAATATGGAGCGCGGGCAGACGCCTTTTACTCCGGCCGTAGGTATTCTAAGACAGATACACGAAAGACTTCTGTGTATTGATAAAGACGGCGGAGTATCGGCAGAAATCCAAAAGATTGCAGATTTGGCCAGATATTTTAGGCAGGAGATAAAAGAGCTTCCTTTTGAAGTTGTATCTGAATCACTGTCAAATGCAGTTACGCCTCTTCATCCCACAACGGCCTCGGCATATGATATTTTTACAATTTTGAAAGACGAGTATGGAATCTGGGTGTGTCCAAATGGAGGTAAATTGAAAACTTCTGTTTTTCGGGTGGGACATATTGGGTTATTGACGAAGGATGATTATGATACTCTCATTAGTGCATTTAAGGATTTACAGAAGAGAGGAATCATCTAACAGGGGGGAGAGCATGGTCAGGGTTATAACTTACGGTACATATGACGTTCTTCATTATGGACATATTAAACTACTTGAGCGGGCAAAGGAATTAGGGGATTATTTAATTGTTGGAGTCACCAGCGATGACTATGATAAAACACGAGGTAAAATCAATAATCAGCAGTCTCTTATGGAGAGAATAGCTGCGGTCAAGGCAACGGGGATTGCAGATGAAGTGATTGTTGAAGAATATGAAGGACAAAAAATTGAAGATATAAGAAAATATGGCGTGGATATCTTTACGGTAGGTTCGGATTGGATTGGATATTTTGATTATTTGAATGAATTTTGTAATGTTGTATATCTACCCAGAACACTTGGAGTGTCCAGCTCGGAAATTAGAGAATCCAGAAGATCTATTTCGCTGGGACTTGTGGGAGAATCAAGTTTTCTCAATAAATTTTATAAAGAGTGTGATGTTGTAAACGGATTAAATGTAGTTGGAATTTGTGCTCAAGATGAACGGTATTTATCTGAAGAAATAAGAGGTTTGCCGATTTTGACCGATGATTATTCAAAATTGCTCGAAAAGGTTGATGCAGTATATATACGTTCTCAGCCGAACCAACATTATCGCCAGATTAAAGAGGCAATTTTAGCAGGAAAGCATATTTTGTGTGAAGCACCGCGTTCTTTGATTGAAAAGCAATGGGATGAACTGTCCCTGCTGGCCCAAGCTCATGAGGTGATTTTGATGGATGCTGTCAAGACAGCCTATGCGACAGCTTACGCTAGATTACTGCTGCTTTTAAAGTGTGGAAAAATTGGTGAGGTTGTATCTGTGGATTCCACTTGTACAAGCTTAATTTCTGAAGATATTGTAGGCTCAGATGCGTTTAAATGTAGCTGGGATAATATATATGAATGGGGGCCTACTGCATTATTGCCTGTGTTTCAAATATTAGGTACAGAATATAAGGAGGTTAAAATTGCGGTACGTTATGCGGATAAAAAGCAAAAGCATGATATGTTCGTTAAAATGAATTTGCTTTACCCATCCGCTGTAGCATCAATCAAAATAGGTAATGGGGTGAAGTCAGAAGGTGAGCTTATTATCTCCGGTACGAAGGGGTATATTTATGTTCCCGCGCCATGGTGGAAAACAGACTATTTTGAAATTCGCTATGAAGATCAGGCTTTAAATCGAAGATACTTCTACCAGTTAGATGGGGAAGGAATTCGATATGAATTGGTTTCTTTCATAAAGTCTATTGAAGAAAAGAAAAACCATTTGGAAATATCTTCTAAAGTATCTAAGGGTATTACAAAGATAATGGAAAAATTTGTTAATAAAGAAGATTTGTCTATTATATAAGTGCAAAAGCTGTTATGCGTAAAAAGACCTGGGAGGAAATAATAGTCCTTCCGGGTCTTTTTAGATTGTGAGTATAGTATGGTGAGTATAGGGAGATTTGCCTTGTCTGCATTCTTGTTTTTTGCTATAGTAAACATACTAGGTATTTTTGATATGCTTTCACACATTCTCCATATTTACCTGCTATACTAATACAATCAACTCAAAACAATAATTCTCACACGGAGGTTACATCATATGGACAGAATCAAAATATTAGTCGTTGACGACGAGAGCAGAATGCGCAAGCTGGTACGTGATTTCCTGGAAAGGGAGGGCTTTTGCGTGCTGGAAGCCTCAGACGGCATAGAGGCGATGGAGCACTTTTATCAGGACAAAGACATTGCCCTCCTAATCTTAGACGTGATGATGCCCAACATGGACGGCTGGCAGGTATGCCGCGAGGTGCGCCAGACCTCCAAGGTGCCCATCATCATGCTGACTGCCCGCTCAGAAGAAAGGGACGAGCTGCAGGGATTTGAGCTTGGCGTGGACGAATATATTTCAAAGCCCTTCAGCCCGAAGATTCTTGTAGCCAGGGTGACGGCCATCTTAAGGCGCGTCAATGCCCTTGATGCAGGACAAGTGATTGATGCCGGTGGAATCAGCATTGACAAGGCGGCCCATCAGGTGAAGATAGACGGAAAAGAAATCGAGCTTAGCTACAAGGAATTTGAGCTTTTGTCCTATTTTGTCGAGAATCAGGGAATTGCACTGTCCAGAGAGAAGATTCTTAACAATGTGTGGAACTATGACTATTTCGGAGATGCAAGAACCATCGACACACACGTAAAAAAATTAAGAAGCAAGCTTGGCGGGAAGGGCAATTACATCAAGACAATTTGGGGAATGGGCTATAAGTTTGAGGTGGAATAATGATGAAGCATTCGATTAAGCGGCAGATGATTACCGTCTTTCTTGGTCTTTTGGTAAGTTTTGTGGCGGCTCTTTTCCTCATTAATCTCTGGCTTCTTGAGCCTTATTATATTGGAAATAAAAAGACACAGTTTATCGATATGTATGGGGAGTTGAACCAGGCCATAAAGGATGGAATATTAAAAGACGGGATGCTGACGGACGAGGAGGCGGCGGGGCATCTGGCCTTTCATGCGGAGAAGAACAATATTTCATTTCTGGTAGCGGACGGACGAGGCGGGTATCTCACCAATGTTCATGATAAGGAGCAGCTTAAGAATCAACTCCTGGGTTATCTTTTAAATCAGGCTCAGAAGGACAGCAAGATTTTGGAGGATACGGAGGAATACCAGATAAACCAGTCCTGGAATCCCTGGAATCAGACGGAATATATTGAGATGTGGGGAGAGCTTGAGGATCAAAGCCAGTTTCTGCTTAGAAGCCCCCTTGAGGGAATCAAGGAGAGCGCGAAGATTTCCAACCGTTTTCTCCTTTCAATCGGAAGTATTCTGATTCTGTTGACGGTCGTTTCTGCATGGTATTTCTCTAAGCGGCTTACGACCCCCATATTAGAGCTTGCAGCGCTGTCAGACCAGATGGCGGATTTGGATTTTAACGCGAAATATAAAAGCGGAGGAAGCAATGAGATTGGAGAACTGGGGGCGAATTTTAACCGTATGTCGGAGAAGCTTGAGAGCACCATTTCTGAGTTAAAGAGCGTCAACAATCGGTTAAAGGAGGATATTGAGCAGAAAGAGCAGTTGGAAAAGATGCGCAATGAGTTTCTGGGAAATGTTTCCCATGAGCTTAAGACTCCCATTGCGCTGATTCAGGGATACGCAGAAGGATTAAAGGAGGGCATAAGCGACGATGTTCAGAGTCGGGAGTTTTACTGTGACGTCATCATGGACGAGGCGGCGAAGATGAACCAGATGGTGAAGAATCTGCTTGCTCTGAACCAGTTGGAATTCGGGGATGAAGATATTGTGTTTGAACGGTTTGATTTGACAGCGCTTATAAACGGAGTTCTGCAGAGTATGGAGATTCTGTCTGAGCAGGAGGGAATCCACGTCATATTCCGGCAGGAGGAGTCAGTCTATGTGTGGGCAGATGAGTTAAAGGTAGAGCAGGTGGTCCGCAATTACGTAAGCAATGCATTTCACCATGCAGGCATGGAAAAGGTGGTGGAAATCAAACTCAGGACTGTAGATGGAAAAGCCAGGCTGACAGTGTTTAATACAGGAGCGCCCATTGCAAAGGAGGATATAGAGCATATCTGGGAGAAGTTTTATAAGGCGGATAAGGCTCACAGCCGAGAGTACGGGGGAAACGGAATCGGTCTGTCTATTGTGAAAGCGATTATGGAGTCCTTCCATCAGAAATATGGTGTAAATAATTATGACAATGGTGTTGAATTCTGGTTTGAACTTGATGTACAATGATTCTATATAGCTGTGAGGCCCAATTTTGAAAAATTGGGGGATTTTATGATATGGGAAATCCTTGCATACCAGCAGTATATGATGGGAAGGATGGGATACGAAAGTGATAGCGATACTTGATTACGATGCCGGCAATATTAAGAGCGTAGAGAAGGCAATGCAGTTACTGGGGCAGGAGGTAAGGATTACGAGAGACAAAGAGACAATACTTTCTGCTGATAAGGTCATACTTCCAGGCGTGGGGGCGTTTGGGGATGCCATGGGAAAAATCCGCCAGTATGGGCTTGACGAGGTGATTCATGAGGTGGTTCATAAGGGAACTCCGTTTCTTGGTATCTGTCTGGGACTACAGTTGATGTTTGAAAGAAGCGACGAGTCGCCGGAGGTGGAAGGGCTTGGTATACTAAAGGGGGAGATTTTGCGTATACCGGAAGGGAAAGGACTTAAGATTCCACATATGGGATGGAATTCACTGAAGCTTCAAAACAACGGAAGATTGTTTAAGAAGCTTCCTTCAGAAGCTTATGTGTATTTTGTACATTCCTATTATTTGAAAGCGGCAGATGAGAGCATTGTGACGGCGGTGACTGAGTATGGGACACAGATTCACGCTTCTGTGGAGAGCGGGAATGTGTTTGCCTGCCAGTTTCATCCGGAGAAGAGCAGCGACGTGGGAATTCAGATACTCAGGAATTTTATATCCATATAGTTAGGAAGCTGGAGGAGAAGATATGCATACAAAGAGAATTATTCCATGTCTGGATGTGAATCGCGGACGGGTGGTCAAAGGCGTAAATTTTGTTGACTTAAAAGACGCGGGAGATCCGGTGGAGATTGGCAGGGCCTATGATAAAGCCGGTGCGGATGAGCTGGTATTTTTAGATATTACTGCGTCCTCTGACGCTAGGGGGACGGTTGTGGATATGGTGCGCAAGGTGGCAGAGACGGTGTTCATTCCTTTTACGGTAGGCGGGGGAATCCGGACTGTGGACGACTTTAAAGCTCTGCTAAGAGAAGGGGCGGACAAGATTTCTATCAATTCCTCGGCAATCAATACGCCGGAGTTAATCAGCAATGCAGCAGACAAATTCGGCAGCCAGTGTGTGGTGGTGGCTATTGATGCGAAGCGTCGGGCAGACGGAAGCGGCTGGAATATTTACAAAAACGGCGGACGCATTGATGTGGGAATTGATGCATTGGAGTGGGCGGCTAAGGTGGAAAGCTTAGGCGCCGGAGAGCTTCTTCTCACCAGTATGGACTGCGACGGAACGAAGGCAGGATATGATTTAGAGCTCACACGGGCGATTGCGGATGCAGTATCCATTCCTGTGATTGCGTCAGGCGGCGCCGGAAACCTTCTGCATTTTCATGAAGCGCTGACCGAAGGAAGGGCAGACGCGGCATTGGCGGCGTCGCTGTTCCATTATAAAGAGCTGGAGATACGGGAAGTAAAGGAGTATCTGCGGGGGAAGGGCGTAGCGGTACGCTTGTAGTGGATTTAACATAAAGATTAAGAAGGTGGGGAAATATGGCGGCAATCAACAATGACTGGCTGGAAGCGCTCAAGGACGAGTTTCACAAGCCTTATTATAAACAATTATTTGAAACCATAAACAAGGAGTATAAGACGAGATTAATCTTTCCGCCTGCAGATGATATTTTCAATGCATTTCATCTGACTCCGTTACATAAAGTGAAGGTAGTGATTCTGGGACAGGACCCTTATCACAACCATGGGCAGGCCCATGGACTATGTTTTTCCGTGCAAAAGGGGGTAGCGGTTCCCCCTTCTCTTGTGAACATTTACCAGGAATTGCAGGATGATTTGGGATGCAGGATACCCAATCACGGATGTCTGACCAAGTGGGCGCAGCAGGGAGTCTTGATGCTGAATACGGTACTTACAGTACGGGCCCATCAGGCCAACTCCCATCAGGGGCTTGGATGGGAGGAATTTACGGATGCGGCGATTACGGCTTGCAACAGCCAGGATCGTCCCATTGTATTTATCCTCTGGGGGGCGCCGGCACAGCGGAAAGGGAAGATGCTGACGAACCCTAAGCATTTGGTTTTAAAGTCTTCACATCCAAGCCCATTTTCGGCTAACAGGGGCTTCTTTGGAAGCAGGCCCTTTAGTCAGACGAATGAATTTCTAAAAGCTAATGGAGTAGAGCCGGTGGACTGGCAGATCGAGTAGACATGCCGTCAAGCCAGAGGCCAGGGGGCATACGTTGTAATCAGGAGGAGGGAAATGATGGGGAAACAGTATGATTTAGTCATTATTGGCGCTGGTCCAGGAGGATATGTGGCGGCCAAGAAAGCGGCAAAATTAGGGATGTCGGTTGTCATTATTGATAAGGGGGAGGTGGGAGGCACCTGTATTAACCGTGGGTGCATTCCTACGAAGGCGCTGATTCATACGGCCACGCTGTACCGTGATATGGTGGAGTGCGGGAAATTTGGACTATTTGCGGAGAAGGTGGGCTTCGACCTGCGTAAGATATATGAATATAAGGATTTGTCCATTGTAAAGATGCAAGATGAGCTTAAGAGGGAATTTTCTAGGCTTGGGATAACGTCTGTAAGGGGAACGGCGACGGTTCAGAGTGACAGGAGAGTGCGGGTGGCGCTGCCGGACGGCGGGACGGAATTTTTTTCGGGAAAATACACTCTGATTGCCACAGGGGCAAAGGCGCGGATGGTAGACATTCCAGGGATGGATTTGCCTGGAGTAATGACCAGCGAGGAATTGCTGACGGCAAAGAGAAGCAGGTATCGAAGCCTACTGATTCTTGGCGGCGGCGTAATCGGAATTGAGCTGGCAACAGTATTCAATGCCCTTGGCGGGGAGGTGACCATTGTTGAGGTGTCCGACCGTCTGCTTCCCAATATGGACAGAGAATTTTCGGATACACTGGAAGAAATTCTGACGAACCGAGGAATTAAGATACATAAAGAGAGTATTCTGGAGGAAGTGTCGAAAAAGGGAAATAACTTGAGATGCCGTTATGTGTGCCATGGGAAGAACCAGGAGGCGGAGGTGGACGCTGTTCTGGTGTCCGTTGGAAGAACGGCGAATACGGAAGGACTTTTTGATACGGATGTACCGATACGGAAGGAAAATGGACGTATCGTGGTGGATGATTTCTTTGAAACGAATATTTCAGGCGTCTATGCGGTGGGTGATGTCATAGGCGGAATCCAGCTTGCCCATGTGGCCTCTGCCCAGGCGACTTATGTTGTAGAGCGAATGAACGACGTTCCAACCTCTGTTATTGTGGAGATGGTGCCAAGCTGCCTGTTTGTGCCGATATCTATTGTACCGAGCTGTCTGTATACAGATCCGGAGATTGCGTCAGTGGGGCTTACGGAGGAGGAAGCCAGGAGGAAGGGCGTTCCGATTCGATGCGGCAGGTATGTGATGGATGTAAACGGCCAATCCATCATATCGAAGGAGGAACGGGGAGTCATCAAGATTTTGTTTGCGGCTGACAGTGATGTGATTCTGGGCGCCCAGTTGATGTGCCCCCGTGCTACCGATATGATTGGGGAATTGGCGACGGCCATTGCCAACGGGCTGACCTCGGCCCAGTTGATGTACGCCATGCGTGCTCATCCCACCTACAATGAGGCGATTTCCTGCGCGGTGGAGAACAGCAGGTAAAGGGAGATGTTTGGAGGAAAAGATGGAAGAAAACAGGATAGATAAACAGTTTGATTTTTTTCGTGAGATTGACAAGGAAAAATTCATTGGAAGACAGACGTATCTGACGGATGCCGTAAGGAAGGAGAATGATGCAGAACATGCGTGGCATATGGCCATCATGACCATTCTTTTGAGCGAGTATTCCAATGAAAAGATTGATGTATTAAAAACAGTGACTATGCTTTTAATCCACGATTTGGTTGAGATTGATGCCGGTGATACCTATGCTTATGACGAAGAAGGTAAAAAGACTAAGCGGGCGCGGGAGGTTGCGGCGGCAGACCGAATCTTTGGGCTTCTTCCAGAGGATCAGGGGAAAAAGCTTAGAGAATTGTGGGAGGAGTTTGAGACAGCAGAGACAGCAGAGGCTAGGTTTGCCCATGGGATGGACCATATCCAGCCGTTGATGTTAAATGCCGCAACGGATGGTAAGAGCTGGATGGAGCATAAGATTCGTCTTAGTCAGGTATTGGGGCGCAACCAGAATACGGCAGAAGGCTCTAAGGTTCTGTGGGAGTATGCATACCAGAAGTTTATTGCCCCCAATGTTGAGAAGGGAAGGCTTGTCAAGGACTAAGATATTTTAAGTATAATCTGTATAATAAGTTGAGCATGACAGCCATGCCTTTTTGAGTGAGAGAAGGCATGGCAGTATTGTATACCAAAAGGGCAAGGGGGAGATACGATGCTTAAAATTGCAGTCTGCGACGACGAGAAATACTATAGAAATAGAATCTGCGCCCTGCTTCAAGATTATCTGAACCTCCATAATCTCAATGCATCCACAGAGGAGTTTTCTTCTGGAAAGGAGTTTCTCTCAGAGAGGGACAATCTAGTAAAGTATGACATTGTGTTTCTGGACATCAACATGGACGAGGTGGATGGAATCAGGACGGCGCAGCAGATGCGCAGTTACCAGTCGGAAACCTGGATTGTGCTTGTGACAGCATTTATAAATTATGCGCTGGAGGGATATAAGGTAGGAGCAGTCCGTTACATTATGAAAGATGCCCTTGACGTGCAGATGACAGAGTGTATGGATGCAATTCTCAAGAAAATGCAGCTTCAAAAGGTTACGTTATCCTTTTTGGAGGGGGAGAGGACGCTGTATACAGACAACATCATTTATGTAGAAAGCAGAAAACATAAGTGTGTTTTTTTCTATATGGAGAAGGAAATGACCATATATGAGACCTATGGGAAGCTTGATCAGATTGAGGAAGAACTAGCAAGATATGGATTTCTTAGGATACATAAAAGTTTCCTTGTAAACATGAAGCATGTCAAAAGAATCGGCAATTACCAGGCTGTGTTAGACAGTGGGGAAGAATTTTCGGTGCCGCGCCTCAGATTTGCCAAGGTTAGGGATGCGTTTGTGGCATATAAAGGAGAGATGTAGGTAGATGGAAGTAATTATGAAATGTCTGGTCCTTAGCCTTATGACTGGAATTAGCTGCAATGCTTTCTTCGGAACATTGCTTTCTGGGAAGGGATGGACAGAAAAACTTCCGCTTCCGGCGTTTGCGGCGGGGCTGTTGTCAACACTCTCATTTGGGGTGGGATTTATGCTCATATCGGTTTCGGAAGCGCCGGGGTATCTATTGCAGCCCCTTAGGGTTATTCTAATTCTCTGCGTTGTGATACAGATTTTTTATCAGGCGGGAATCAGAATGACTATTCTGCTTACTGTATTCTGGTGTGCAATCTATTGGGCTTTGAATCTTCTGGCTGTAGCTATGGTCTATGCCCTGCCTGGGCATTTTGAAAAATCATGGGGAATGTCGGACTGGTTTTGTAATATCCTGTTTCTGTGCTTGTCTCTTTTTTTTCATCAGCTCTGTAAGGGATGGTCAGACAGATGGGAAGAAAAGGACTTAAGCCGTTTTGCATGGCTTCCTGTGCTGAGTCTGATTGTGACGACACTGATGAGTATTACCGTGTGGTATACGAATACCCTGAATAAGATTGGTGTCATGGTAGTGGCAGTTGGGTATAGTGTGATTAATGTGTTGATATTTTACTTCATCGGCAGCGTAATGGAGAAAGAGCGAAAGGTGAGGGAAGCGCAGTTGATGCAGGACAGACTTGAGAATCAGATGGAGATGATTGAGAATATACAGGAAAAGGATATGCGCTATCGCAGGCTTTTTCATGACTATAAGAATCAGTTGGCATGTATTCAAGGGATGTTAAAGGAGGGCCAGACAGATGAGGCCCTTGGCTATATTGAGGAATTGAACGGGAGTATCCGAAAAGGAGAGGATTATGTCAATACTAATCATCCGGTGGTGAACACTGTGCTGAACCAAAAGTACCTGCGCGGGCAGGAGAAGGGAATCTCCCTTGTGATGGCAGTTAATGACCTGTCAAATCTTACAATGGGCAGGGACGATATAGT